>ERZ1034626.553-NODE-553-length-27012-cov-17.419557_pt1 | contig 27012 bp, 19 predicted proteins | sample MGYA00520652_ERZ1034626 | MGnify/ENA primary metagenome ERZ1034626 (study PRJEB33766, sample SAMN09781765) | gut metagenome | biome: gut microbiome | host: Homo sapiens | place: Madagascar | study: EMG produced TPA metagenomics assembly of the PRJNA485056 data... | reverse complement strand
AATAAAGAAGTGCATCAAAAGAGGAGCAGCGACAACATTGCTGCTCCTCGCAGCCTCAACCATCCACGCCGACAACGTGATGACACGCCATGCCGACGGCACCACCACCGTGCGCACCACCACCATTTGCAACGCACGCGGCTATCGTAAGGCCACGCCCGTAGAGGTACACTTCAAGAACGGCAAAGTGCAGAAAGTAGTGGCTCTGAAAAACGAAGAAACCGTGCCCTACTTTTCACGTGTCAAGCAGTTTCTGCTGCCACTATACAACAACCTAAAAATCTCAAAAGCCAAAAAACTCGCCCAGCGCACCAACATCGACGGATGCACCGGGGCTACATTCAGCACCAAGGCAGTGCAAAAGAACATCAAGGCTGCCATAGACTATTACGAGAAGAAGAAGTAGTAGTAGTTTGTTGTATATATAACAAAGCGCCCTGCAAAGACCCAAGCTTTAGTAACTAAAGTTCGGGCTTTTGCAGGGCGCATTTTTTAATTTATGTCTATTGCTTTACACTTTAAACTTTTTATTTTTATAATCGATTACTTCCCCAGCAACTGCTCGAATAGCTGCACTGTCTTAGGATCTGACGGACGTGGAGCATCGGCCTTTATAATCTTGCCCTCACGGTCGAGAAGGATGAAGCGGGGGATGCCATTGATGAGATACTTCTGCATGAAGTCGCTGTTTGTGCCAAGATGCAGCTGTATGCCCTTCATGTCGCCCTTCTGTATGCGCTTCTCCCAAGCCGACTTGTTGCTGTCGCACGAGAGGCTTACGAAGTGGATGTCCTTGCCGGCATACTGCTCCTCAAGCTTTGTCATATAAGGCAACTCGCCACGGCACGGACCGCACCATGTAGCCCAAACGTCGATATAGACGTATTTGCCCTTGAGTGATTCGAGCGAAACCTGCTTGCCGTTGATGTCAGTAGCTGTGAACGAAGGTGAGATGCAACCAGCCTTCAAGCCTTCCCATTGCTTGCACACCTTGTCAAACTTATCTACAAGTTTCAGATCGCTGACATTCTTATGAAAGTAGGCTATAAGTTCGTCTTTGCCGTCAAGACCTGAGCTTGACACAACATCATAGGCATAGGCATTGGTGATGTATGACTTCACCTTTGCATCCTTAACGTTGGCATCCATAAACGCCATAAGTTCCTTACTGCGGTCGCCACCCTGGAATGCCAGGCAGAATACTGCATTCATGATAAAGTCGCCATACTCGGCATACTCCAGACAGTTGCCGTCGATGATAGCCACCTCCTTAAGCTTGTTGGTATATAGCGCAGTCGGGGTGTACGAATCCATCTTCTTCAGATAAGGGTGGTACGACATGTACATTGGGAACATAGCATACGACTTGAACAACAGACGCTGCTGCTCTTTCTTTGCGAAGTAGGCTGGCAGATTTGCTTTCTTCAGCAGAGCGAGGTTGGCATTGTACACGCTGTCGCTACTCTTGATGAAGTCAACCTCTTCCTTGGCTGCTGCATTAAAGTCAAGGACAGCAAAGGGCGACTTTATAAGATAGTTGTTGATAGTAGCCGCAGCTCCAGTACAATTAAACTCACGAGCCTCAGCATTGCAATCTACTGTCAAGTCCTTGTCGGGTTCGAGATACAGGTTCATGGCGAAGGCACGGCCGTAATATACTCTCACGTACTGAGCAGTAAAGTCGTTCTTGCTTAACGTAGCAACACCATTCTGAACTTCAAGCTCAGATTTCTCGCCCGAAGTGCACCAATGGATTTGCAACTTCATGTCTTCTATAGGCTTTGCAATCTTGAAAGTGTAAGTTGCGGCACTCATTGACATTGCTGTAAACAAAGCCAATGCTGCGCCCAAAATTCTCTTCTTGTTCATGTTGATTATTTGTTAGTTGATTTATTATTAAATTTGAAATTCCTTTAGATTCAGCATAGCTATTTTAAGGAGTCCAAAGATAGACATTTCTTCGGTTATATCCAAGGAATATAGATTTTATCTACTTTTCATCAAACTTTTTTCCAATAAGACAATCATCAATAGCCTTCTTTATCTGCTCACCACGCAAATGCTTGCGATAAATCTTACCTTCCTTGTCTATCAGGATAATAAAGGGAATGCCATTAAACTGATAAGTCTTGAGCACCGATTTTCCTGAATCAGGTGTCCATCCTTGCATCCAAAGCATCTGCTCTTCTTTCAAGGCTTTAGTCCAATCATCCTTTTTGGCATCAATAGAAACACTTAAGAATTGAACTCCTTTGGTTTTATACTCGGCATAATACTTCTTCATATTAGGAATCTCCCTACGGCAAGGGCCACACCAACTTGCCCAAAAATCAAGAACTATTATCTTACCCTTCAACTTATTAATGCTGACTGTCCTGCCTTTCTCATTCAGGAATGTAAACTTTGGTGCAGGATTGCCTTCCTTCATACGTTCACGCAGCATTTTTTCCTCTGCACGATTCTGGCGATAATCTGCCACCAATTGCTTGGTAATGGAAGACAGTTTCTCAAGATGACATAATGTCTTATTGATTAACTCTGTATCTTTTTCTTCATCCAATAGAGCAAGAGGCACAAGTACACTTGGTACGTCCGCATAATTCTCTACAATATAATGCATCCATGCCGAACGATTGTCATCGTTTGCTTCGTATAAAGAAGAAACCAATTCTTGCTTTACCTTTTTGTCTTCAATCTGAGTCTTCCATACATTCTGTGAAACAGCAATCATTGACTGATAGTTACGGTATTCTACAAAATTAACAAGGTTCATAACCTCGTTCTTTTTTCCAGCACGTATATATACATAAGGTGGATTCTTGATTTTTACCTTAGCCGTATCTACACCCCGGAAGTCAATATCCATATTCTCATCGTCCAACCATATATTCACACTCTGCCAATGTCCGCAATCAACAACAGCCATTCCTGGCTTATCGAATTGAACAGTAACAGAATAAGTATTGTCATTGTTTACAAGAGTTTCTGCCAAGACTTTCTTTTCTCTGCCAATACGTTGGTAAACAGACACCTTGAAGTCTTTGTCTGTAAACTTAACCTTACCTTGAATTGTAACTTGATTTTGTGCAAAAGCCGGACAAGCACAGCCAATAAGACATAATGCACTAATAAAAAACTTTGCTATTGACATAATAAAACTGTTCTATAATATTAATGACTCTATAATTAAAAAATACATCCCGAAACACCTTGAAGGTATTTCGGGATATACCTATACCAATAAACCCTGCTATTATTAATTAATCGGCATTATATGGCTCGAATGTTGCATCATTGATACTGATACCCCACTGTGGGTTATACTGAAGAATGGCATTGTCGATAGGCAACGACTGATAGTAGGCATCTGTGATAGACTTTGTGTACGTCTTATTGCCACACTTATGTTCAATAGTCTGCTTAACCCATGGCTTGCCTGAATCCAAAGCATAACGCTTGAGGTCAAGAACACGCTGGATAGAAACTAACGGTTGCTCACGACGACGCTCCAGCAATATTTCCTCCAGCAAAGCGTCACCAGTAAGATTCTTTAGTTCAACGTCTTCGCCAGAATATCTATATTTTCTTAACGTATTCAAATCAGCCAAAGCTGCTCCATCTGCTCCAGTTCTTGCCTCTGCCTCAGCCTTCATCAAGAGCAGTAATGGGTGAGTATAGGCTTGAGTTGTAGACATATTATCAGCACGTGTGCTAACAATTTGAGGACCGTCATTGAATGATTCACCATTTTTTACACCACTATATCCTGGAGCTTTTAAGGCGAACAACTTCCAACGTAAATCGTTTTCTTTGTCAAAAATAGCCTTCCAGTCTTCAGATGGATAGAAACGGCTTTTTACTTCTCCATAAGCAGCTTTTCTATATAGCATGTTCTCACGGTTGACGGTCTGATCAAAGTCGTTGTCAGGACCCAATAAATCCATCCAGTACTCCTTATCACATCCTTCTTCTGGTTCCGCAGGCTTGCTTTCATCATATGAGAAATCAGAATAGTTATAGATTAACTTATCCACATCTCCACCAACATTCTGCAAGGCAAGTTCCCATGCCTTGTTACAATCAGCAAGCATATTGTTCCAATCTCTCATGTACATATAGTATTCGGCACGCAAGGCATAAGCTGTAGCCTTATTTGCGCGTGATGGATTGGCAACAGACTGCGGACAATTCTCACAAGCATAATCCATATCTTCCTTAATACCTGCAAATATCTGACTGGTAGTAGCAAGAGGTCCGTTTCCTACAGTCGGATCGCCCGATGTACGGAAAGGAACCGTTGGAGCATCGTTAGTACCAGCAGGATTATACATTGGACCATACATCAATGCAAAATTCATATAAATCCATGCGCGTCCTGCCTTTGCCTGTGCTATTACTCCTTTAGCGTATGAGGAAGAAGCGTCAAGTTCGTTAACGCCATCCACAATGTTGTTGAACAAGCCTATTGCCTTATAACCATAAGTCCACCACATAGGAGTGCTATGAGGATCGAGTACAGGTGAATAATATTTATAAGCAGCTATAATTTCCTGATTAGGGAAAGTTGCATTATAATTGAATTTCATCTGGTTCTCGGATATCTTGACATTGTCGCCTAAGAATGCATAAAAACATCCATAGTTATTGTCTATGAACTGGTAGTCCAATGTAATTGTATTGTTCAGGATGTTTTCAAACTGAGAAACCTCTGTTGGAATCATTTGTCCAACAGGTTTAACATCGAGAAAGTCACCGCATGAAGAAAACAAAGTAAGGCTGATAGCCGCACCTATTAGATATTTATTCTTTTTCATATTGTATATTCATTTAAAAACCAAAAGATACACCTACGTAAAATTCCTTGCTTAGCGGAAGGGTTGCATAACCAGCATTCGATGATGCACCCATTCCATTGCTGAAGTTGTTTTCGAAAGCCTCCGGATCTATGTCACAACCCTTCGCTGTGATACGGAACAAGTTACGAGCCTGCAAGTATATGCGGGCGTTGCTCATGCCAATGTGTCGAAGCAGTTCCTTATCGAAGCTATAGCTCAAAGTAAGGTCGCGCATCTTCAAATAGCTCGCATTACCAACATTGACATCGCAGAACGGGAAATAGAACAAGTCCATGTTCCATGACTGCAAATTTGGATAAATAGTATGCTCTTCATCACCAGGCTTCTTCCAACGCTGGCCTACATAACGGTTATTGTAATTTGAACCATGGAAAGTATCCTTGCGGTACTTATGTCCAAGTTTGGCGACAAACATAAATGACATTGTCCAATTCTTATAGTTGAAAGTATTTGTCAACGACATGTCTGCCTTTGGAATTGCTGTACCTTGATGTGTGATGTCATCAACAGAAGCATTCGAAGCCAAAATCTTTTCGCCTTCTGTATTGTAAATCAAAGTTTGTCCCTTGTCATTCAAACCAGCAAAATTATAACCGAAGAAACTGTACATAGGATAACATTCCGCATGAATTGGTCCAACCCATGCCCAAGATGTAGAATATAGGCGTGATACATTATACTTCTTCACCTTATTCTTATTTATGGAAAGATTGTATACAGCGTCCCATGAGAAATCTTTTGTCTTGACTGGCGTTCCATGTACAGACAACTCAAAGCCGTTATTATCTATAGCACCTACGTTTTTGGTCATTGATGGTGTACCAGTTGTAGGATCAGTTGCATCCTTGGCCAAAAGGTCGCTACTCTTCTTAAGATAGTAATCAAAGCTGAATCCCACACGTCCCTTCAGGAAATCGGCATCAATACCGATGTTGGTTGTCTTTGTCTTTTCCCAACGAAGTGAATTGTTGGGATATGAAGAGATACCATTAGACACTCCTCCTGTGACACTATTGAAAGAACCTGCCTTAAGAATCAGATAAGGACCCTCTGCCAATGAGATATTACCATTGACACCATAGGAAGCACGTAAATTCAGACGGCTTACCCAATCGGCATGGAAGAATTTCTCGTTATTGATTTTCCAAGTACCGCCTACCGACCATAATGGCTTGTGACGGAACTTGGGATTGGTACCGAAGAAATTGGTCAAATCCTCACGTACACTTCCACTCACAAGATAACGGTCGTCATACTCATACGAACCATTAAAGTACCAAGATACAAAACGATTGTCACGAAGACTATAGCTACCATAATTTATAGAACCTGACAATGTGTTGTAATACAACAAGTCCTGTTTGAAAGTATTACTCTTGAAGTCTACAATATTAAACGGAGTGAAAGATCCTGCTGTAGAGTTGTATCCCAAACGTGTTTCATACTGATTGCTATCGGTAGAGATACGGCGGACTTCATTACCAGCCAAGGCACTGATTCGATGCTTTCCAAATTGACCACGATAATTCAACTGTGTACGAATAGTCCAGTTCTCGTTGGTAGAACGGGTTTCATTGATCATATCACCATCAGGGACATAATGGTTGGAATTGTTCTTTTTAGAAGTCATGCTGTTGTAAGACAAACGCATAATATAGCTGTCTGCCTCCGAGATGGCCTTATACGTACTATTGTTACGCGACCATGTTCCACCAAAATCAGCACTAATGCCATTCCAAATATCGAAGTGCAGATTTGCATTCAAGCGAGCACCAAGATTCTGGGCAGTATTATAATCCCGATATGCATCATTGATAGGATTGTAGCTTACATCCTTCATTCCACTCACCTTATTGAAGGTATTCTGCAAAGCATAACTGACAGTACGGATATTAGCCAACTCACCTTTTTCGTCTACCAGTTGTGTGTATGGTTTTACTTTATTGGTATAGTCGGTCAATGTCTGCCATGAAGTATTTGGAGACTGTGCTCTTGAATACCTTATATTAGCTGACACGCCTAATGTCATAAACTTGAACGGCTTCCAAGTGTTCTTAAAATCTACGATAAGACGGTTGTCTTTTGTATTGATATAGGAACTACGGTTGTTGGTATAATTAACAGCTAAATTATAGGTTATATCATCATTTCCACCACTTACAGACACATTATGCATCTGCTGAAAAGCGGTACGGAACATATGTTTCTTCATCTGAGAAAGAACATCATAACCTCTCAATTTATTGATTTGCTCGTTTAATGCATCATCCGTTATCATACCAGCTTTGTGAGCTACCAATAAGTATTCAACTTCTGATATATTATCTTCTTCATCAGAAATACTATAATTACTGGAGTTCTGATTGAAAAGATCTATCTGAGCATCAATATAATCAGAGGTATTTGCCATATGCAAATAGCTCAAGTCTGGTTTTGGCTCAAACTTAAATGTGCCTTGATAGCTCACCTTTGCTTTACCCTTTACTCCGTTCTTTGTGGTTACGACAATAACACCATTGGCCGAACGTGAACCATATATTGATGCAGCCACACCATCCTTGAGGACTGTGACATTCTCAATATTCTCTGGGTTCAAATCACTAAGGTCGCCTTCAGTAGGATAACCATCCACAACCAACAAAGGCTTGGTTTCTGCACGCAATGTTGAAATACCACGAATAGAGATGTTGCCATCCTTATCCAATACAACACCTGCTACCTGGCCCTCAATCACATTCTTTAAGTCTGAATTTAGTTTTGACTCCAACTGCTTGCTGGTAACAGTACCAAATGAACCAGTAGCTCTCTCTTTAGAAATTGTCTGATAACCTGTCACAACAACCTCATCAAGAAAATGATCGTCATCAGTAAGAGTCAAAGTAATATCATATGCATTCTTTTGACAATTTACATAATAAGATGTTGACTTCATACCCAAGAAAGAAACAAGGAGAGTCTCGCCCTTTCCCTTATCAAGATCCATTGTAAAATTGCCTTCATAATCAGTAACCGTTCCTACACCAGCCTTACCCTTAAGTGTAACTGTTGCTGCAGGAATAGGTTCTCCTTTGCTATCCAGTACCTTACCCGAAACAGTAACCTTATGTTTAGATTGACCAGACGGAGTTAGTTGTGAAGGATTAACGCGCACTGAAATTACACCATTCTTTTGGGTGTAACTTACTGGGAGTCCTACAAGCACCTGATTCAAAGCACTATTTAGATTATTAGCCTTAACAGTTGCAGTTACTTTATACTTGCTTAAATCATCGTAAGAGAAAACAATCTTCGAATTAAACCTCTCTTCCAACTCTTTCAAAACCTTGGTCAGAGGTTTTGACTTAATCACTTGCTCATACTTCACACTATTAGTCTGTGCAACAGCATTATTGCCGTTGTATCCAGACAAGATCAATGCTAAGCATGCCGAAAATAGAATTTTCTTTTCTCTCATAGTAGCAGATTTTGTATAATTAATAAATGGATAATACTCACTTATTGCTTTCACAATATGCCACTATGACGTGCTAAAGAACAAATAGGGTACCTAATTGAAAGATTTTTTTGCAAAAATCTTTCAATTATTCTATCACAATTGCATTGTTATGCAGTTTTACGTTAATATCAGAGGTAAGATTGAGCAAATGCAAGACTTCGTCCAAGCTGTCGTTCATGCTACACATAAAATGATAGTGCTTGTCGAGAAGCTGTTTGTCACGACATACAACGTTGACATTATACACCTTGCCAAGCTGCTGCAATATAGTGCGCAATGAGGCATTGTCAAAATACAATATGCCTTCCCTCCAACTGGTGAAATCTTTTGGATTGACGTCTTGCACTTTTACAGAGCCTTCAGCCAAGTAAGCATCCTGATTGGGAGCAATCCTGACCTTCTCGCTGTCCATTGCCACTTCGACAGAACCCTTTACAAGAGTGACGTGTACATCCTCTGCATCATAACAACGCAGATTAAACTCTGTTCCCAACACTTTGGTCTGAACAGTCTTGGTCTTTATTATAAAAGGTAGAGAGGCATTACGGCGTACTTTAAAATATCCCTCGCCATAGAATTGAATATTGCGATTGGCTGTGCCGAAGTTTTCCTTATACTTCAATGTGCTATTGGCATTCATACATACCGTTGAGCCGTCGGGCAGAGTCACGTCTTTCTGCTCTTTAGCCACAACAGTTATGGTGCGCGCAGGTAGCAACGATATATTCTTTATCTTGTCCAACAACGACGGACGCTCTGCTTCCTGTGTTTCTATCTTCTCTATGGTTTGAGCTACCTGCTGATTGGCTGACGAACGATTGTCGTACATAAACACTAAGGCCACAACTACTATTGCTGCGCATGCCGCTATATAGCGAAGAACGGGAATCAGATTGATTTTTCTTTGTTTTTTATTGAACTGCTGCCATGCAGCCTCTACATCGGGCGTAGTGCCCATCTCTCGGTTGACAGCCTCATCGAGGTCCTGAATATCGCGCATGGCTTCCCTACCCTCCTCGCTGTCAAGAAGAGTTTTCAGATGCTCATCCACACGTTGTGTATCGTCAAGAGCATCTAATATTTTCAGTATATCGTCTTGTTTATCTTTCATTAGTTCATATTTAGTATTTATAAAACGTACTACATCCGAAATAAGACACCTCTATTGGGTTAATAATAAGTTAGAATAAGTTAAGGTTAGTAAAACTTGCGCGTTCGAAACTTCTGCCTCATATAGCTAAGAGCTTGCATAATGTGCTTCTTGACAGCGCTCTCGCTGATTTGCAATTCCACAGCCACTTCACGATATTTCTTGCGTTCGACATAACAAAGCTTCAATATCTGCCGTGTTCGTGGAGTCAGCTCGTCGAGACTTCCCATTATTGCCTGTATCCTCTCCTCACGCACGTCCCAATAGTCGGGATTATGTATCGTTTGTTCGGTAGCCTGAACACTTGCCTGCATATAATGGTTCCTCACATTCTGTTTGCGTATGTAGTCCAGACAAACATTCCTGACCGACATCATCAGATAGGACGAAATATTTTCAATCTTCTCCTGCAGTGTTCTTCGCCAAACCAGTTCGAAAGCATCGGCTACGACATCCTTGCTTGCTTCGTCATCGTGCAAGATGCGCAAAGCAAGAAAATATGCCTGGGAGTACTTCTCCTTAAAGAAAGCTTCAAAACCAGTTTTATTCATCTATATTTTCTTCATACATTCCATTATGCTCTTAAAAGGCGGAGGAATCGGACGGTTTGGAGCCGTCAAAGGTATACATTTCTTTGATTATCTCCAAATATTACACATAATTATTTCGATATGGAGTATTACAAAAAGAAAGAGGAGTCATGAATGCCACGAATCATTCACGAATTTCTTTGGAACGAACATTCATGGATAATTCATGAAAATTCGTGACTTTAAACAAAAGGATACTGGTGACAAATATAGTACAAGCAGTAAAAAAGTGTTACAAAATAAAAATCGATTCTAGAGATTTGAGAGGTCGTTTTTTATGTTTTTGCTGCATCCTACACCACCCTATTCTCCATTTAAGGCTTCTTTGTATTGCAAAAGGAGTACAGTTGGAGTGTAAAAGGAGTACAGTTGCAATGCAAATGGAGTACAGTTGGAGTGCAAAAGGACTACATTTAAAAAGAAAGGGAGGTATTTTACGTGATGAAATTTCTTTGGCTTCGACAAAGAACCGCATAATCCACTGATTATAAACAAAATAACTACAAACGCTCAAAACTCGCGAATTTTGAGCAAAAGATTTCGTTGCGCATTCAGCAAGCAGTTTTGAGCGGTAAAAAATACAAATATTGTATCAACCAGGTTGAAAATTGAGAGTTGAGAATTGAGAATTGAAAGTTATGATATGCTTGTGGTTTATGCTTTAACAGAAAACTAAAAGCTTTAAATGTAATCATAATACTCAACTCTCAATTCTCAACTCTCAACTAAAAATCCCTTACTCCTGCTCAATACTGTCGAGCAGTCGTCCGGCAAGCGAGATGGTATTGCCGTCCATCTTGGCAAGACGCGAGCGGATGAAGGTAGAGAGTTTCTGCTTCATAGCCTGGTCTTTAGGCTCAATGAGGCGTGTGAGATTAAGTATGAGCAACGTGCGGTCGCGAGGATTCAGATTGTCATACTCGCGATCGCAGTTGTTGAGGAAGGTATTGTCGTCATCAGCTACACGACTCTCGATGAGGCGGAACATCGGCGCATACTCATACTTCTGGTCGAGATGCATGGCGAGCATCTCGCTCTTAAGCTTCTGATAGCCGGCCTCCACGTACTTCTTCTCGCGCATCTGATAGCCCGAGAAGTAGGTAGTGAGAGCGTTGTGATACAGATTCTGTATGCGTGTGTATATAGCCTCCTGCACCTTCTTGTCGAAGCGGTCGTGATTTGCCACCATGAAGCGGGCACGGTCGTTGTCAAGATTGAGAGTGTAGCGTGTGAAGAGGAAGGCGTTGTCGGCGCTGAGTCGCTTCTTGTCGGAGAGACTGTTGAAGTAGTCGTCAATCACCTTGAAGCCCTCTGCCTCCTTACGCTGCTCCATAAGATAGAGCGCATAGTTGTTGATAAGGTCGGGGGTGCGCTTGCCCTCGGCATACAACTGCTTCATACGCTCAGGCGAATGGTCGGGATTGAGCCCCGACTCTATCTTGGCTATGAAATCGTCGGGAGGCATCGAGCCGCTTGCCGTCATGAGCTGCTTGCCCTGAGCGTCTATCACATAATATGTAGGATAAGCCTTAACGCCATACTTCTTTGCCAACTCAACGCCTTCCTTCTCGGCGTTGAGTTTCAAGCACACGAAACGTGCATTCATAAAGTCGCCCACACTCTTCTGCGGGAACACCTCGCGCGACATTCGCTTGCATGGTCCGCACCAGTCGGTATAGAAGTCGATGAATACGTGTTTCTTCTCCTTCTTGGCTGCCTGCAGCGCTTCGTCAAACGATATGTGGCGGAAGTCGGTCTGTGCTGCGGCAGGCAATGTACAAAGCCCGATGAGCAGGCTTGCCATTAGTTTTGCTGTGTTCATATTCTGTTATAGATTCTTGTTTGTATGGTTTAGTCAGAGCAGTTGCGATATTCCACCTTCACCACCTTCAGGTTGGTCTTCCAAGGATAGTTCTTTGTGGCATACTCCTTCTCGTTAATCTTAAGTTCGTTTGGACTGTCCTCCATCTCGTATTTATAGACAATGCCCTTCTCGGCATCCGACCATGTGGCTACGATGATGTCGTCGGGATTATCGTCGGAGTGGACGTCGAACGCCATGTAGGTAATCTCGCCGTCGAAGGTCTTAAGCTTCTGTGCCTTGTTCGAGTTGTAGTTGTAAGCCCAAAGGTCTTTACCTACCGAGTAGAGTATCACGTACTGATTAGAGTAGAAGGCATAGTGGCTTGCCTTGGTGAAGTCGGTGGCTACGCTGAGGTTGATGTTCTTTGACATCATCTTCACGAATTGATAGGCACTGGCGGCACGGAATATGTATACATAGTACTTGCCGTCGGCATCGTTCATCAAGGCATACGAGGCACCGTTGTTACCCTTGCCGTTCTCGCCGTATACAAGGTCGCGCACGGGGGTATACTCGGTCTGGTCAAGCCAGAAGGCACCCTCCTTAGTATCGGTGATTTTTGCCAGATTGGTGTTGGCACTGTAGGTGTTGGCAAGTTTTACAAACTTGTGGTTGGTGCGGTCGAATAAGTACACTGCACCTGTATAGCTCGAGTTGTCGGGATAGAATCCGTAGGGTGCCAGCTCTACCAGCTTGTCGTCGCCCTGCACATAGCAGTTGGCAGGGTTGCCGTAGCTCTCGCCCTGATAGAGCGAACCGAAGAACATGGCTTGGTCGGTCAGGACATAGCGCGAGGTGCGCGAGCGCATAGTGTTGCCAGAGCCATAGGCGTGTGGCCATATGTCAAGCACCTTCAGCGGCTTCTTTATAGTGCTGATGGTGGGCCATGCCATTTCGTTGAAGTCGGTTTCGGCAAATGCTATCTTCGACTCGGACGAGGAGTGTGTGAGCGGATAGGATCCGTCGTCGGTTACGGCATATAGGTGCTCCAAGTCGGCCTTCGATGCTCCCATTCCTGAACATCCTGTGAAGAAGAGGTTCTTGGCATGCTTGATGCCTCGGGTGTTTTCGAACATGTCGGCTATGACGGTGGTGTCGCGCTCCTCAAGCATGCTGACAAAGTCGATGCCCACGGTGCCGTCTGCCTTGTCGCCATACAGATAGAATCCACGTACGTAAGGGCTGATTACCTTAAGCAGGCAGTTCTTCTCGTAGATGAGCTTGGTGGCCTTGTCGGTGGCACGGAAGTAGATGCTATAAGTACCAGGACGGATATTCGTGAGAGGATAAGACAGGTCTTTCTCGTTGCTTATAACCGTGTGAGAGTGCTGCGTACCACCAATGTCCTTAGCACACAGATACCACATATAGTCGAAGCTGTTCTGGTCGTCGCCCGAGAGTGTACCGGTCACCTTGACAGGTATCTCAAGGTTCTCTACGTCAGCCACCTTGTAGTAGCTGTCTTCAATGCCTTCTATCTTGGCCTCATTAACATCGCTCATGTTGTTGTTGCCCTCATCGTCGACACACGACGTGAAAGCCAGCAAACCAAGCATGTATAGTAAACAATATTTCTTTTTCATATTATTTGTCATTTTCATGTTTCTTTAGATAATCTTCTGGTTTGGTGAACGCTGTCCATGCATCCTTGCCATACTTGCCGCTCTGCACAGCCATCACCCACATCATAGTGCCGTCCTTATCGATTACCGGGTCCTTGGCACGGGCGCGACGCACCAGTTCCTCAGCTACCTGCTGACCGATGGCTGTAGCACGTGCCGATGACATCTTCTCTTGTGTGTAGTCGAAGATAGTGGTACCTGAGATTTCCATCATAAATTTGAACTTGACATCAGAGAACTTGCCGAATGTTCCTCCACCGAGGTCGGAACCAAACCATTGTTCGGGCTGGATGAGCACATCGTCGACAAACATGTTGTGGAAGCGTGCGTTAGGATTGTAGTTGAACTCTACCTTAGGCTGTGAAGGATCGTAAGGTCCGGGATAGTCCAGATAATTCTCGAACATAGTGTGGAAATATTCGTTAGGGACAATCTGGAGCTGGAACTTGAGCGTATCGTTGCTCAAACGCTCGGTGCGATGGAACGTAACATCGACAAATGTGCTTGTCTCGCCAGCCTTGATGGTATACTCAAGCTTCAGCGGCTCATACTCTACACCCTCCTGAAGGTCGGTACTGTCCTTGGTTACTATCACCTGGAAGGCACGGTCGAAATCCTTGGCAGCTCCTGTTGCCGAAATCTTGACGGCAATGGTGGTATCATTGGAAAGAATATTGCCGAATGTCACCTCCGAATAGTTCCAGTGCGCCCAAAGGTCGGGCTCTATCCACGATGCACCACGACGCACATCGAAATACAGACAATCCTTGCCCTCGTAGTCCATAAGCTCCTTCTCGCAACCTGTGAGTGAGAAGAGAGCCATGGCAAGCATCAGTATTGAATATATCTTCTTCTTCATTGTTTGTCCTCCTTATTTAGAAAGTAAGCGTTTGTTGGCCTCAACCTCAGGCAATGGCCATACGTATTTGTTAACATCCATCTTGTACTGACCCTCAAGCGGCTTGTCCTCAGGATTCCAGTAAGAACCTTCCTTTCCGAACTCTGTGCCCGACATCATCTGCTTCATAGCCTTGCGCTTGTAGAAGAAGAACATCTGACCCTCACCTATCTCCTCACGCATAAACTCGCGATAGATATAATCCTGGACAGCGTCGTCGCCCTGACCATCCTTGAGTTCGAGTTTGACACAGTTGCGTGCCGTACGGATATCATTGATGTATCCCAATGCTTCCTCATTGGTCTTGGCACATTCGGCAGCAATGAGGTATACCTCGCTGAGACGTATGAGCGGTATCATATAGCGGAATGACGAAGCCTGCACGTCCTTATACTTGTTGAAGCACAGAATGTCTTCCTTCTTGTCTTCCTCGCCTTCCTTGTCGCTCTTCACCTTGATGGTCTCTACCGACCACTGGTTGTTGCGACGAAGGTCGCCGAAGTCGTCGTAGAAGTAGGTGAGCTTAGAGAAGAGGTTGCCGTCCTCCATAGACGAGCCCTTGAATACAAGCATGTTGTTGACCTCGCCCTTCGAACTGAACATTCCGTCGTATAGGGTCTTGCGGCTCTGATTGTAGAGCGAGAACATCACTTCTGACGAGAATACAAGATCGGGATTGCTTGTACTGGTCACAGCGTTCTTCTTTGTCCATGGAAATACGCCCTCCTCCTTATTGAGCTTTATGATAGAGGTAGCCTCGTTGTAAGCATTCTCCTTGTCGCCAAGCCACAGATAGAGGCGAGCCTTAAGTGCCTTAACAGCATAGTAGTTGAAGCGGAAGTTGCGATAGCGGAATGCTGTCTTGTCGTTAGGATCGTCAGAGTCACCGTTCATCACACCATCCTTGCGTATACGGTCGTCCTTAAGCAACTCCTCTGCTTCATTGAGGTCGCGCATAATCTTCGCTGCCACGTCCTTGGCAGAAAGCAACGGCTGTATCTCTTTCGACGTTGTCTCCTGATAAGGCATTACAATGGTATTCTCAGTTTCTGCCGAATATATCGGACCATAGAGACGCAGCAGGTCGAAATGGAAGAAAGCACGCAAAGCCAACGCCTCGCCCTTGACATACGGACGATAGAGCTTGGAGAGCTTTGAATCGGAATCGTCACAGTGGCTGAGCAAAGTGTTGATGTTGGCTATGTACAGATAGAGCGATGTCCATACCGAATTGGACGTACTCTTGAAGCCTGCCTGGTCGTACTTGAATGCGGCTGAATTGTAGAATGAATGGTTGGTGTTGGCCTCAACATTATAATATTGTGCCATGACATCAAGCATTCCCATGGAGAGTGTAGAGCCGTATAGCTCATTCATCTTCGAATAGACGCCGTTGAGTGCCGACATGTAGCCCTCGTCGTTCTCAAACAGCAAGCCTTCCATGATTGAGTCTTCGGTGTCTACTTGCAACCAGTCGTTGCACGATGTTGTCGTAGCGCAGATGGCAAGCGACAAAAGACCGAGTTTTACTATCTTAAAAATTTTCATAGTTGTCTGAATTAGAGATTAGAAACGAAGTCCGATAGAAGCCGAAATGCTTCTTGAGAACGGATAGTCAAGACCGCGCTCTTCCTTGATGGTAGAGAGACGGAATATGTTGTTGGTGTACAAGCGGCAGTAGAACGATGACAGACCTACAATCTTGAGCCACTGCGATGTGGTGTCCTCATAGCCAAGCGAGATGCTGGTACACTGTAGCGTGTTCTCTGTAGCGATGAAGCGGGTTGACATGTTGGTTGTCGAGGTGTCGTTGATGCGCTTGAACTTAGCACGGTCGCCCGGCTTCTGCCAACGGTCGTGCAAAGCACGGCGGTCCTGATTGTACTTTATAGCTTCGTCGCTGATGTTCTCTACCTTTGACAGCAGTGTACTGAGCGTTGTCTGTCCGCCAATGCGATACTGGAAGTTCATGCCCAATGAGAATCCCTTCCAACGTACTGTTGTGCCGAAGTTGCCCTGTGCGTCAGGTGTTGTATCGCCAACCTTCACTTCCTGATTGGAATCCCACTTGTACGAATACGAACCGTCCTTGTAGAGGAATATCTCATTACCGCTCATCGGGTCGATACCAAGTGAGCGTACTGCCCACAATGCTGTGGTGCTGGCTCCGTCGTAGTAGCGTATGAGCGACTGCGAGGCACGGCCGTCAGCATTGAGTTTCTCAAGTGTGTTGCCGATGTTGTAGTACTTGGTTGTGGTGTGCAGCATATTGGCTGTCAAACGCCATATGAAATCCTTGCGCTTGATGACATCAAGACCAACGGTTATGGTGAAGCTACGGTTGTCGGTAGCACCGATGTTCATAGGTATAGACGATACACCTGTAGATGTAGGCTGCTCTACCGAGATGAGTTCAGGGTCGGACTTGCGGATGTTGTAGTCGAGCGTGAGCGACAGGCGATTGTTGAACATAAGTGCGTTCAAACCGAAGTTGTGGGTCTGCGTACGCTTCCACTTCAGGTCGTTGTTGCCCCACTTCGAAACCATAGCTGCAAGACCAAACGGGTTGGGATAACTGGTGTAGTAATTATAAACGTTGTTGGCAAGCTTGGCATCAACGTTCTGGTTGCCTGGGTTACCGAATGTATAACGCACCTTGAGGTTGCTCACATACTTGTTGCGCTTGAAGAAGTGCTCGTTATGGATGTTCCATGCCACACCTACAGAGTAAGTGGTAGAGAACGGATTGTTGATGCCATACACCGAAGCACCGTCTGTACGTACATTGAAGTCGAGCAGATAGCGCATGTCGTAAGCATAGTTGCCGTTAAAATAGAAGCTGGCTGAGCGTGTCTTGGTAATTGATGATGACGGACGGCTGTTCTCAGCGTAGCCATTAGAGAAGTTAGGATTCCAGAACTTGTCGCTGATATAGCCACGTGTTGTGTTGGATGCGCTTGTAGCGTTGCGCTCTGACAGCTGTGCACCGCCTACGAGGTTGTAGGTGTGACGTCCGGTCATACCGCCATAGCTTGCAATAAAGCTGCCGTCCCAACTTGTATTGTTGTTGTCGGAGCGTGTATAGTTGCCACGGTTCACCTCCTCGGTTGCTGCAAACGAGGTGTCATAAGGCGAGCGGAACACTTCTGACTTGCCACGCGATGTGGTAAATCCTAAACGTGCATTAAGACGCAGGGCGGGTATCGGACGATACTCTACGTTGAAGTTGTTGTTGAACTGGAGTTCGTCGCCACGGTTGAAACTCTTCTGCTGATAGTTCCACAACGGGTTGTATACATACTGTGTACCGTTGATGGTCTCGTAGCTTTCGAGCACCTTATATACTTCGCCATCGGCATCACGCTTAGAATAATAAGGGTTGGCCTGTGCAAACTGGCTGAACGACACGACGTTATTGTCAGTCTTGGTATAGTAAATATTTGTCTGGTTGCTGAAGTTGAATTTATCGATGCGGTAAGAAAGGTCTACCGAACCATCGATGTTCTGGCGGTCAGAGTTCTTCATCACACCACCATTGTCACGATAGCGCATAGTCAAACCATAACGGAAGGCTGAATCACCGCCTTCGGCATTGAAGCTATGGTCGTGAGAGAATCCTGTGCGCAGCGGCTCACTCATCCAATAGGAATCGAGTCCTGCCACTACATTCTTGTATCTATTATAATATGTAGCACGGTTAAGGTCATCAAGTATCTCGCCATTCTCGTCAAGACGGCCGTAATAGCCAGAGAGTTTCTCAAACTGCAACTTCTCGCTGGCATTCATAAGATTGTAGTCGCTCAGGTCGGCCCAACTCACATTGTAGCTACCATTGTAAGTGAAGCGCAGCTTGCCTGCCTCTGGCTTCTTTGTCTCTACTACTACAACGCCGTTGGCTGCCTTCGAACCGTAGATGGCTGTAGACGCAGCATCCTTAAGAATGGTGATGCTCTCAACACGGTCCATACTCATATCGGAGATGCGCTGGAGTGTTGTCTCAAAACCATCAAGAATGAAGAGCGGCTGGTCCGGATCGTTGCCATACTTATCTGAAAGACCATTAATACTTGTAGTACCGTTGATGTTGATGTTGAGCTTGGCATTAGGGTCAGAACCTGCGAGATTGTTCTCCATGATGACAAACGAAGGATCGAGCGCCGAAAGGCTCTGCAGCACGTTCTGGTTGCCTATGGCCTTAAGTTCTTCCTTGCGATAGGATGCTGCCGAACCGGTGAAGCTCTCCTTCTTGCGCGAATAGATACCCGTAACCACGGTCTCACCGATAGCATTGGCATCAGCCTGAAGACGTATGACATTCTTCTTGCCTGTAGACATGCGCATCTTCTGCTGCTTCATTCCCACATACGTGAACGTAAGTGTGGTTTCGCCCGCAGGCAACATTACGCGGAATTCACCGGTCTGGTCAGTCAATGTCAAGGTCTTGCCATGCTTGTCCTTAACGCTAACGCCAAGTAGCGGCTGGTCCTCATCGTCTATTACAACGCCTCGATACATCTGCCCCTTAGCTGTGGTGGCAGATTGAGGCGTACCATTAACATTTTGGGCTTGCGCATTTACCCCCCCCATTTGGAATAAGGAGGCTATGGCACATCCCAAAACAAGATTGCGCATACCTACAGATTCAAGAATCCTACCGCAGGATACGCCCAAAGTGTTTGTCTTCATGTGTTCAACCATATTAAGTGATTATGTTTCAAAATATCAACTTTAATCTTGTTATACTATCGTTTTAACAAGATTTTGTCAAAAAGTCATTTACAATAGTTACTGATTGCAAAGATACAAAAACATTATAAATAACAAAAGAAATGCAAAAAAAAATCTATATAAATTTACGATTTATCTATTTTAGGGTCATTTGATATACTTATATCAACCCAAAGAGGCGGACTGCATCACTGCACCCCGCCCCCACAATAATTAATTAGAGAGTTATAAAAAATTAAGTTCAATAGAAAAATCTATTGCTGTAGCCGTTGCTACATTTTTGTCATTATCTTCATGCCTTCCTCTACAGCCTTCATGTTGAGAGGAATGAGTCCATGGTGGCGCTCGGGCAGAGTCTTATACAAAGCCTTGTTCAATCCGTCGGTACTGACAATCGGGCAAACCTTGAGCAGTCCGCCCAATACAATCATGTTGAATACCTTCGAGTTCTTCAGCTCGGCAGCCTTATCCATAGCGTCGATACGATATACATTGATATCCTTACGTGTCGGCGGATTGATGATGCCGAAACCGTCGTAGATAAGTATACCGCCCGGCTTTACCTTAGGTTCGAACTTGTCGAGCGAAGGCTGGTTGAGCACAATAGCCACATCGTAATGGCTGAGAATTGGCGATGAAATACGTTCGTCGCTGACGATGACTGTGACATTAGCCGTTCCGCCTCGCTGTTCGGGGCCGTAAGCGGGCATCCATGTCACTTCCTTATCCTCCATAAGTCCGGAGTAGGCAAGTATCTTGCCCATTGAGAGCACGCCCTGTCCTCCGAAACCTGATATGATTATTTCTGCTTTCATAGGTTTGTCGTGTCTTTTAAGTCGCCCTTGGGATACTGCTTAAACATATTCTCCTCCATCCACTTGTTGGCCTGGACTGGTGTGAGCTTCCATCCGCTATTGCATGTAGCAACGATCTCGACGAGCGACGATCCGCAGCCCTGCATCGAAGCAGTGAATGCCTTCTTGATGGCAGCCTTGGCCTTGCGTATAGAGGCTACATTCTCAACACTCTGGCGCGACACGTAGCATGTGCCTGGCAGCTGTGCCGCTATCTCAGAGAGATTGAGCGGCCATCCGTGCAGACGTGGGTCGCGACCGTAAGGACATGTCGACGTCTTCTGACCGATAAGCGTTGTAGGAGCCATCTGACCGCCGGTCATACCATATATAGCGTTGTTAATGAATATCATGGCAATGTGCTCGCCACGGTTGAGTGCGTGAATACTCTCTGCCGTACCTATACAAGCCATGTCGCCATCGCCCTGATAGGTGAACACGAGACGGTCGGGCCACAGGCGCTTGATAGCTGTGGCACAAGCGGGAGCACGTCCGTGTGCAGCTTCCTGCCAGTCGATGTCGATATAATTGTATGCAAACACAGCACAACCTACGGGGCTAACGCCTACCGCCTTGTCCTGCATGCCCATTTCCTCAATTACTTCGGCTACGAGTTTGTGTACCATGCCGTGTGAGCAACCGGCGCAATAGTGCATATGGTTTTCGTTGAGAAGGTCTGGCTTCTTGTATACCAGGTTCTCGGGTGATACTATATCGTTCATACCAATTTCTCCTTTAATACTTTTACCATTTCCTCTGGCTCGGGCACGATGCCACCGAGTCGTCCGTAATGCTCTACAGGTACTTTGCCATTAACCGCCAGACGTACATCGTCAATCATCTGTCCGGCATTTATTTCGGCTACAAGTATACCTTTTACCTTAGCTGCTGCAGCTGCAATCTCATTGGTCGGGAACGGCCACAGCGTGATAGGACGGAACAGTCCTACCTTGATGCCTTCGGCACGTGCCATCTCAATGGCCTTCTCGGCTATGCGCGCTGCGCTACCGAATGCCACAATCATATATTCGGCATCGTCCATGAACTTGGTTTCGTAGCGAACCTCGTTCTCACGTATCTTGCGATACTTCTCCTGCAGGTGCAGGTTGCGCTGCTCCATAACCTCCGATTTCAGTTCGAGCGAAGTGATTACGTTGGGTTTGCGACCCTTTGAGCGTCCTGTCGTTGCCCATGGGCACTCGCGCAGGATTTCCTCTTCGGTGCGACGGGGCTTGATAGGCGGCAGTACCACCTTCTCCATCATCTGTCCGATAACACCGTCGCTGAGAATCATAGCAGGTATACGATATTTAAAGGCGAGCGTAAAGCCAAGATCGACAAAGTCTGCCATCTCCTGCACCGAGTTAGGCGCAAGCACAATGACGTAATAGTCGCCATTGCCGCCACCACGTGTGGCCTGGAAATAGTCACTCTGCGACGGCTGGATGGTACCCAGTCCAGGACCTCCACGCTGTACATTTACTATAAGTCCGGGAACTTCAGCGCCTGCCATGTAGGAAATGCCTTCCTGCATGAGCGACACACCAGGACTTGACGACGAGGTCATTACCTTCTTACCGGCACCTCCACCACCATAAACCATGTTGATGGATGCCACCTCACTCTCCGCCTGTACTACAACCATACCGGTTGTTTCCCACGGCTTGAGCTCGGCAAGTGTTTCAATGACTTCTGTCTGTGGCGTAATTGGATAGCCGAAATAGCCATCTGCACCGCAACGAATGGCAGCGTGGGCAAGAGCCTCGTTGCCTTTCATAAGTTTAACTTCCTGTTCTGCCATAGCGATTAGTCCTCCATTTTTTTTCTGTAAACTGTTATACATCCGTCAGGACATACAATACCGCACGACGCGCATCCGATACATTCGTCCGGAAGCACTGCCTCAGCATAGCGATAGCCATGTACGTTGACGGCTTTCGCTGACAGGGCAATCACATTTTTTGGGCAAGCCACCACGCAAAGGGAGCACCCTTTGCACCGGTCGGTATTGACCACGATGACACCTTTAATTTTTCCCATAATTTTTCGTTTTGTTTTAGGGTGTGTAGTTTATTTGATTAAGGGTTATACATGTCTTTGCAACGATAAGCAAGTATGTCGTCAAGCATATGTTTGGCTTCAACGGCTGGCGAATCGGGGTCGAGGGCTATCGCTTCAAGATAGCAATCGAGTGCATGCTTCCAGTCGCCCTTGCGTCTATGCTCATTACCGAGCTTGTAATAATCCTCTGCTGTCATTGTTATATTAAGGTTGAGATGGTGTGATGTTGAGATGGTGTGACAACATCACAACTACTTACCAACTGCCGCCTGCAACGTATTCTTCATGAGCGAGCAAATCGTCATCGGACCTACGCCACCTGGCACTGGTGTTATGTATGAACACTTGGGTGCAACCTCATCGAATTTCACGTCACCATTAAGACGGTAGCCGCTCTTGCGTGTTGCATCGGGCACACGGGTTGTGCCAACGTCGATGACTACTGCTCCGGGCTTCACCATATCTGCCGTTACGAAGTCGGGACGACCGATGGCGGCGATGATGATGTCTGCCTCAAGACATTCGTGCTTGATGTCCTTGGTGTGCGAGTGGCACACGGTGACAGTACAGTCGCCATATTGTTTCTGCATCATAAGCTGTGCCATAGGCTTGCCTACGATATTGCTGCGACCCAGTACTACGCACTTCTTGCCTGCTGTCTCGATGCCGTAACGCTTGAGCAGCGTCACGATACCAAGCGGTGTGGCAGAAATGAAGCATGGCAGTCCGATAGCCATACGACCCACATTAATCGGATGGAATCCATCGACATCCTTGCGATAGTCGATAGCTTCAATGATCTTCTGTTCGTCGATGTGGCGCGGCAACGGCAACTGCACGATGAATCCGTCTACGTCGGCATCATGGTTGAGTTTGTCGACACAAGCCAACAACTCTTCTTCGGTGACATCGTCCTCATAGCGTATGAGAGTCGACTTGAAGCCACACTTCTCACAAGCCAGAACCTTGTTCTTGACGTATGTCTCCGAACCTCCGTCGTGGCCTACGAGCACGGCAGCCAGATGTGGCTGCTTGCCTCCTTTAGCCATTATGGCCTTCACTTCTTCTGCTATTTCAGCCTTAATGGCTTCGGCAGTTGCTTTTCCGTCTATCAGTTGCATATTGTTATGTTTTAAAACTTAGGCATTCCGGGCATTCCCTTCATCTTACCCATCATTCCAGCCATCTTTGCCATATTGGTTCCGGTGACGAGCTTCATCATCTTGCGTGTTTGGTCAAACTGCTTGATGAGTCGGTTCACCTCCTGGATGTTGGTTCCGCTACCCTTTGCTATACGCATACGGCGGCTCTGGTTGAGGATTTCAGGATTAGAGCGCTCCTTCGGAGTCATACTCTTGATGATGGCCTCGATGCCCTTGAATGCGTTGTCGTCGATGTCGACATCCTTGATGGCCTTGCCCACTCCAGGAATCATCGAAGCGAGATCCTTGAGGTTGCCCATCTTCTTTATCTGCTCAATCTGTCCGAGGAAGTCGTTGAAGTCGAACTTGTTCTTCTGAATCTTCTTCTGAAGACGGCGTGCCTCTTCCTCGTCAAACTGCTCCTGAGCGCGCTCTACAAGACTCACGATATCGCCCATACCGAGGATACGGTCTGCCATACGAGCTGGGTGGAATACGTCGATGGCCTCCATCTTCTCGCCTGTACCGACAAACTTGATAGGCTTTGTCACTACAGTACGTATTGAGAGGGCTGCACCGCCGCGTGTGTCACCATCGAGCTTGGTGAGTACCACGCCGTCGAAGTCGAGACGGTCGTTGAACTCCTTGGCTGTGTTGACAGCGTCCTGACCGGTCATTGAGTCGACTACAAAGAGTGTTTCGTCAGGATTGATGGCGTTCTTGAGATTTGAAATCTCGTTCATCATCTCCTCATCGACAGCCAGACGACCCGCAGTATCGACAATCACCACATCGTAGCCCTTGGCCTTAGCCTCGCGCAAAGCGTTGTTGGCAATAGTGATAACGTCCTTGTTGTCAGGCTCGGAATATACTGGTACGCCAACCTGCTCGCCTACCACCTTGAGCTGGTCGATAGCAGCCGGACGATAAACGTCGCAGGCTACGAGCAATGGCTTCTTGTGCTGCTTGGTCTTGAGCATATTGGCAAGCTTGCCCGAGAATGTAGTCTTACCCGAACCCTGCAAACCGCTCATGAGTATGATAGCGGGGCGACTGGTAAGGTGCAGTTCGGCAGCCTCGCCACCCATAAGGTCGGCAAGCTCGTCGTGCACGATCTTCACCATAAGCTGGCTTGGCTTAACGGCTGTAAGCACGTTCATGCCCATCGCCTTCTTCTTTACCGTGTCGGTAAATGTCTTCGCAACCTTGTAGTTGACGTCGGCATCGAGCAATGCGCGTCTTACGTCTTTAAGTGTTTCTGCAACGTTGATCTCGGTGATTTTTCCCTCACCTTTAAGTATCTTAAAACTGCGTTCCAGTCTGTCGCTTAAATTTTCGAACATATATGTTTTCTTTTCTTTTTGGTTTTCTTAAAATCATCTGTGGCAGCCGTCAAAGCTGCACTGATTATATGTCAGTATGGTGCACACCATCCCCTCTCATATATTATGTACAAAAGTAAACAAAAAATAACGAGCAATGCAAAGAACGGTATGCGTTTTAATTTATTTTAAAATACTTTTTGCCAAATATGCGCACTAATATATGGTTTGTGCACTTAAAGTAGGTATTGCAACAAGCGTGCATATAATTGCAACAATCATATATATAATATGTACGCGTACTTATTTCAAGTATGTCTCATTTAGCTCGGTAGCCACCAGCTCCTCGCCCACAAGGTTTGCCAGCACCACTGGCAGCACCTCACGCGGACAGTCTATCTGCTGCAGTTCGGTGACATGGTGGTGCTTGCGGTCGGCAAGCAACGCCATTATCTGCTGTCGCGCCTTCTGCTCGGGCGCATCAGTGCTCTTGCCCTTATGACTCAGGCATACGTCGCATCGCTCACAGTCCTTGCTGTCGGTCTCGCCAAAGTAGCCGAGCAGCTGACGGCTGCGGCACACGCTGTCGTTAGTGGCGTAATCTATCATGGAGTGTATGCGTGCCTCAAACTGCTCGCGGCGGTCCTCGTACACCTCATGCGGAATTACGAGGTCTTCAGCCAAGACACGGTCTCTGACGTAGGTGACAAGCGGCACGGAGCGTTGCGGAATGAAATGCAGTATATGTCGTTTGCTCAGACTCTTGAGTATGAGATAAACCTGCTGCGGTGTGAGTCCGGTGAGCTGCGCCAGGCGGCTCTCCTCAATATAGCGATAGTCTATGAAGAGTCCGCTATACTCGCGCAATGCGGCTGTGATGACAGCCTCCTCGTTAGGACTTGTAGAGTATAGCTGATAGAGCTGGTCGCGTTCGAGTATGAACTTCATACGTGTACGCGAGTCGGGCTCGGTCTCATATTCGATGTATCCGGCACGTGCCAGTATGCGCAGAGCAGAATTGGCGATGGTAGGGAAATGCTTGAACGTGCGGCAGAAGCGGTCGAGATCGAGTGCAAAGGTGTGCCCTGCCCCATCGTCGGCTGCCACTTGCAGGAAATAGGCAAGATGGTCGTAGACGTTGCAGATGGTCTGTCGGTCGGGAAATTCCTCAAGCACACGCTTGTCAAGTCGCAAGCGGTCGCTATCGTTATACAACAGTACGGCATAAGCACGCTCGCCGTCACGTCCGGCACGGCCCGCTTCCTGAAAGTAGGCTTCTATGGAATTCGGACAATCCACATGAATGACTATGCGCACGTCGGGCTTGTCGATGCCCATACCGAAGGCATTGGTAGCCACCATGACACGCTTCTCGTCGTCGTGCCATTGCTGCTGGCGCAGGTCCTTGACGGCATGTTCCAGTCCGGCATGATAGTATGTGGCGCTGATGTCGTTCTGTTCTATCAGTTCGCTTATCTCCTTGGTGCGTCGGCGGCTGCGTGCATACACTATGGCGCTGCCGCGTGTCGACTTGAGGATATGTATCAGTTCCTCGTCCTTGTTGCCTGTGTTGCGCACCACATACGTAAGATTCTTGCGCTCGAAGCTCATGCGGAACACGTTTTTCTCGCTGAATCCGAGTCTGTCCTGTATGTCGTCTATCACCTGCGGAGTTGCCGTGGCGGTGAGAGCAAGCACCGGCACACCGGGCTTCAACGCTCGTATGTCGGCTATCTTAAGATAAGAGGGGCGGAAGTCGTAGCCCCATTGCGATATGCAGTGAGCCTCGTCGACGGTGATGAAGCTCACCTTCATGTGTTCAAGTTTGGCTCTGAACAGTTCGGTGCCTATACGTTCGGGCGATACATACAGCAGTTTGGTGTCGCCAAGTATGCAATTGTCTAGTGCGCCCAATATCTCACGGCGGCTCATTCCCGAATATATTGCTGCTGCAATGATGCCACGACGGCGCAGGTTCTGCACCTGGTCTTTCATCAATGCGATGAGTGGCGTCACGACAATGCACGTTCCTTCCATGGCAAGTGCCGGAACCTGAAACGTAAGCGACTTGCCTCCACCCGTAGGCATTAGTCCAAGTGTGTCCTTACGCTGCATTATGCTGTTGATGATGTCGCCCTGAATGCCACGAAAAGCAGGATAGCCCCAGTATTTGTGGAGGATAAGCCCTACCCCCGACCCCTCCCCCGTAGGGAGGGGAGTGATATGTTCGGTTACGCTCACATCGGAAGCGTCGGATTCACACATAAGTTTTTCGTGTTCATCTGACGAATTGCCTGATGTTGGCATTATAGGGTCTTTTATATCTGTTTCCATCAATCAACAAAAAAACACAACAAAAACGAAATAGCAATCAAATCACAGCAATCAAAGCATACCACTCCCCTCCCTGCTGGGGAGGGGTAAGGGGG
>ERZ1034626.549-NODE-549-length-27098-cov-32.413342_pt1 | contig 27098 bp, 26 predicted proteins | sample MGYA00520652_ERZ1034626 | MGnify/ENA primary metagenome ERZ1034626 (study PRJEB33766, sample SAMN09781765) | gut metagenome | biome: gut microbiome | host: Homo sapiens | place: Madagascar | study: EMG produced TPA metagenomics assembly of the PRJNA485056 data... | reverse complement strand
GATGCAAAGGTAATATATTATATAGGTACCGCCATACGGGCTAATGGTGATTTACCGGTCTTATCGCCAGACCGGTAGCAAGACTTTCAAGAACGAAAGCCAGTTATTTGCCGTGCCTTGCCTCTTCGAGGGAGGAAAAGGCAGAAGCAACATCAGACAACTCACGGGGATGTCGCTCGTGGACTTCGACCACGCCATAGGGAGTGAAGAACGAGGAGTGAAGAGTGAAGAATCCATCAGCGACGGAGAATGGAAAGCCTTTGTTGCCAAAGAACTTAACATTCTGAAGCGAAAGGCGATAGCCGATCCTCACACCCTCCTTTGTTATATCACGATGAGCGGCAACGGACTCCGCGTCATTTTCACCTATGAGATAGCCCCAGAGTTTTCAGGAGTTCCCAAGGATGAGGAAGAGGTGAAGAAGTTCGAGGCATACTATCAGCAGGCCTTCTATGCCGGCAATGCCTATTACGAGAAACTTCTGGGAGCCAAGGCTGATATGCAGTGCAAGAACATCACCCGACTGAGCGGTCTTGCCCACGACCCAGAAGTCTTTCTACGCCCCCAATCCGAAGTCATTCCCTTCACGGCAGAAGAAATCTCCACCGCAGCAACTGCCTATGTGAAGCAGAGCAAGGAAGACAAGCAGATGCAGCGCATCCAGACCTACTTCGATACCCTCATTGCGCCCCAGCTGGCGAAGGCAAGAATCGAATTCCGCAGCGGCAGTCATAACGATTATGTGATGCGGGGCGGCTACAAGCTTGCCGAACGCCGCTTTTCAAAGAAGGTCGCCCTCAGATGGGCGATGCAGAAGTTCGGGAAGGACTATTCCGACACGGAGCAAGTCATCAACTCCTGCTTCGCCAACGCTTCTCCTCACGGCAAGCAGGGAGGAGGTGGCGACAACAGAGGCGACAGCAAAACGGCAACAGTCGAGGAAATCAAGTCTTTCCTGGATGGCCATATATCCCTCAGATTCAACGAGATAACATCCCGTGTAGAATATGAAATTCCCGCAGATAACACAGATACACACAGATTCATGCCTGTCAACGATCGCATCGTCAACTCCTTATGGAGCCAGATGTCCACCATTACCCGTGTCAATATTCAGGATATGTATCGTGTCATAGAATCAGATTATGTCCCAGTATTCAATCCTTTCAAAGAATATTTAAATAATCTGAGTAAACCTGGAGAACAGGATTATATCCGTGAGCTAGCTCAAACCGTCCGAGTAAAGGGCGGCGAGCAGGAGCAGAAGCTGTGGCACCTCTACCTGAAGAAGTGGCTCGTCGGCATGGTGGCGAGCTGGATCTCAGAAGATGTGGTCAACAACGTCATCCTCGTACTCATCGGAGAGCAGGGAGCGTACAAGACCACGTGGTTCAACTATCTTCTTCCACCCCCACTGAAGCAGTATTTCTATACCAAGACCAACGCCAACCGCATGTCGAAGGACGACATCCTGACCCTGGCGCAGTATGCCCTCGTCTGCTGCGAGGAGCTAGACACCATGCGCCCTGCCGAACTGAACCAGTTGAAGGCAGCCGTCACCATGCCGAGCATCGACGAGCGAGCAGCCTACGCCCATTATCATGAGCACCGCAAGCACATAGCGTCGTTCTGCGGAACGGGCAACAACACCCAGTTCTTGTCTGACCCTACCGGCAACCGCCGCTGGCTACCCTTCGAGGTGGAGAGCATCCTCTCGCCCAGAGAGCATCCTTTCCACTACGAAGGCATCTACGCCCAGGCTCTCTCCCTCTACACCAGCGGCTTCCAGTACTGGTTTACAAAAGAAGAAATCCAGGAGTTGAACCGACACAACAAGCAGTTTGAGACACCCCATCTCGAACACGAGCTGGTTGACCTGTATTTCCGCAGACCAATCGATAGCGAGTTAGGCGAGTTCATATCCGTGGCCCGAGCCCTGCAGATGATCAGCAACGGAATCAGCCAGAAGCTGAGTGCCGTGAATGTAGGCAGAGCCTTCAGCGACTTAGGCTTCAAGCGTGTACGCACCAACAGCAGCCGGGGATTCATCGTAGTCTGCCGCACGCCGGAGGAGATAAAGGCATACCAGCACCGCCTCCTGATGGATGCCGAGCCGGATTCGGAACCCGATGCGCCCTTCTAAGCCGTCCACCAGCGTGACACATGACACTTGTGACACCTGTTTTCATAAAAACCCTCGCGCGCAGGCAGGAAAACAGCATCTTAAAAATATAAACTAATATATAATTAGAAGAAAATAAAAAAAAGAAGAGTCACATCCGTCATCTGTCACTCATAAGTGCCATCGATAGCCCCCGTAAGTGCCATAGATAGGCATCCTAACTAGCATAGAAAGATATCCCAACTAGCATAGATAAAAAATTCACTCTGTTTGCCCCACCTCCAAGCAAGGCGGTATAACACCGCACAAACAATCGCAACTCTGTTGCGTAAGCAATCATCGCAAGCCCTTTAGGGCACAGGCTCCGCTTGCGATACCAAAACTCTGGCAGAGCTATAGCGTCGCCAGCTACATCCCCGCTTCCTGAGGAAGAGGGGCTTGGGGAGAAAGTGGAGCTCCCTTTGGAAAGGGAGACGGAGGGATTCGAAAAAAACTTCCTCTTTGGAAAGAGGGACGGGGTGATTCGAAAAAACCTCTTTAATAGCAAAGAGGAACAAGGTGATTCGAAAAAGGTAAACATTATCATTATGAAAATAAGAAGTTACAGCAAACAAGAGCTTGCCATGCTCTACTTTCCCGACAGCGACCCTCGTACGGCAACCTGCCATTTAATGCGTTGGATCAACCGCAACCCCACGCTCCTACAGGAGCTGAAATCAACCGGCTATTACCGCAGCAGCAAGTATTTCACCACTCGCCAGGTATGCATGATTCTCGATTACCTCGGCGATCCATGATAGAAAAGTCACAAAAGCACCAAAAAGTACACATAAGTGCATGAAAGTGCCAGAAAGTGCCAGATGCCCCATCCCCGATGTTGTATCTTTGCATTGTCTTAAAAAACAAAGCGTATGTTAAGAATTTCATTGTATCAAAACAACAACGAGAAAAGTCAGGCTTACCAGAAGTGGTATCCACGAGTAGTGGCAGAGGAGACCATCGGGCTTGACGAGTTGGCAGAGCACATGGCGAGCCACAACACGCCATTCAGCAAGGGAGCCATCAAGGGCATTCTGACCGATGCCGTAGTCTGCACCAAGGAGTTACTCCTTCTCGGCAAGAACGTCAAGTTCCCCGACCTCGCCATTTTCTCCATCGGTCTGAAGGTGAAAGGCGGAGCCGACACCAAGGCAGACTTCAGTGTAGCGAAGTACATCATTGGCTTGAAGCTCCGTGCCAGAGCCACCGGCGAGTTGTCATCCGCCAACCTTGACACATCTATCAAGCGAGTGGATGCCGTAAAGAGCAGCAGCACCCAGAGCCCAGGCGATGACAGCACGCCTGGAGGAACCCCTCCGAGCGGCGGAGATACCACACCAAGCGGCGGTGGCACAACTCCGAGCGGTGGTAATACAGGCACCGATTCCGGAACTGGAGATAGTGAAGATGTAACCATTTGATAGTATCTGAAGACAAGGCAGGGTGCAGTCCGGAGTATTCCGATGACGCCCAAGGCTACCATCAGCAAACAGTAAAGAATCCCCGTCATGAACGGATACTTGCTCATCCTGCCCATCTTCAGAGTTATCAGTATATTGTCAAACATTAAACAAAAAGAATGAACATGAAACAAGCGAATTGGAAAGCCATCATCAATTTCCTCATCACCATCCTCACCGCCGCCCTCAGTGCCTTCTGCGTACAGAGCTGCACCCAACTTTAAGCGGTATAGCAGCCCCACCTTTAGCAAGGCGGTCCCAGCAAGTATGTCCCCACTCCCCCCCAGGCGGTCCCAGCCCGCACAATCTGGCGAGACCTTTGATTGGTCCGCCAACCTTATAGCGTAGCGGTTCTGAGCACCGGAGGGCGGTTACATCCCTTGTCCCCTGAGGGGAAAAGGGCTTGGGAAAAGAGGTGGAGCCCTCTTTGGAAAGAGGGACGGGGTGATTCGAAAAAAATCCCTCTTTAATAGCAAAGAGGAACAAGGTGATTCGAAAAATAATACTATTAATCAAAGAAGAAGAAAAAGAAAATCTTTAAAAAATTTTTCTATGAGAAAAATCAACTTAATTATAATCCATTGCTCAGCAACCAGAGCCAACCGCAATTTCACGGTAGAAGACCTCGAAGCCTGCCACAAGGCTCGAGGCTTCAAAACCACCGGTTACCACTACTACATCACCAAGGATGGCGAAATCTACCCATGCCGTCCCGAGGAGATGATCGGTGCCCATGCCAAGCATTACAACGCCCACTCAATCGGCATCTGTTACGAGGGCGGCCTGGATGCCAACGGCACTCCCGCCGATACCCGAACCGAAGCCCAGAAACGTTCGATGATAGAGCTTCTGAAGAGCCTCTGCCTCGACTATCCCGATGCCGAAGTCATCGGCCACCGTGACCTCCCCTGGGTCAGAAAATCCTGTCCATGCTTTGATGTAAAGAAGTGGCTGAAAGAAATCAACTTTCATCTCTAGCAACCATTCTTCATCTCATCTCTTTTCTTATTTATTTGCCCAACCCGCTGATGTGACATCACCCGGTTGGGCTTTTTCTTTTAAGCCCATCAAGAATATCAAAAGAAATTAGTCATGACTATTAGGTTTTACCCTAAACATTGCTACTGTGTTAGAAAAATCTGCAACAATATCTAAAATATTCGGATTATCTTTTCGAATAATTAAAGCTGCAAAATTTTCAATTCCCTCCATATCTTCGATACTGACAGGCATCAAAATAAACTTATCTTTCATTTGATAAGAGGAAAACCAATATTCAAACAGACGGCTTCGCATATGCTGCTTACCATCCCCACTCTCACAAATATACAAGAGAGCTGCTTCGTTCATATTAAAGAAGTTCTCTATGATAAGCATCACCGTATCACGCATTTTCAAGTCTCGTGGAGAAGGTATTTTATTTACATTGATGATAGAAAAGACATATGATTCTGCATTTTCAATTATGTCATCATCATCAAAGCCAATAGCAAGTACCACACCAAAATCACTTTTAAAGCGATAAGTTCGAGACTTTTCATGCCAATAAACCTCATAAGGAGCAGAAGCATTAATTATATCCAAAGAAAGTGGTTTCATTACCAAACATTTATATATTTAGGATATACCCCCGTTCGTTCCTTATATTCCTCACAAAGGCTCTTAGTAATTTCAGCTACACGAGCCTTTTTACGCTCTTTTGCCGCCATAAATCTTTTCATAGCAGCTTCACGTTTTTCCCAAAATTCTTTATCCAATGTATCCATAATAGTTCTCCTTTTAAATTCTTTGATTGCAATCTGCCGCAAAAATACGCTTTTTTCTCGAAACCACCAAGGAAATAACAAGAAATCTGCAAGTTACTAGCGAAATCCCAGCCCGCATAGGGCAAAAATCTGTGGAATTCCGTGAAATCTGTGGGACTAACAAACAGAAAAGAAGATTCCGAGAGATTACCTCCTGTGTTTAAGCCTCCAAAAGAAGTGCCAAGTCCTGAAGATAGGCTCACTCAAAGCCTCAGCAGGATAATATCTCGCGAAGTGCATGTTCCTCCAAATCTTCAGGAAATATTTCTTAGCCATTCCTTGTTGTGTGAAATGTCCATACTTGGTGAAATGCCTTCCGAAGTTGCCACCATTCAGTATTTCTGCCAGCAACAACTTTCCTCTCTTCTCATCCATCGGAGCAATCATCTTCTCCTCAGGTAATCCCAAAGCCTTATGCAGCACATACATCACCGCCCCTGCAAACTTCCACAATCCCAAATACTTCAGTTCTCTCTGTACCACAACTAAAGCAGTAGAGGCAGAAGAAGTAACAACAGTAGTAGAACCAGCAGAATTATCTCCCTCTATAGCAAGGCGGTCCCATCCCGCACAATTTGGCGAGGGCTTTGATGCCCCAATAGCATCCAGGCGGTCCCATCCCGCACAATCTGGCGAGACCTTTGATGGTCCGCCATCCTTAGAGCGTAGCGGTTCCGAGCACCGAGTAGGGCGGTTACATCCCCGCTTCCTGAGGAAGAGGGGCTTGGGGAGAAAGTGGAGCCCTCTTTGGAAAGAGGGACGGGGTGATTCGAAAAATTGACGGGGTGATTCGAAAGATCATTATCCAAAAATACATTTTTTGAGAAATCATTGACTACAAGAAAATAGTCAATGATTTGCCTCATTCCAATCCCTTCATCAAAGAAGTGATGATAAAGATGCGTCAGCTGATAAATCACATTAAATGCCGTCGTTGGTATAGCAATATCCCCTGCCCCATCGGGCAGCCCCACAATATGCGAGCATTGCAGATCCGCATTCCTTCGAAACCATTTCTGCAACCTAGCATGATAGATAGGATTATTCATGGAACAAGGAAAGAAATGCAGTTCCACAGGCACACCATCCAAGGAAGTCTCTAGATGCTGCAGTCTGATATCATCTTCCAGTTCAAACTTCTTTTGAGCATACTCCATAATCCTCTCCCTACTAGCATCAATCCAGACATCAATATCTCCAGGAGTACGAGAATAAGGATTCGGATACATCAAGGCATTCCCTTGTCCTTTCAGAATGCAGCACCTAAGACCATCCTCCCTCAGCATTGAGAAGAGCTTACCAGCCACAGCATTCACCTTCATATTCTGCCTGCGAATCTGTTGCGCCTTCCCCATCCAAGTCATCAGCAGCTCCCTTCCAATTGGATTCAGCCTCAGCTCCTCAGGATACTCCTCCCCCAGTCTCTCAATACCATCAAAGCAAAGCCCAAGAAGCGCCTGCTTAGAAGCAAAGGAATACAGCATCTGCCAGTCCATCCCAGCCACCACTCTACTCATATTCTCCTTATATCCAAGGCTATATCTTAGGAAAGCGAAAAAAGCAGTTATATCATTCATTCAACTATTAATCTTTATTAAATTATTGATGGAAAACTTAGACATCGAACTATAAGATGCTATTACTGCAGGTATCGCCAGCTCCATGCTAGGCGACACCTGAACCAACATTATTTTACTAGTATCAATTGGGTGATACAATTTGTAGGGGATATTCCCTCCTTTAATGCGGGCTTATCAATTAGTATTGAAAAAAAGAAGAAAGTCTTCTAACCATTTCTGCTTCCACATCTTCTAGACTTTCATCACTTAAATGAGCATTTATAAGCATGATACGAGTAAACAAATCCGTCAAGACCTCATCATCTGGCATATCTTCACTAAACTTCGCTTCATAATCTTTCTCATCCAAATGTCCGGACAAACCACTTTTTTCATAAAACTCCAACTTAACCTTACTCCATAGCTGGTCAGCTTGTTCTATTGCAGCTTTTTCAAACTCATCACTACCCGGAATTGTGAACAATCTCTCTTTTAAATAAGATGCAGAAGTATAATCTGCGTTTATATTAGTATCAAAGAACGAAACGTTATGCTCCTGGAGATACTTAAAGAAAGAATGCTTATCTATTATTTTCTTAAAATTGAGCCATCCTTTGAGATTACTCTCATATAATAAAAGCCATTGATCTCCATACAACGATTTATCATCAAAGGAGCTTTCCAATTCTGTCAATTTTTCTTTTATATCAATATCATCCTTATATTCCTTATGAATCTCGTCATTGATATATGCCAAAGTTTGCAAAGAACATACGCTATTGCCTAATTCCAGTATATTTAACAAAACTCTCTTATCTAGCGTTATACCATATTTCGCCCCCATCCATAACGCCCATAAGATCTCGATGTGATTATGCAACGGAATATGCTCAGCAAGAATTCCGTCAATACATTCTTTAAGCAGCGAACGATGTGAAAAATGAGTTTTTTTACGTACAAACAGTCCGTGTACTATAGGAATAATCGTTGGATCAATAGATATTGTCTTTAGTAAAAGAGCATCCAATAATTCTTTATTATCAGATTTCCATATAGAATCGAAACTCTTATTAAACAACGTCTTTAGAGCATATGAAAGAATCGTTAATCTCTTCTTGGGATTCTTTGAAGCAAGAGTCCATACAGTATCAAAATATCCGATCAAAGTAGGCTCCTTAATTGGAACCAATTCTCGATATGGCAACAAGCCTCCCATTTCACCATCAAAAAACTGACATGGAATAGTCTTTATCTCAACCTTTCTTTCATTAATATCAATACCATAACGATACATGATAATTTGAACATCATTCAACACAGATTTTGCTTCTTTCTCATCAGACACAAAAAACGTATAATCATCATAATACCGGCATCCTTTAATATTGGGATAACTTGCATGGATTTCTTCATCAACCTTACATAGAATAAACTCACCTACAAGAAAACTTACATCTGGGCCGATTGGTATTCCATGAGTTTCATCAGATTGACTTTTTCTAATCAGTTCATCTATCTTTTCTCCAATTTCGTATCCTTCATGTTTCAGTTTACCTTTAGATGCCCAAATCTCTTTTGCATAATCCTTACCAGTAAAAGCCCACTCTATTGCATGAGTATAAACTGAAGGATAAAAGTTATTGATATCCAATTTCAAAATCACATTTTTTCCAATCGAACGCTTAATCGTTTCCTGTCGAAAATAATGGAAACTCGGACTACATGGAACCAAACATCTTTTTGCAAGCGCTACTGAATTAACAGGAAAGCTTAAAGAATATTCAGTTTGAGAGAAATAATTATTGATATCTTTCTCTTTATCTTCTAAATAACTTACTATTTTAAGATAGTTCCATGGATTTGGGATTGCTATATTACGTCTTGAAGATATCCCCCTTGGTATAGTAAAAGTAATAGGAAGTGATTCACCCTTAACTCCTCTAAAAGAACCTTCTTTCAACTTGGCTATCATTTCTTTGGTCATTAATGCAAAAGAAAAGGTATTAAAATTATAAGGTAACTCTTTTGGGAAGTAACCTCGCTGCAATAAAGAAAAAGAATCAAACTTAATCATATTCAAAATACCTTTTTTAGAAAACATCACTATGAGAACCAGTATTAGTCATCACTAAAACCAGCTCATCATTATATTGTTTCCATATCAACAGCCAATCTGGCATAATATGACATTCCCAACTTCCCGCATATTGCCCAGATAGTTTATGCGGCTTATATTCAGGAGGTAATTTTCCTATCTCTTCAAGTAATCGAATTACTTTCTTTAGCTTTTCCATTGGAAGATTACGTTTTTTGCAACGCTTTACATCCTTTTCAAAGCGACTGGTAGCTATGATTCTGTATTTCATATTCCCAACTTTTCGAACATATCATCAGCACTTTCATACTCTGTCACTCTACCATGACGAATATCATCCATTGCTTCTTCTATCCCTGACATGCTTTTCTGATGATTAGGAACAATCACAACGCCTTTCATTGCCTCAAGAACTTTCTTGAGTCCAGCCATAACACTATTATCTTCCACTTGTATAGTTAATGTTGCCATAACCTATAATTTTAAACGTTAAACTTTTCCGCAAAAGTACGCTTTTTTATTGAAACCACCAAGAAAAAAGCCAAAAATTTGCAAGTTATCAGCAAATTCCACAATGCGCCAGCCGACAAACAATCGCAACTCTGTTGCGTAAGCACTCCCAGCCAGCCCCTCGTGGGCACAGGCTCCGCTGGCTGATCAAAACTCTGGTGGCGCTATAGCAGAGCCAGCTACATCCTCTCGTCCCTGAGGGAAGAGAGGCTTGGTGAAAAAGGTGGAGCCTTCCTTAAGGGTAAGGAAGGACGGGTAGGTTTTCGAAAATAGACATTATCTATCTTTATACATATTCTCATAATACTTCTGATACTCCCCAGAAGTAACATGATCCATCCATTCCTGATTATCGAGATACCATTTTACGGTTTCCTCGATACCCTCCTCAAACTGGAGAGATGGCTCCCAACCGAGTTCCTTCTGGAGCTTGCGAGAATCGATGGCATAACGCATATCGTGACCCTTTCTGTCTGTTACATAAGTAATGAGGTCCATATCCTCGCCTTCCTTTCTGCCGAGCAGAAGGAAAAGGTAAGATATAGTTTTCAATATCCTTATTTCAGATATTTCCTATCATTATCCTCGAACCAGTCAGCCAGCGCTTCCTCAAAGCTCCACTTAAACTGATAGCCGCAGTTCTTCAACTTCTCACCACAGATATTAGTAGAAATCTGGAGCTTCTTCACTCTCGCAGGACAGATACCCATTGGTGAGCTAAGAAGCATAGCAGCCCTTGCCATAGGCATGATAACCCAGTTAGGAATATCAGGTACAAACTGAGTTAATCCAGTTACCTTCTTCATAGCCTCAACAATATGCTGAATAGTATAAGCAGGCTCGAAGCAACAGTTATACAACTCAACACCATGCTCATGATGTTCCAAGCGATACAGCATGAAGCGAACCAACTCCTTTACATAGATACAAGCCTTGATGGTATCCTTTCTGCCTGGGTAAGCAAACTTATGACCACGGATAGCCCAATACAATCTGGTGAAATTACCATTCTCACCCTTTCCGAATACCACACCTGGGCGAACGATAGTGAGCTGACGATGAGTCGCATCACCATTCTGCCACTTCTCATGAATCTTCTCAGCTACCAACTTAGAGATACCGTATGCAGTGTTAGGAGTAGGCAAAGTAGTCTCCTTCTTCAACTCCTCAGCAGCTCCGTATGGTGCGATACTAGAAGTAAACACAATCTTCTTGATATTCCACTTCTCTGCAAACGCCACCACATTCTCAGCACCACGGATATTCGTCTCAAAATACTCATGATCTTCATGACCAGGAGTACGATGAACTGCAGCAAAGTTGAAGATGACATCATCCTCTGTAGGAGTAAATGGCAAGTTCTCGATAGGCTTGCGGATATCATATTCGATGAAAGTTGACTGCAACTTCTGACCATCACGCAAAGCTGGCTTGTAATCCTTCACTACCGGATTAGGAGTACCAGGCTTCACGATGTCGAGGTTATATACTTGGGCGTTAGGATAACGCTCCTTAATCAAATTTGTAAGATGGGTACCGATGAAGCCGGTACCGCCAGTGATAATATAGTTCATAAATTATGTTTTATAGATTATTGGCTGCACTCGGCAAAATCAAGCAAGCTTGTTTTACTCTCGTTTGCACAATAATTCATTAATCAATATTTATTCCGTTCTTCTTAAATTCCTCGTATTTCTCTTCAACGAATTCTTTGATTTCTCTTTTGAATCTCTCCTCTGAGAAGCCTTCAGCCCATTGACGACAATCAGCAGGAGCAAATGGTTGCGTTCCCATAGACTCAAACTTATTGACGGCTTCTACGATAGCTTCAGGAGTCTGCTCATCAAAGAACAAACCTGTCTTACCACCGTTAACTGTCTCTAGCGAACCACCATGACCATATGCGATAACAGGTGTTCCACAACTCTGAGTCTCAATAGGAATCATACCAAAATCCTCATCAGCAGCAAAGACAAAAGCCTTAGCGTGCTGCATCTTGTCTTTCAGCACATCAAATGGCTGATATCCCATCACTATCACATTATCCTTGGCCAATTTACGATAAGCATCCAAATTTGGACCACCACCTATCACTACCAGTTTCTTATCAGGCATCTGATTAAAAGCTTCGATGATGGTATCAATCTTCTTGTAAGCCACTAGTCTACTACTAGCTAGATAATACTCCTGTTTATCATTACATAATTCAAAATTGGAGATATCAATGTTAGGATGGATAGTCGTAGCTTTTCTTCTATATGTTTTTCTGATACGCTGCCCCACATAATCAGAATTGCTAATATAATAATCAACACGGCTTCCTGCAATGGCATCAAACTGACGGATAGGATGAAGCATGAGACGAACTAACCAACTCTTGAATCCCTTATCCAAATGCGACTCTTCCAGATACTCATTATACATATCCCAACAATATCTGATAGGACTATGACAATAACAGATATGTAATTGGTCAGCCTTGGTCAGCACACCTTTCGCCACACAATGAGAAGAAGAGATAACAACATCATATCCTCTCAGATCAAACTGTTCGATGGCAAAAGGGAACAAAGGCAGATATGCACGATGTTTTTTTGTTCCCAAAGGCATTTTCTGAATAAAGGAAGTGTGAACCTTTTCCCAAGGAATGCCAAGTTCATCACACACATCTTTTTTTGCTACCAATGTATATATGTCGGCATCAGGAAAAACATCCAAGATTGCCTTTACAACTTTGTCAGAGCCACCAACTGTGACAAGCCATTCTTGTACGATTGCTACTTTCATATAGAACAGAATTTAAATGTAACCTAATTGCCCTTTCAAAAAATCCACAGTTTCTGCAACCTCTAACGTAGATTCGTCAAATAAATGCCCTATTACTATATTAATCAAGAAAGAACGTTCTATTTTTCGTTCATTAAGTTCAGTTTCTAATATAGAATAAAACTTTTTGCCATCACTATCCTTTTGACCATCATATTGTATTTTATAATCCTCTATTAGTGCTGCCAATCCTCTACATTGAAAAACATATGTATCTAGTTTTAAATATAATTGATGATCGACAGAATCTAACAATTTTGCTTTAAGATATTTTTCCAAACATGGGATAGGTAAAAAACCAATTTTCATATTTTGAACTATTGAATGTTTTTTTACATATCCAGGAAGTTGATTTTTGATATCTGCATCTAATATTGCACTAACAGAAGTTTTATTGCCAAACACACTAAAACGGATTGATTCATTTGCCATTTCCAATACATTCGTCCAACCTCCAACAGGCATTGTATAAATCAGCTTAGAAGTTCGAAGTTCGTTTCGAAATATCAAATGATCAACGAACGCTTTTGCCAAATCATCTTCAACCAAGAATATATTATCATAACCATTTTGCATAAATAACATACGGGTTGCATATGCAGGATAACAAGGATTTACAACAGACATAGTATCATCCTCATATCTTTGGATATAAAATATATTTGAAGGCTGTACACTACCAATTAATTCAAGAGAATGGGTAGAAAAGTAAATCGCAAAATTATATTCTTGTGAGATACATTTCAAAAAATCGACAAGTCTTCTTAAAGATGATGGATGCAACGCAAGTTCTATTTCATCTAACAACATCAAACATGGTGTTTCTAAAGAAGTTCTATCTTTTATTCTTATATTTAAGGAATTCAATATACTTAACAAAAGATTTTCACCAGTTGACATATGAAATTGACTCACTCTTTTTCCATTTTTCTCATAAAAGAAGATAGTTCCTTTGAAAGCATCATAATCAGTTAAACTAAATAGTTTTTCATAAAAATCTGGATTACCTTGCAATATCGTACCTAAATTCTTACGCAAAAACTCATCTGCGACATCAAGACTATTGGTTGAAAGTTTTTCGAGCTTTTTTACTTTCTCAAAACTTGTATCTTTGAATCGATTTCCAAATATTAAACTACCCTCAAAAAAACCGTTAACCCCTATAAAACCATGATCATTTTGTTTTATCCATCGACCATGCTTATTTTTGAACCATTTTTTATGAGCATTATTATATTCAAACTCTACATAAGAATCTTGTTCTGATTTTCCAAAATACTCATTCATATAGAGATTGTAAAAAGCAGCAGCAGCACAACCAGCTATAGTACTTTTTCCAGAGCCATTCTGTCCTGTAATGGCATAAAGCCCTTTATCTACTGGCAATTCTATAGAGAGGTCGTCAATGGACTTCAACTTATGGATATGTATTTTCAGCTTCATTCTTTTACTATATTTATTTTCCAAATTCTTTGATTCTCTGTTCTTCCTTCAATGAGCAGACAAGCAGTTGTCCATTCTTCTCGGCTACGATATAACTATCCAAGCCTTGAACTACCACCTTGCTCTCATCGGCAGCATGAATCACGCAGTTCTTGCATTCATACAAGCGGATATCCTTGCCTACCTTGGCATTGCCAGCCTCATCCTGTGGAAGTAAGGTACGGAGGCTACCCCAGCTGCCTAAGTCGCTCCAGCCAAACTCGGCTGGCAAGGTATAGATTTCCTTCGACTTCTCCATCACAGCATAGTCAATGCTTATCTTCTCGCAGGTTGGGAAGAGTTTGCCGACTACCTCTTTCTCCTGTTCGGTATAGAAAGAAGGAGCCATCTCGTCCATGATGCTGGCAAGATTTGGCTGGAAGGTGCGGATTGCCTTGCTGATGGTATCGATGTTCCATACGAAGATTCCGGCATTCCAATAGTAATTGCCAGCGGCAAGGTATTGCTCGGCTGTCTCCAGGTTTGGCTTTTCCTTGAAAGCCTCTACCTTGTAGATTTCATCTACGGATGTTGGCTCTGCTGCAGCGATATAGCCATAGCCTGTTTCCGGGCGGCTTGGTTTGATACCGATGGTAACGATGGCGTTCTTATCGGAAGTATAGCTCAATGCCTTGCTGAGCACTCGCTGATACTCCGAGGTATTGATGACCAAGGCATCGGATGGTGTCACCACGATGTTGGCATCAGGATGCTTCTTCTGGATCTTCCAGCAGGCATAAGCAATACATGGAGCGGTATTGCGAGCCTCCGGCTCTGCTAATATGTTATCTACTGGCATGTCAGGGATTTGCTCCTTGACAATGCGGATATATTTCTCGTTTGTCACTACCCACATGTTCTCGACAGGACAGATTGGCTTCAATCTATCTACTGTTAACTGTATGAGGGAACGGCCGACTCCCATCACATCTATGAACTGCTTTGGGCAATCGGGGGTTGACATTGGCCAGAAGCGGCTGCCAACGCCGCCAGCCATGATAATGATTTGTGTATCGGTAAACATAAAACTATTTCAATACTATCTTTTCAAGAACTTTCATCAAAGCATTTGCCTCATTCTCTTCCACTTTGATGCTCTTCTTCACCCCAGCATTCTCGCCAGCCTCCACATCACGATGACTATCGCCAATCATATATGATTCCAACATATCGACGTTGAAGTCCTTAGCAGCCTGGAGCAACAAGCCTGGCTTTGGCTTGCGGCAATCGCAATCGATTTTATATTCTGGCCGCTCACCCTCAAAGCCCTTGTCTGGGTGATGAGGACAGATGTAAACACCATCCACATACGCACCATCCTTGCCCAAGAGAGTAGCCATCTTCTTGTGAATCTCATGGAGTTCATCCCAAGAGACCTCACCTCGTGCGATGACCGGCTGATTGGTAACAACGATGGCCAAATATCCGCTCTGGTTAATCAGCTTGATGGCTTCCGATACACCCTCTATCAACTCAAATTCGTCGATTTGGCGAAGGAATCCCACATATTTGTTGATGGTTCCGTCACGATCCAAGAAGATGGCTTTCTGCTTGTTGCTGAGATTCTTTGCCTGAACAACACCATTCTTATAGTCTGCCTCCACCTGGTGGAAACGCTCTGGTGTACCCATGTCCTTCACATACTCTGGACTGTCATAGCAGAACATCTTCTTAGAGCCACACAATGGTTTGAGAAGCTGGCGGTCCAAATCAACCTTGCCCTTTGGGAAACCAGTCTCCGCATCCATCTCAAGATACTTGATGCTGATGTCCAAAACCTTTGGGTCTATCACATGCAGACCAGCGTTCACTCGATTCTCATACCACTCCGGACGTTCGTCTTCTTTGGCGAGCCACTTTTCTACTGCACCATGCTCATCCGCAATAATCAATCCACTATCGTATGGATGGGAATTAGGATGAGTAAATAGTGTGACGAGACCGCCGTGATTCTTATGGAAAGCAACCATGCGATTGAAGTCCACATCGAAGGCGGCATCCGCATTCAGAAGGAGGAAAGGCTCATCACCTATCTGATCACGAAGACGGAACAAGGCTCCAGCATTACCAAGGGGAGTCTCCTCTACAAAATATTCTATCTTCACACCCAACTGACTGCCATCTCCAAAATATGCCATAATCTTATCGGCGAGATAACCAATGGTCAAGATGATGTCATCGAATCCCTGGGCATGCAGAGACCTGATTTCTCTTTCAAGGATTGGCATTCCTGCCACAGGAATCAAAGGCTTAGGGATATTTGGGAATAGTTCGGCGATACGAGTTCCTCTACCGCCTGCCATAAGTACTACTTTCATTTCAAATAAAGTTTAATGAGTAATGTTTAGTGATTAATTTTCACTCTTCACTTAACTACTGGTTACCAAAGAATTTCTCTTCTAGCATCAAGCACAAGCAATGATATACAGGAAGATGAAGTTCCTGAATTTTATACGTTTCCGTCTCTGGGACATGGATGCAAACATCTGCAAATGTTTCCAACTTGTTTTCGTTCTGACCAGTCAAACCAATTACCTTCAAGCCCTTAGACTTTGCAGCGACTGCTGCATAAAGTACATTTTTACTATTACCTGAAGTAGAAATACCCAAGAACACATCGCCTGCACGCCCCAAGCCATTCACCTGTTGGGCGAAAATCAAGACTGGCACAGCATCGTTCATAAATGCTGTGGTCAGCGATGGTTCACCGACCAAAGAAATGGCAGGCAGCGAACCTTGCAGATGTTCTGCAAGCACCTGTCCCATATCTGTATCTATTTTCTTCAGTCTTTCTATCTGAGCCGCATAGATTTTGCGCTTCAACTTAAACTCCTTCATCAATTCGCCTACAATATGTTCAGAGTCTGAGGCTGAGCCACCATTACCACAAACCAGCATCTTGCGCCCATCTCTGTATGCTTCTTCCAAAGTCTGGTAAGCTAACGTGATTTCCTCTTTGCACACACTGAGTGATGGGTATCGCTCTATGAGCATGTCGATATGCTTTGATATTCTTTCTTCCATAATCAATATTCTTACAATAGTTTAACTTCTTTTCTTGGAGAATAAGCTGTAGGGGCATAATACAATATTTGTGCGCCCTCGTTCTCAAACTTGAATGGCACTATCATCAGTTTCTCCATAGCCTTAATAAGAGCAGGCTGTTTCTCCTTCTCGCAATAGAACAGCAAGAATCCACCGCCACCTGCGCCAAGCAACTTTCCACCAAGTGCACCTGCATTCATGGCTATGTCATAAAGTTCATCAATGGCATTGTTACTAACCTTGGAACCAGTGCCACGTTTCAGTTTCCATGTCTTGTCAAGCAAATGTCCGAATTCATTCAGACTACGGTTCTTGTCTGTCAGTATAGCCTCAGCCTCATCCACAAGAGCCAACATGTCCTTCAGTTGTTGTGTTTTGTCAATAGGCTTGGCAAAGGTGTCAGCTTGGATATCAGACGAGAATCGCTGCACGCCAGTATAGAATAGCAACAGGTTGTCATCCAACTGTCTCTTGCGCTCTGGACTGATGATGACAGGATGTACAGAGAAATCATTGTCATGGAAATCGATACGGTTTAGTCCTCCGTATGCTGCGGCTATTTGGTCTTGCCACCCACCATGTTCCTGCAAGATGTCGCGTTCCACCTTGATTGCTTCTTCAGCCAACTGACGATGGCTCATCATCTTGCCTTTCAAAGCACAAAAAGCATTGAGCATACCCACAGCAAATGTAGAACTGGTGCCAAGACCAGTACGTGCAGGCAGGTCTCCTTCGTATGTCAAGCGAATTTCGTGTATGTCGTGCAGACGCATGCACTCACGAATCAACGGATGCTCTATTTCCTCTATATCGTTCACACGCTCGAAACGGTTATGCACCAACTCTGAAACATAAGGATGAAAAGGCGGCATGTGTCGCACATTTACATAACAATACTTGTCAAATGTGGTGCTAATTACTGCACCTCCATGTTCGTTAAAAAAAGCAGGCATGTCAGTTCCACCTCCGAAGAAAGACATGCGGAATGGAGTTTTTGTAATTATCATATTTCTAAAAATTAATTACTTTGTTAAACTATTCAATACTGTTTTCGCACTGTTCTCCCAAGAGAATCGCTTTACATTCTCACATCCTTTCTGTCTGAAATTCTCAGCCTTAGTCAAAATATCATTCATGGCAGAAGCAATGTCATTGACATCGTAAGGATTGCAATATAAACCACTCTTTTGAACCACCTCATGCAATGGTGGAATATCAGAAACTACGACTGGGCATCCACAAGTTTGAGCCTCCAATGGTGGTATGCCAAATCCTTCATAGATGCTCGGATAGACAAAGGCGGCGGCATTGCTGTAATATTTCACAAGTTCTTCATCCGACACTCTGCCAAGAAACTTGATGGAAGGATTGTCATAGAATCTATCAATATTCACGCCTTTGAAATTGGCATTCTTTATATCTCCGATGATATAAAGCCGTGTATCTTTATTTTCCTTTTGGAATATCTCGAAAGCAGACAATACAGCCAAGAAATTCTTACGATAATTCAATGAAGATACTGCCAAGAAATATTTTTTCTTGCTTAACTCCTCATCATGAATAGGTCTGAAAGAATCTCCTACAGCATTATATACCACAGATATTTTCTCTTTCTCAATACCATAGTATTTCACTATCTCATCCTTCGAGAACTCGCTGACAGTAATTACATGTTTGGCAGACATCATGATTCGGGGAATCATAAAGCGATAAACATAGAGGAATGACTTACTGAAAGTCTGCGGATAGGCTTCAAATGCCACATCGTGAACCGTCACTACCTTATTATTATATGTAAGAGGTGCAGTATTGCACAAGCATAGCAGCAAAGGGCTCCCTTTCTTTTTCAAATAGCGAGGCAAATCCCATTGCTCCCATAAATGTCCCTGATGAGTTCCGACAACTTCGACCTCCAACATCTTCGCATACTCTTTTTGAAGAATGTTTGCAGGAGCAACAAACTTAACATCATTACCCAATGCCTTCTTCAACAACAAGCATATTTCAACGGCAAAACGTTGAACGCCAGTCATAGATTGAGTAAGAAAGCGAGCATTAACGACTATTTCCATCTTTTCAACATTTTCTTAATTGATAGTTTCAAGTTTGCAGGGAATTTGGATTTCAACCAAAACTTCATCATCGTAACTTTCGACATAGGGAAATTTCGTTCAAAGAATGTGATAGCATCAAGTTCATCTATACCAGAATATATTCTATCTCGTATTTCCTCATTGCATTGAGTTGGTCTCAGCAAATTCTTGTTCGATTTAGAAGCTGAATCAAAATTAGAGACAAGCCATTTGAAATTGCTTAGATTATTCTGTAAGAAATGCCTTCCTTTTGATGTGTTGACTACTGCGACAGAAACCCCGTTCAAATCATAGAACTCCGGATGGCAATCTAAAAGTCCCCAATAATCACCCATGGTTATATCGGACAAACGGTTACCGTAATTATAATGACAATCATAGCAGCAACGGCGATATATATTGCCTTCCAAGAAATGGAAATAATAAGGATCCAAATGGGCGAAGCTATAGTAGTCCTTAACCTTAACCTTAACCTTAACCTTATACCCTAATCCCCATCCTTGTTTTTTCTTATCTCGGAAATTGACATCTCTAACATCTCCTTTCTTCCTTAAACTCCACCATTCTTTGTATTTCTCAAACAATTTTGGCGAAGGTACACCATGGCAGATTAAATCACACGTGATAAGATTATCATAATCCTTTCTCAAGAATGATTTTAATCCAGCCACTTGACATCCAGTTCCTGAAAAAAGAACTGTTTTACCATCTTTGAGTAAATTCTTAACCTCAGTAAATACATGCAAAGTGTCGCTTTGTACGTATTTTGAACTTTGAAGTTTCTCAATATCCTTGATATTATTTGTTACAATATGTTGGGCAACTATATTTTCATTGAAAACACAACCTGCAACATATCCTCCCATTTCAATTACAGACTTTGCCAAAACTGCGAATAATGCACCAGAAGAACTTTTTGACAATATTTCCTTATCATTAGCAACCAAAGCATAAACATCACAAATTTCAGGCTTATGAGATTCTTTGTTTTGAGGGCAAATCTTTTTGCATGCTCCACAGTCTATACAAGTCTCAGCATCAACTACAGGATAAATGAACCCCTCTTTATCTGGTTGCATAGAAATGCTTTTACGAGGACAAATCTGTTCACAAGCTCGACAACCAGTGCAATTTTCTGTTATTTTTTCTATCATATTCCTATCGCTTTGTGTAAATACGCATCTGCTTTTTCTCGCATTTCATCAAGAACTTTATTTACGCTTTCAAAATCAATTTCATCATCAGCTATTGTAATGTCATCTAAGTTTGATGTTGCCCTGCGCTTTAATCCCACAAGTTCCAACAAGCTAAATATACGACCACCAAACTTTGGAATTATGCTGATGAAGTTTCTGTTCAGATTAACGCTGAACGCTGTTGCATGGAAAGAATCTGTCATCACCAAATCTGCATATTTGACAAGTGAAAGAAAATCTTCCACATGTGGAGCTAAAATGCCTTTTCCTGGTCTAATGAGTTGATGATACAATGTGCACAATCTCACAACCTTCAACCCTTTATGCTTAGCCACCCTTATGGCATAATCATCAAACTCCTTGCTTGAATACAATTGATAGATAAGCAAATATGGTTCTTTTACCATTCTTGGAGGTGTATATTCAGCCCAAAACTCTTTCGTCATATTTAATGTTGGGTCGAGAATATGTTCACCATCAAAACCTAAATCGTGAAGTATATCTACTCCGCTACTTTCTCTCACAGAGAGAAAATCAAAAGAAGAAAGCAGTTTCTTTATTTCAGGCTTCTCTTTCTCTGGAAGCTCAGTGAGCCCAAAACTTGAGGAGTAGGATATCTTTTTGCAATTGTCTGGAATAAAACTAAGGAAGAAAGGAGGTATTATCCCCTCATTCCAATCACTATTCCAAACCTGATCGCTTCCTACACAATAAACATCTGCATCAAGCGGAAAATTCTTAAGTTGTTCCTCAGACGTATACATTGGTTTACCTAAATGGATATATTTCTTGCGAAATTCTCCAAACATTCTTTCCCATCTTTTAAATTGTGGCCAAAGAATAGCTGCACGTATCCAAGTAAGAGGAAATTTCCGGCCTCTGTTCCAAAATTTCACAAGATTGGCAGAACTTACACAATCATAGCGTCTGAAATCAATAAACTCCACTTCACATCCAAGCGCCTCCAATTTCTTTTGGGTTGCTAACGTTTGTAATGCGGAACCATGATTACTAACTGCGTGAAATGTTAATACTTTTATCTTAACTTTTTCCATAAATAAAAAAATTTCTATTATGCGTTCACTCCACCATTAATCGGCTTGATGCTTTTTGAATAAACCATTGCCTCATTTATAGTGAAAGAATTGGAATTTCTCAATGCTTCCAGAAAAACAACCCTCCAGTCATTTTGTCCATAGCGTTTATACTTATTGTATTCATATTCTAAAATAATGTCAAGTTGTTCTTGAGACTTAATGCCTACTGAAAGAATATCAGACAACAAAATGTTTGTCTCTTTTGTCAATCGTCGAAATAGTTTTATGACACCAATTTGTTTCTCCACCTTATCGGCTAAAGTCGGGTCTTGAATGATAGCCTTGTTAATCTTGAATTTCCATGACATTCTATGTGTATTGGGATTAGAGTGGATTTCCACATCAAAAAACGGAATGCCACGAAGTCCATAATCATAATAAGGGTGTACAAAATCAGAAGGTTTGCCAGTGCGCTTTTTATTATTGCATACCCCACAAGTCGGAACCAGATTCAGACGACATACAGAAAGTGACTTATATTCAACCTTTGGCATCTGATGATCCAATTGACTCGGCGGCATAATGCCACACATTGGGCAATAATCCACATTTGCCAACAGCTCTTGACGGATATAAACAAGTTTTCCACCTTTTTGCGTCTTATCATATGAGGCAAGCAACACATTTTGTTTAGCTGATGAAAAGACATTGTTGTCAGCCAAAGATACCGTGCCGTTGTTCTTGTCGTAAGTATGATATAACGTGTCCAACATCGTAGCATCAGCCGTATCAAGACTGCCTTTGTTGGCTTTTATAACCTTTGCAATATCAGCCAAAGCATCTGCGAGTAACGGTTTCGGAAGTATCCACATAGTCCTATTTCTCCTCTTTAAATTCATATTTGTTGGCAAGATAGGCTACCATCTGGCTACTCAAACACTCGCATTCCAGTTTCTCACAGAAGAGCTTTATGACATCTTCTATACTGTCCATATCATCACAGCGATATTTCCGATAGATAGTGTCAAACACATCATGATAATTACAGATGTCGCTGTTTAGACCAAAAACAAGACGGTTGATATACCCAAAATTCTCTCCGTAAGTCTCTGTTAAGGGATGCTTGAAGGTAAACGATTCACCATCTCGCTGAATGACAAATGTGTTTTTCGTAAACATTTCTTGAAGGATCACGGGAGAGTGGGTTGAAACAAGCATGACACTGTGCGTCCTGCGTATAACCTTCCTTATCTCGCTCATCATAAACGAGAGCATAGGCGGATGAAGATGGTTTTCTGGTTCATCAAACAGCAAGATACTATTGTCCTCATTATATGCATAGATATGGCTCATGATGTGCAAGAAGAACTTTACTCCTGTTGACATACCCAGATATCTTTCTGCATTCTCATCTTTCCAGTCTAATCTGAGTCTGCTAAAAAACTTTATATCTTGATATAGAGAAGGTACCAATTCCTCACATCTTTCCAACATTACATACCAAGCATCGCATTTTGCACTATCGTAATTAATACTAAGGAGAGCCTCTGAAAATTCCGCAGCAAGCCTCTTGATTGGTTTTATCTTCACGTCCTCCATTCTTGTATCTTGTACGATAATGTTTCGTTCTTTCTCTTCTGAGTTTTCACCTTTATTTTGACGCTTTATCTCCTTCTTTATCAGCTGCTCCATCTCCTGTCTTACATCACGCACACCGCAATAGATGAAACGCCCTTCACGAGACTCCACACCTTCTGCCATCAATCTATAATCAGAAAGAGTAATGCCTGGAAAAAGGAAATTATCGAACGCACTATAAGAGAACATCAATAGCTTGGTTGTACCTATATCAGAAGGTTTAACCTGAATTGTCTCCGACAATCGATGTCTCAATGTAGGAACCGTATAAATCCATTTTGCCAATTCATATAAGAATGTACTCTTTCCGCATCCATTATGCCCGATAAACGCTACCATACCATAAGGCACATCTTCATTGCCCGACACTCCATCTGGGCACTTGAAGTCTATATGAATTTCTTGAGCATTATTGTATGTTACATCCATAGATCTCTCGTCAAGGTCATAGAATACCATATCGCCCAACATCATCTGCTTCGCCTTTCTGAGGACAAACGAGTTCATTGTAGCATTTCTAAGCAACGACTTTTCAAAGCATTCTTCATCTTTTACCATCTTATAATAAGGAGAGTCCTCATCCAATATCATATTGAGTGAATCCATAAATAGCTTACGCTCCTCATAAGACTTTAGCAATTTGCTAACACCTCGATATAAGTCGAGAGAAAAAGAAAGAGAGACAAAATTGTCGGGCAACGAATTGAAAAATCCCTTATTCTCTTTGAACAATATTCCCAGCAGATTGGAATCATTCATAGTTTGCCCCACCTTCATGATTTGTATGTATCCAAGATATGAAGTCTTGTCACCAGTCAGTTTATTACTGGCATGGAGATGATAAGTAGTGCTATATCCATAATCATTCCAATCATCCGACTCCACAAGAAAATCGGCATCTGCCGCATCAAGACTCTTTGCGTCTTGATAGCAAACAGGAATAACTTTGAATGTTATACATTCCAACATTGGCGATTATTCATTTAATAGTTTCTTGACATCATTGATGATTCTTTCCCATGAGTATTCGCTAATATCTGGATTTCTGAGGGAATCCAATTTAGTCTTATTTTCAATGGTTTCACAAATCGTATTTATCCAAGTCTGCTCATCCCAACCATCCACAAGGATTCCCCTGCCTTTAGCCACCTCTGTCATTGCTGAATTATTCGCTGTAATTACAGGACAACCGCACGACATGGCTTCCAATTGAGGCATACCAAATCCTTCGTTCAGAGCTGTAGATACATAGCAAGTTGCCATATTATAGAGTTTCACAAGAAGTTCATTACTGATAAAATCTGCAAAGACAACAGATTCCTTATTAAAAGAAGGATTGTTTATAATCTCGGAAATACCATTGTTCTTCCATCCTCTTGCACCAACGACAAGAAGTTTTTGGGATGTCCTCTTGTATATCTCAGGCATCTGCTTCACCAAGAAAGTGAGATTCTTACGAGGTTCGAGCGAACCCACAAAAAGGAGGAAACCATCTTGTACACCATACTTGTCAAGAATCTGCTGTTTCTCAGATGGTGATATTTCTATTCTCTGAAATCTGGTGTTACAGCCATCACCAACAACGCTTTTCATATTGCGCAACTTTGGGAAATAGTGTTCGATTCTTCCTTTCGTGTAATATGAATTGTACCATATATAGTCAGCCTTGTTGATGGAATTGTCCATAAACCATGACGATATTCTGATGCTCAGTTCGTTGCTCATGGTGCTACGATATTCTTTCCATACCACATCATGCAACGTTATCATCGTCTTATAACTACTGAAATTGAAGAGTGGAAGCAACTTGTTGGTACTCCACAGAATATCCGCCTTGTATTTCTTAGCAATAAACGGTAGTTTCAGGTGCATCCATACAAACCTTTTTGTCTTGAACGGCAGAGGCTCTATAGCTAACTCTATCTTATCCAAAGGCAATCCCTCCACATCGGGATGCAGAGGGCCAGGCAATGCCAATACTACTTTCCACTCAGGAAGATACCTGCATATCGCCCTGATAGCATCAATGGTATATGTTCCTATACCGACAGGTCTGTCAACAAGTGGACGACCATCAATTACTATTCTCATATTTTATATATTTCTCTTGTAAATTTTACAACCACCAATATGGCCAATAGGAGCGCCAAATTTCTTAATCGCTTCATCTGCATGGATAGGGAGATGACGGAGTGGTTGGTTAACATAAACTCCCTTTTAGTCAGGCTCTTGGAGACACAACTTCCTGCACCAACTATAACATCGTTACAAACTTTCACGCCAGGCATGAATATGCATCTTGAACCAATATAGCAGTTATCTCCAATCTTGATTTCCCCATCCACTCTGCTCAGTTCACTTCCTATATAAAATGAATGCGTCCAAAATTCAGAGCCAGATTATCCTAATAACATTTTTAGATATTGTTTTTTTTCATTTAAAGTGTACTTAGACAAAAGCAAAAATGGTATTCTGACAAAGAAAAATGCCATTCTGAACAGTTTGTAAACCATTGCAGACTGCGTTTTTTTGACATAGATGTAAAGGCTTGACTGTGTCATGATAATCTTCCTCATGGTAGGCTTCGGCTTCTTCGCCTGACTCATGCCCTCCAAGTGAACAATCTTAGGAGTTTTGATAATCAAGTTGCGATAACCATTCTTCTTAAATCTATGCTGCATCTCTGACTCTTCAGAATACATAAAGAAATCAGGGTCAAATGCTCTACATTCATCTAAAACATCTCTCTTTACAAAGATGTCAGCTCCCGTAACATAACCTACCTGAAAGGAAGAAGCACTCTCATCCTCACTATCAATAGCCATAATACTCCTTGCCACAGATTTATAGAAAGGGGCAACCAAATAAGATTTCAATATTCTACCTGCTGTAGGCAACTTTGCATAAGAATGACATCTATTGCCATCCCGGCCTGTAAGAATACATCCAACGGCTCCTATTTTTTCACCCTTATGCTCTTCGCTGAACTTCCACAACTCGTAGATGGCATTGTTCACCAAATAGGTATCGGAGTTCAAGAAGAAAATATACTCTCCTTGTGAATTCTTCACTCCCAAATTATTTGCCTTGCCAAATCCAAGATTTTCTCCAGCTTCAATAAATTTAATTCTCTTATCCGAAGCAAGAATTTCTTGACTACCATCCGTAGAGGCATTATCCACAACGATTATCTCATAATCCACACCCTTCGTCTTTTCGACAATACTGTCAATACACTCCTTGGTGAGCTGATGAGTGTTGTAATTTATTATTATTATTGATATTGTCATGTTCGTGTTTGAGTACTTACACATAACTAATAAGCCTAAAAACGAGAAGAATGATATTTAACTAGTTTCATAGCCAAATCATCCATTGCGTAGCGAAGTAAATATTTAGATGTTGACATATTTTTTAATCCGTCCTTGTTATCATCATTAAACCATATTATAGGCTCATGTATCACGTCTAATTTGTTTGCCTCTATGTAAACATTAAACAAACGCTCAGCCATATATCCATATATCCTCTTCTGAACAGGGTTATAATGAGAAATATCCGTAACCTTTTCAACCTTTGATAGAATATTAAACAGCCAGGTACAATATTTATCAAATTCCTCCCACTTCATGACAAACATATTAAAATGCATAAGTTTGTTATTGTTATACATTATATTGCCAAACGCATCTTTATATTTTTGAGGTTCATCAGAGAACACATCTTTCAACTTGAAAAAATCATCAGAAATATGATTCGTACAATAATCCGCATACAATGGCATTCTATAGCTCTTGTATCTTGGAACAATAATTTTGCCTTCAAATACTTGATTAAGTATTGATTGAGGTATGTCTAAATCTATATCATTAAATTGAGTTGTCTTAAACAGTGTATAAGGGAGAAACTTCTTACATTGATTGTGAAAATCAAAATATCTACGGTAATGGCACAAGCCAATTACATCAACTCCTTTAAGGTTTTTCCATGCCCAATAAAGACCTGTCAGCTCGCAATATGACTGATTTTTCATACTAATATTATCTCCTGTGTTATCTTCTGTTATTCCAATAGAAACGTCCTTATGTAACTCCTTGCCTACATGAATAGGGAAATAAGGAGATTGGGTAGCCATAATGTCTTTTTTATGACAGCAAACGAGTATTTTTACATTCATAGTTTATAGTTTTA
>ERZ1034626.547-NODE-547-length-27122-cov-28.637455_pt1 | contig 27122 bp, 19 predicted proteins | sample MGYA00520652_ERZ1034626 | MGnify/ENA primary metagenome ERZ1034626 (study PRJEB33766, sample SAMN09781765) | gut metagenome | biome: gut microbiome | host: Homo sapiens | place: Madagascar | study: EMG produced TPA metagenomics assembly of the PRJNA485056 data... | reverse complement strand
CTATTGCGTCACAACGCAACATATATACGATATTTACACATTAATAATATATAAATAATATCTTCTTAATTTAAGTACGCCCACCGATGAATAATACAAAAGAAAAAGCAATCATGTTTGGCAAAGCACAATGCTCAGCATGGGTAGCATCGGCAGTGGACTTCGGCATAACGCTGATACTTACAAGCTTTGCGGGCGTGTGGTACGGCTACTCTACGTTTATCGGTGCTGTGTGTGGCGGCATCACCAACTGCGGCATCAACTATCGTTGGGTGTTCCACGCAACAGGAATGAAGAAGAAGTACATGGCGATGCGCTATCTGTTCGTATGGATAGGCAGCATCGTGCTAAACACCTTCGGAACATGGCAGCTGACAGAGTTAAGCGGAGTAAACTACATCATATCGAAAACCATCGTGGCTGCTTTTGTGGCAGTGTTTTGGAACTATCATCTACAACGCACATTCGTATTCCGCGCCAATCATGCGAACGAATAGAATACTTTATATAAAGAAATAACAAACATTTAAAACAAAAAAAATAAAAGAATATGAACTACAGGGATTTCTTGCAAAAGGTTATCTATGTCATTATCAACCCTATCATTAAAGGCATGATAAAGATTGGCATTACTCCCAACTTCATCACCACAACAGGCTTTGTGCTCAACCTCGTAGCTACGGCTATGTTCATCTACGCTGCCGAGGTCGCAGAGACAGAGACTTTCGCATGGATTGGATGGGCTGGTGGCGTAATACTCTTCGCCGGCCTGTTCGACATGATGGACGGCAGACTGGCTCGTATGGGCGGCATGTCATCTACGTTCGGTGCCCTTTGGGACTCTACGCTCGACCGCTATAGCGAGCTTTGCACACTCTTCGGCATCTGCTACTACCTGCTGATGCAGCAGAACGAATGGGAATGGGCAGGCGTAGTTACGTTCGCAGCAATGGTAGGCTCAGTAATGGTGAGCTATGTACGCGCTCGTGCCGAGGGCTTGGACATAGAGTGCAAGGTGGGTCTTATGCAGCGCCCTGAGCGAGTAGTGGTAACGGCAGTCGGAGCCATCTTCTGCGGCGTATGCGCCAATGTGTGGGTGCTCGTGGTGCCGATGATTATCATCGCCGTACTCGCTAATATCACTGCCTTCTGGCGCGTCATCCACTGCTACAAGGTGCTCAACGCAAAGGATAACAACAAATAAAACCAACCATGTTCAGCATAAAGCTAATCATCATTTGGGCAATACTCGTTGCCATCAAGCCCACCCGCAAGCTCGCCTTGGCACTCACGCCCTGGCTTGTGTTCGCGTGCAGCTACGACGGTATGCGCCTTCTGCCCAACTACGAAGTAAACCCCATCGACACACGCGGCATATACGAGGCCGAGAAGTCGCTCTTCGGCATCACGACAGCCACCGGCACACTAATCCCGGGCGAGTGGTTCAACCTGCACAACTGCGCTTTCGCCGACTTCATGGCTGGCTTCTTCTATCTGTGCTGGGTGCCGGTACCATTGGGCTTCGCCATATACCTCTACTTGAAAGGCAAACGCGAGATGTACCTGCGTTTCTCGCTCGCCTTCCTGTTCGTCAACCTCGTGGGCTTCGTGGGCTATTACATACACCCAGCCGCTCCACCATGGTACGTACTGGAGCATGGTTTCACGCCCGTGCTTAACACGCCGGGCAGCGTAGCCGGACTCGGACGTTTCGACACGCTTGTCGGTGCGCCTGTGTTCCACTCCATCTACTGCAACAACTCGAACGTGTTCGCTGCCGTACCATCGCTGCACGCCGCATATATGCTCGTAGCTACAATCTACGCCATAATAAGTCGTCAGCACAAACTCTGCATCGGCATATTCGCATTCATCTGTATGGGCATCTGGTGGACAGCGGTTTACTCCACACACCACTACATCATCGACGTGCTGCTGGGCATACTCACAACCATCGTAACACTGCTCATACTCGAACGCCTGCTGCTCCGCACCGAATGGGCAAAGCACTTTATGGCGCAATATGCAAAAAACATTTAATTAGAACTAATGTAAGACTTTATTTATGTTCATATCCATGATTTTTTAATACCTTTGCATCTAAATGGATATGAACATAAATATACTATCGAATTCAGAGGTTCAGACTCTGAACGAAATAATAGAAAACGCACAGAACATAGTGATTTGCTGCCACAAGTCGCCCGATGGTGATGCTCTCGGATCATCACTCGGTTGGGCCAACTTCTTGTCTTCTTGCGGCAAAGCATCAACAATAGTTGCGCCCGATGCCTATCCCGACTTCTTGCAGTGGATGCCCAGGGCGAACAGTATTGTGCGCTACGACAAACATACAGAACAAGCCACCACTCTATTGCAGAACGCCGACCTCGTATTCTGTCTCGACTTCAACGGCAGCGACCGCGTAGACGAGATGAAGGATGCGCTCGACGCTTCGCCCGCCAAGAAGGTGATGATCGACCATCATCTCAATCCACGAATGGAAACCATACTCACCGTGTCGCATCCGAACATGTCGAGCACATCGGAGCTCGTGTTCCGCATCATCTGGCAGCTGGGCAAGTTCGAGGAGATGTCGAAAGAGTGCGCCGTGAATATCTACTGCGGCATGATGACCGACACGGGCGGCTTCACTTACAACTCCACACAGCCCGAGATATTCTTCATCATCAGTCAGCTGCTCACCAAAGGCATCGACAAGGATCGCATATACCGCAACGTGTTCAACAACTTCAGTCAGTGGGCAATACGTCTGCGTGGCTATCTGATGAGTCAGAAGCTGAACGTCTTCTCAGACCTTCACGCATCTTACTTCACCATCTCAAGACGCGATATGCGCGACTTCCACTTTATCAAGGGCGACGCTGAAGGACTCGTCAACGAACCGCTGCGCATCAAGGGTATGAAGCTCTCTGTGTCGCTACGCGAAGACGACCGCCGCGATAACCTCATCTGGGTGAGCCTACGCTCGGTGGGCAATTTCCCATGCAACAAGATGGCGGAGGACTTCTTCAACGGAGGCGGACACCTCAACGCAAGTGGCGGACGACTCAACTGCTCGCTCACCGAAGCAGAGAAGGTGGTGAGAGAAGCGTTCGCCTACTACGAGGGCGCACTCACTGGATGGGGACCACTGCCCAAGAGCAGGAAAGAACAAGTAGAGAACGACAATAACAAATAGGAAACGACAATAACCAATAACAAACAGAAATACAAGAATGAAGAAGCAACTCAATCTTATCATCATGACACTGCTCGCTGTCGTGACTCTCGCTTCGTGTAGCGACAGCGTGACATACGCTGACATGAAGAAAAAGGAACGCAACGCCATAAACAGATACATCTCAAACCAAAAGATACAAAAGATATCTGAGGCAAAATTTGAAGAGCAAGGCTTCACCACCGACACCACGAAGAACGAGTACGTACTCTTCGAAAGCAACGGCGTATATATGCAGATTGTGCGCAAGGGCGAGGGTGCGAGCCTCAAACCAGGCGAGACAGCCACCGTATTGTGTCGTTTCAAAGAGTACAACATACTCGAAGGCGACTCGGCTTTACAACTCACAAACATCCTGCAGTACAACTGGCAGGTGGACAAGATGACTGTGAAGAACACATCGGGCACCTTCACAGCGTCGTTCATCAGCGGCGAGAGTCTCATGTACACCCGCTACAGTTCGCAGGCTGTGCCGTCGGGATGGCTCGTACCATTGTCGTACATCAACCTTGGACGCATACCGAAGGGTGAAGAAATTGCGAAAGTGCGCCTCATCGTGCCACATACGCAGGGACAGAGCGACGCTTCGCAGAATGTCTACCCCTGTCTATACGAGATAACTTATGCCCTCGGAAGATAATCAACACTTAACATTCAAAACACCACATGACTCTTATTAAATCTATTTCGGGTATCCGCGGAACTATCGGCGGCCCCACGGGCGACACACTGAACCCACTCGACATCGTTAAGTTCACAACCGCTTACGCTACACTCATGAAGCGTCGTGCTACAGGCGAAGGACGCAAGAAGATTGTTGTAGGACGCGACGCACGTATCTCAGGCGATATGGTGCGCAACGTGGTTTGCGGCACACTCATGGGCATGGGACTCGACGTGATAGACATCGACCTCGCCACAACACCTACAACTGAGTTGGCTGTGCGCTGGACGGGCGCACTCGGTGGCATCATCATAACAGCAAGTCACAACCCACGCCAGTGGAACGCACTGAAGTTGCTCAACAGCGAAGGCGAGTTCCTCACCAAGGACGACGGCAACGAGGTGCTCAGTATCGCAGAGAAGGAAGACTTCGACTATGCCGATGTCGACTCGCTCGGATCATATACACGCGACGACTCGTTCAACCAGCGCCACATTGAGAGCGTACTCGACCTCAAGCTGGCTGACGTAGACGCTATACGCAACGCAAAATTCAAGGTATGCGTTGACGCTATCAACAGCGTTGGCGGCATCATCCTACCCGACTTGCTGAAGGCACTCGGCGTAGAATATACAATCCTTAACTCTACAGCAAACGGCGACTTCGCTCACAATCCCGAACCGCTTGAGAAGAACTTGCAGGGCATCATGGACGAGATGCGCAGCGGCAAGTACAACCTTGGCATCGTTGTAGACCCAGACGTAGACCGTCTTGCTTTCATCTGCGAAAACGGCGAGATGTTCGGTGAGGAGTACACACTCGTAAGCGTAGCCGACTACGTGCTGCAACACACACCTGGCAACACCGTGTCGAATCTCTCTTCTACACGCGCTCTGCGTGACGTTACAGAGCGTCACGGCGGTACATACACAGCTGCCGCAGTAGGCGAGGTAAACGTTACGACAAAGATGAAAGAAGTAGGAGCCGTTATCGGCGGCGAAGGCAACGGCGGCGTAATCTATCCGGAGAGCCACTACGGTCGCGACGCCCTTGTAGGCATCGCTCTGTTCCTCTCTTCACTGGCTCACAAGAAGTGCACAGCAAGCGAGCTCCGCGCCACATTCCCCAACTACTTCATCGCAAAGAATCGCATCGACCTCACTCCATCTACCGACATCGACGCTATTCTCGAGAAGGTGAAGGAGATGTATGCATCGGAGAAGATTACAGACATCGATGGCGTGAAGATCGACTTCCCCGACAAGTGGGTACACCTGCGCAAGTCGAACACCGAGCCTATCATCCGCGTGTACAGCGAGGCTGCAACAATGGAAGAGGCTGACGCATTGGGTAAGAAGCTGATGCAGGTGGTTTACGATATGCAGTAAAAGCATAAAGAACGTTATCACTATGCAACGTAAATACAGTTATTAGACCATAGTAACAATAACAATAAAAGGCGTGTCATTTGTTTTGACACGCCTTTTGTTGTTAATATGCTTCGCGATACTTATTCTCGTCTTTATCCTCGAGCATCGAGAGATAACTCTGATAGCGTGAAGCAGCTATGTAGTGCTCCTCTACTGCCTTCAGCACGGCGCAGCCTGGTTCGTGCGTATGCGTGCAGTTATTGAAGCGACACTCCTTCGAGAAGTGGAATATATCCTTAAAATAACTTGTTAGTTCTTCGGGTTCCATATCGAACGTACCGAAGCCCTTTATACCCGGAGTATCGATAAGATATCCGCCCTCGGGCAGCTCGAGCATCTCCGAGAACGTCGTGGTGTGCATACCCGTGTTGTGCGCATCGCTAATCTCCGATGTACGCAGATTGGCTCCGGGCAGGATGTGGTTGATGAAGGTCGACTTGCCTACACCGCTATTACCGCTCAGCAGTGTCTTCTTATCCTTCAGCATCGCCGGAATGGCATCCATGCCCAGTCCCGTAGTGGCAGACACGGCAACACACTTATAGCCCACCGTCTCGTACAGGCGCATCATCATCTCCTGGTAGTGTCGCTCCTCGTCGGAGAGTATGTCGGTCTTGTTGAACACCAGCACTGTCGGCACGCTGTATGCCTCCGCCGTAGCGAGAAAGCGGTCGATGAAGATGGTACTCGTCTGCGGATAGTTCACCGTAACGATGAGGAATGCTTGGTCGACGTTGGCAGCGATGATGTGACTCTGCTTGCTGAGGTTCTGCGACTTGCGTATGATATAGTTGCGGCGGTCGTGAATGGCTGTGATAAACGCCGTTCCCTCCTGATTGCGCACTATATCCACGATGTCGCCCACAGCTACCGGATTGGTGCTGCGTATGCCTTTCAAGCGGAAATTGCCCTTTATCTTGCAGTCTACATCGAGGCCTTCGTCAGTGCGAACGGTGTACCAGCTGCCTGTATTTTTGATTACTAATCCGTGCATCTATTAAAAGTAAAAAGGTAAAAAGGTAAAAGAGTAAAAAGAGCAAAAAAGTAAAAAGAGTAAAACATCATTTTAATGAATCATTATTTCTTATCTTTTTACTTTTTTACTCTTTTACCTTTTTACTTTTACACCGTCATGATTTCCTTCTGCTTAGCAGTGAGCAAGTCGTCAACTTTCTTCACGAACTTGTCGTGTACCTTCTGAAGTTCACCCTCAGCGTCCTTCTCCAGGTCTTCAGACAGTCCGTCTTTAATAGCCTTCTTGAGCTTATCCTTTGTGTCCTGACGTGCGTTGCGAATCTCCACCTTAGAGCGCTCGCCAATCTTGTTGCACTGCTTCACAAGTTCCTTACGGCGCTCCTCTGTAGGCTGTGGGATGCCGAGACGGATAATCTCACCGTTATTCTCAGGAGTGATGCCTACATCACTGTCCATGATTGCCTTCTCGATGTCGCGAATTTGCTTCTTGTCGAAAGGACGGATAGCGATAGTGCGTGGATCGGGCACCGTAACGTTAGCCACCTGGTTCAATGGCACCATAGAGCCCCATGAGCTCACGCGTACACCATCGAGGATTGCCACGTTGGCGCGTCCGGCACGGATACGTGCCAACTGCTCTTCCAAGTACATAGCAGCCATTTCCATGCGCTCTTCTGCGCCGTTCAATGTTTCTTTTACGTCTATCATAATTGTTTTATTATTTATTTCTGAACTGTTTTAGTTATTCGATTTGCAAATTTACAGAAAATAGTTGATAATACGAAATAACGCCTGTTGTTTTTAATTCAAAACTCAAAGCTTAACCTTCAGACTGCGCACCGTGCCACCCTTGGTGAGCTTCAGTACATAGATGCCTTTTGTCAGTCCAGCTGTGCTAAGCGCATTAACTCCACGTGCGCTCAGCACGAGTGCGCCATTTGTATTGTACAAACAAGCCTCATCTGCACGCTCGTCGAAGAGCAACATGTCGCCTGAGCGTGTCACACTCGTCTTATCACCACCAATGGTGAAGATGCCTGCAGCACCATTGTCCTTATAAGCTATGCTGATGAATGGTATCAGCTGTTCGCCCCATACGTTAGCATCTTCGTTCTCACCACTACAATAGGCGATATGCGGATTGCCTTCCGTCTCCATCATGTGCCAATCGGGATGCTTCGTGCTATCCTTAATGTATCCAGTGCCGAGCGGACACTCGAACTTCATTATCACGTTACCTCCCTCGTACTTATATGGTGTTGTGAAATTAACAACCAGTTCCAAGTCGTTGGCATTGCCTTGAATAGTGATATTGCCGTCGAAGACGGTTGTGAAGCCGCTCTCGTCGAACACTGCGTCGCCACCATCCTCATCGAGCATATCGGTGCGTGTGGTCGACTTGATGCTGATGCGTGCCGGGAAGGTATAAGCCTCCGCATTCTTGCCGTTGTAGAGGAAGCGCATACCTGTTATCTCGATGTCCTTCTTCTGCATCTCCTTCTCAAGGAAGAGTGCTTGACACTGCGAGTATGGGTCGAGCATAAAGAATGGAAAACGCCATCCCCAGCTATTGTCTTGGTTCAGTGTGAGCCACTTGTCGGCATCTGCAGCCGATACCTTCACCTCTAACGGTGTTGCCAGAACGTTATCTGCCGGGTATGTATCGCCAGCAAGCTCCACCTTAGCCACTACCTTTATAGTGCCCTCTGCTCCTGGCACCCAGTTGACTGCCACTTCTACCGTCTTATCTGGTGCCACACTCTTGCCCTTTGCCTCGCCGAGCACTTCGTTGTTGTCAGCGTTGAGCAGCAGTACGCGATAGTCGGCTACCGTTGCCGAGCCTTCGTTGCGCACGTCTACGGTGAACGTCTGCTGACTTTGGCTGTTCACGAGCTGCGAACCGGTGAGTGCCTGCACGCTGATGTCCTTCGTGCTATACTCGCGTATAGAGACGTCCTTCAGATATATCTGTCCATGATTAGCTTCGCTACATGCCTGGAAGGCGATGCGTGCAGAACCTGTTGCCTCTGGTTGGAAGTTGTCCTTGCCGTAGAGGAAGATGTTCGATGCGGTATGGAACTCGCCCGTCTCCTTTATGAGTTTGGTCGCACCGGTAGCTATCGGTTCCGAACAGAACCATACCTTCATCTGCTCCATCACCTGTTCGTGCTTATCGGGAGTCACCCAGTTGGCTGACGAGTAGGTGTAGCGTACCTGATATGTCTTGCCCTTCTCGAACTTCAGCGCAGGCGTGTAGAGCCAATCGTCGGCATTCTTGTCCGTGCGATCGTATGTAGTAGTCTGCGTAGGAGTGTAGAACGTCCATGTATTACCGTCGTTGTTCTTGTCTACAGTCACCCAGCGGTCGAAATCGTCCTGTGTGGTGAGCGGCGAAGTGAATGGCACGCTGTCCTCCGGTCCGAAGCTCAGCGTCTTCGACGTAGCCGAAGCACCCACGCCCTTCTTATTCACAGCCGTGATGACGTAGCTGTAGCCCTTCTGCACGCTGACCGCATCCGTTGCACGCAGCGATGTAGTACCTTCCACAACCACTTTATTGTCTGGCATACGCACCACGTTATACTTCAATGTAGTATTATCAAAATATCCGCCATGCTTACCCTTTGCCGGTGCTGCCCATGTTATCTCGGCGTTGCCACCGTGCGTGGTGAGCGTCACGTTCTGTGGCTCGCCTGGCAGGTCTTCGCCCACGTATGCAGCAAACTCCTTGTACACGCCGTCGCCCGCAGCATTGTACGGCACTACCTTATATATATAGTAACCATACGTCGCAGGTTTGTCTGTCCATGCCACGGCTTTGCCCTGCATTGTCTCGGTTGAGGTGTACACGAGCTGATTGTTGCGATACACCTTTGTGCCGGTAAGTCCTGTTAGTGCCGCACCAAGATAGTTCACGCTTGGTGTTGTCCACGAGAGCTGTGCTGAGAGTGCGCCCTTAGCATCTGCCACAGCTTTAAAGCCACGCGGATACGACGGAGCACCATCGGCTACATACTGGTACGGTATGCCCATGCCGAGGAGCTGCATCTCGTTGTCCATAAACTCCTTCTTAAGCGAGGCACCCGTCTTCGGGTCGAGCTCTACGAGGTAGGCATTGCCATCGGAGGTCTGCGCCATCCACCACAAGCGGTGGGTGGTCTTGTCGAACTCCATCGTCTGACTGTAGTCGCCGAGATACACGTTGGTATTGCCCATATCCTTGTACTCGCAGGTCTTCGCAGTCTTATTGATGCTGCTTATCTCAATCTTGCTGAGGTAGCTCTTCATGCCGCCCTTGCGCACAGCGTACAGACTACCGTTGTCGGCTGCGAGCGTGTATAGGAGCACGTTGTTGAGCGTAGCTACAAGCGAAAGTTCGAGTGTGGTGCGGTCGATTTCGTAGAGGTACGACTTGTTCACAGATGTGTCATAGTGCAGTGCGAAGATGCGGTTCGTCTTCGGGTCGTATGTCATCTCGTCGAGGATAAGCGGTGCCTCGGTTGTAGAGTTCACTATCTCGCGCTTGGCGGTGTACTCGCCCGTGTTCACATCCACCACACTGATGGCGCGTGGCATGAGCGTATTCTCGTAGAGCGTGGTCTCGTAGGCATAATACTCGTTGCCTACATACGTGCCGGCTGTAGTGATAGGTGTCACTCCTGCCTTATAACCATAGTCGCGCACCCACTTGTGGGTATTCGGATTGGCTGTATTAAACTTCACAAATCCGGTGCCGTTCACATTCTTCTCATAGCGCAACTGACCGAATATGTCAGCCTCGCCGTCCTGCACATCGTAAACATACTGACCGGTCTGCGCTACCGTCTGCACAAAGGGTGCTGAAGCTAACGTGAGCAGACAACCAAGCGTAAAGACTTTTCTTTTGATTGTAGGCATAATCTTATGTTATTTAAAATTAAGTATTTGGCTACAAATATATATAAAAATCCCGAATAATGGTTCTGTAGGGATAAAAAAAACAGAAGTTTCACCCATTTGCGAAACTTCTGTAAATATTTATAATGCTATTTTTACCGACTTCTCGGTGCCGCCCTGCTGCAACTTCACAACGAACACGCCGTTGCCGAGTTGCTTGAGGTCGAGTGTCTCACCGCTCACAGCGAGTTGCTTAGCGTAGAGCTGCTGACCGAGTGCGTTGTACACTGCCACGCGAGCCGTTCCTTCCGAACCGAAGAAGCACTGTACGGTGCGTGCCATGCGATTGGTAGTGATGCTGAACATCTGCTCGCCAACTTGTGTGTCACTGATGCCGGTTGTTTCACGTGCGAGTTTCAATCCCTCGAAAGCGTCAAGCTTACCCGCACCCCAACTATTGCGATCCGACTTCTCTGCACTACCAGTATAGGTGTCGTGGCGTGAGGTCTGGTTGAGGATGTTGCGCACATCGGCAGGCGTGAGGTTCGGATTAGCCTGAAGCCATAGAGCCACTGTGCCTGTAACCACTGGCGAAGCCATCGACGTGCCCAAATTGACATCATAGTAGTCGTCGCCACTCTTAGCTATACATGCATTAGCGCTGAAAGCAGAGTAGTAGCGCGATGTAGCCGACACAAGTATACAGCCAGGAGCCGTCACATCGGGCTTCGAACGTCCGTCGAGTGTGGGGCCGTGGCTTGAGAACAACGAGAGCTGTCCCTTTCTGCCCACAAGCTCTGTGTTTATATCATAAAGCCCGTTTTTAAGTGTCTCATAAGACATCTTCGTGTTGTACGAACCTACGCTGATGACGTTTTCGCTCACACCGCCAAGCTCACCCACAGTGCAGTCGGTGTCGCCCTCTGTCCAGCCGCGCTTGCCTCCGTCGAGGAAGTAGCCTTCGGTAGCATTGTTCCACATGTGGATTGACGTGCCGGCATCGCTCGTTGCGACGATGCCTATCTTGCGGTTCTCGGCGATGCTCGTAGCGCGACACATGAGGAGCACCTCCGTGCGCTCGTTGTCAGGGTTCTTCTGCAGAGCCATCTGCACCGTCGACACCACTCCGCTGCCGTCGGGGAAGGTGTACTTCACGTCGGTCTCGCCGTCGGACGCTACGGCTGGCGACTCGTACATCACCTTACCCTTCAACGCGTCTACAACGACCGCTTTCACCGTCAGCGGTGCACCCTTGCTGCTCCATATGTCTACGTAAGCCTGCTTTGTGGTGGCATTCTCGCTGAAGCCAATCATCGTCTTGAGCGATGTATCGCCATCCTCAAGGTCTTTCGACACGTGCAACGCCGTGCTGCCCTCGTTGCCTGCAGCTCCGACGATTATTCTGCCCGGACCAGTCATTGCCGCAAATGCTTGGTCGGTGGCTGATGTGCCGTCGTGCGGACCGAGGTGCGAACCCAGACTGATGTTCACGACGCAGGGCTTGCCCACGCTCTCGGCGTAGTCGAAGCAGTACTGTATGCCATCGGTGATGTTCACATTGCTCGAACCGAAGCTCACGAACACGAGTTCAGCTTCGGGCGCAACACCATAGTAGGATGTCGTGCGGTCGCCACCAGCTGCTATGCCTGCCACGTGCGAGCCGTGGAATGTTGAGGAGATGTCGTAGTTGACGGCACGCATCTCGTCGAAGGTGGCGTACTCGCTGCCGTAGCCGAACTTGGCAGGCGACTTTCCGCCCTTTGCGTTCTGATCCCAAACGCGTGCAATGCGTGTGCCGATGCCATCGGGATTGGTGAAGGCGATGTGCGAATACTGAAATCCGCCGTCGACGATGCCTACCACTACGCCCTTGCCTGTGTATGCACCAAGTTCGGAGGTGGTCGACTGACAATCGTCTACCTTCGTTTCCTTACGCGCCACGTCGAGCAACATACGCACATCTGTGCCTACCTGCACGCTCTCCACCTCGTCGAGTGCTGCCACAGCTTCAACAGCCGTGAGGGGCAGACTGACGGTGAGCAAGCGGTCGGTCACTACGTTGCGCACTTCTACGCCCAACGATTCCAGACGGCTGAGACAGTCGTCTACAGAGGAGTTATGACTTGACGGAGCAAGGGTGAGGAAGGCATCCACCTTCTTCACCGTTGCCGACTTCACATGTTTCTGTGTACTCATATCCTGAAGCATCAGGCTCGTACTTGGCGAAAGCTTCTGTGCGAAAGCCGAACTGCCCACGAAGAGCAGCGATGCCAATAGGATGGTTGATTTGTTCATTGGTTTATTTTATGAAATGTTGTTATGGTGAGATGGTGTTTATTGTTGTTATGGTGAGGTGTTGAGATGGTGAGATTTGCATTTGTCAACACCTCAACATCAAATCTCAACATCTCAACACACAACATCTCACCACCTTTTATTAATAAGCTTCAAATGTACCCTTGTAGTTGACAACAATGCGTGTGTTGTCGCCACCGTCAGTGGTAAAGTTGTTAGTGTATTTATTGGTTACGTCGAGCAAAATCTCGTACACGCCGTCCTCGTCCTTGCTCACAGTGAGCGTGCCGTTTTTAGGCATATTGCCATAGCCGTGACCGGCTGCATACGACTGCAGCTGGATGCCACCGGCATTGTACTTGATGTCTACAATCTTCTCCTGACCGATGTTAGCAAGATCTATCTTACCTGCGTTGATGAGGTCGCTGCCTACCTTCACCTCCACTCTGTCTGACGATGTCTTGCCGTCGCCTTCGGGGATAAGGTAGAAGGTGAAGTTGCCTTTATACTCCTTCATGTACGATGTGCCGAGCTGTCGTGTGATGGAGACCTCACCGTCAGCGTTGTAGTACTTATACTCATTCTCTGCCACTACCGACGGTATTATCTCGTCGAGCGACTCGGCAGCTGCGAACGTGCCGAAGTAAGAGAGGCTCACGGTTCTGCCGTCCTCAAGCACTGCTTCGAGGCTCACGTATGTCTGTCCGTTGTAGCCCTGTGCGGTGGTGATGGTGCCCGACTTCACCTTATCATATACGGTGCGTGTAGCGTAGTCGATATAGCGGAAGGTGTAGCTGTCTGCGTCTGCAGCCATATCAATCGTTCCGTTGTAGAGTTTGGCAGCCGAAACGCTGAACCATACTGCAACGTTGGCATTGAGGAAGTCGGCTGGAGCCGTAGCCGCTACGTCAGCGAAGGCGAAGTTGGTAGGTTCGCCCGTCGCTTTTGGTTGTACACAGAAAGCGGAAGGCACCTTTGAGTGAGCAACAGCCTGCTCAGGAACACTAACCTTTATGCTGTTTTCAACAAGATAAATGCGTCCGAAAGCACCCGTGTACTCACAACGAACTTCGTCACCACCTTCTTCTGCCTCAACAGAGATTGTAACGTTCTTCTTAAACTTGTCGAACTTCACCTTAACCGTACCCTTCTTGAGTTCGCGTTCTTTGTATCTCAACACAACACCTTCCGCAGTAGCAAGGTCTACATCTTGTCCTATTAAAGATGTAGGGAGTTCGATCGTAATATCAGGAACAAGGTTGCTCGCGACATTCTCAGCAGTATGAATCGCAAAAAGGCTATTTTCGCCGCTCTCTGCAAACAGCACCGTGTTCACCGGATTTACTTCTTCGTTGAACGCCCATTGGTTATTCAAGTCGGCATACACCTTATCCGAGAAGCTTACGCGCTCCACATTGTCCACCTTATACTCTACTTTTGTGCCGTCCTTCTGCTGAACGGTCATTATTCTCTTTGTTGTCTGTGCGTAACTGGCACTCATCGCCATGAGGCACAACATTGTCAATACGGTCTTTTTCATCGCTTTACTATTTTTGTTATAACTCCATTTGATGTTCTCACAACGTAAACGCCACTATGCAGCGACGATACGTCTACTGGTTGTGTTGCGTCGGCTGCGAGCACGTGCTGTCCGCCTACGGTGTAGACAGCGAGACGCTCGCCCCTGGCTGCGCCTTCTACGAGGAGTGTGTTGCCGACGAGTTTCACTGTAGCTGCCTCATCGCCACTCACCTTGTCCAAACCTGTCGACAGGTCGTAGTTGAGTTCTACCGGACCACTCCACTCACCCTTAATCTGATAGCCCTTGCCGTCAGCCAGCTCGATGGTGAACTTATATTCCTCGTTAGCCAACTGCTCCACGCCTACACGTCCACTATAGACGAAGGCGAAGCTGTCCACTACGCAATAGCGTCCCTTCTCGAAGTGTTCATAGCGTGTGCCGGTGCGTCCGCCAACGTTGTCGAAGTAGCCACGTGTCATCTTGTAAGGCGCATAGAGGTTAGTCCACAGGTGGTCGTTCTCCATCAGCTCGTATGTGCCTGAAGGCAGATAGGCTGTGCCAGGCTTTGTCTGGAACTCCATACGGAGCAAGTCGCCCTCGTCGCCGTCCTTACCGCTTGGCGAACCGAGGTCGACGGTGAAGATGTTCACGCCGTTCTGGTTGCCGAGGAAGTAGACGCGTGCCTTCTTTATGTAGTCGAGATTGAGCTGCACGTCGCGGTCGAGGTTCGACTCTACGTACTTCTCCTTGTCGTCCGACACGTCCACGATGTTGAACTTGATGTTCTTCGCCGTGCCCGTCACCTTGTGTCCGCGGTCGGTAGTACAATCCACGGTGAAGTTGAATGTACCCTCTTCGTCGCCCTCAGTGATTACGACCGTGCCGTCGGTGATGTAAGCATAGTCGTAGTCGGAATCAGATCCGGTTACAGTCTTGCGACGTTTGATGTATGTACCCATGAGTACGGTCATGCCGTTGTAGTCGATCTCCATACCAGGGAAGTAGGTTTCGCTCTTGAAGTTGCGCGCCATAGTGTATGTGCCCGGTATGATTGTAGCCTGTTTCGGGTCGCCGAAGAGACGGTTGAAGGCGCAGATGGCAAGGTTAAATCCCGTGCCCTTCATGTTGCCTGTCTCCGGGTCGAAGTCGCAGTCGAAGAGGTTGATGTATATATTGCCAGTGTTCGACTCCATCAGGTTGCCATGATAGTAAGCCATACCGCCCGTGAACGTCGTGTTCACGTCGGTAGGTATCTGCGGATATACCGTCGTGCCGGTGTTCATATCTACGAAACTGAGTGTGCCGGTGTACGTGTACTGCACGCCGTTAGCATCGGCAAAGGTCACAGTGTACGAGTTATCGGTGCCCTTCTTCACCGTCACGTCACCCTTCAGTGCGTATTCCTTACCGGGTTTGCCGCTGAGTCCGTACTTAGTGGTGTAGGAGTAGTCGGCATCGTAATACAGACTGCCCTCGCCTGCCTTGAATGTTCCCTCGGGCAGCTCGGTGCCTGTGCCCGCCGGAGCATACAAGTCGATGGCTGCCACGTTGGCGTTGGTAGCCACGATGGTGCCTTCAGCCGAGTTGAACACTGCGTTTGTCTTGTCCGAAACTACGAGATAGTAGTTGTCGCAGTTGTTGGTAGCCTCAGAAGCTGCGGTGTAATACGAAGCTACGACGTGACTCATAGCGAGGGTCTTGACTTCGTCTGCCTTAGCTGGCGCAGAGAAGCGCGGCGAGTTCTTTACGAAAGACTTCTGCGCTGCTGTGGGTAGCGCAAGTACAGAAAGAAGAAGTGTTATAAAGAGTATAGATTTTTTCATCGTTTGATTAATTTAAATGTGTGTTCGTTCTCCAATGTGAGCACATAAACTCCGGGCTTGCAGCTGTCGAGGCTCACGCTCACAGCTCCCTCTACTACGCTTTTGCGCGCCACAAGTGTGCCGTCGGCAGCGTAGAGCATGGCGGTCTTCGCCTTTGTGCCACCCACCGTCACAGTACGGTTGTCGGTGTACGTCAGCGAGAATGTCTTGCTCTCGGTGCCCGCAATGGCGGTGGGCACGACGTAGTCGAAATAGAACTCGGCTACAGCCGACTGTTCATAGTCGGTCGTAACCCCTACAGATGTCACCGTCAGTTTGCCATCGGCGAAACCAACTTCGGGCTGATCGGCAAGGAAGAAGCTTGCCGTGCCGTCATCAACAAACTTTAAGACGAGTGCTTGACGCGGTGTAGTGTCGGTATCATCGGCATACGTAGCCACCGATGGTGACAACAACAACAACGCAAGCAACGCCTGCAATAGTCTTGCTTTCATAGTCTTGTTGCTTTTAGTTTAACTTCATAATAATATAAATCTCTTTTTACCTCTGCAAATATACACATTATTATCCATTCAACCTTAAAAAATCGTATTTTTTAAACAAACGACCACAATTTGCTTACAAATAGCAACCACTTGAATTAGTAATTATCAATTCGTAATTATTCCTCCTGAAACTGATAGTTTCCCTACTTTTACCGCATAAACCCTCTGTTTTCACCACCGTTCGCGTCCGCCACCTGACTGGATTCCGTCCGCCACCCGATCAGATTCCGTCCGCCGCCCAATCAGATTCCGTCCGCCGCCCGATCAGATTCCGTTCGGGTGACGATGGCTTTTCGTGAGGTTTTATTGGATAAAACAATGCGGAAACCTACTTAAAAGCGCGAATTATTGATATATATAATAGGTGGAATGAAGTTTTTTAGTTAATTTTGCGAATGATTAAAGCTACACACCCCATACTATAACTTTATATCTTTGGAATGAAAGAATTTGTAATATCAGAAGTAAAGGCTGAGACAGCCATACTCGTAGGTCTTATAACCAAGGAACAGGACGAGGAAAAGACAAAGGAATACCTCGACGAGCTGGAGTTCCTTGCCGACACCGCGGGCGCCGTAACCGTAAAGCGCTTCACACAGCGCGTGGGCGGACCAAGCTCCGTGACGTACGTCGGCTCGGGTAAGCTCGAGGAGATACGCGAATACATAGAGGCTGAAGAGGACGCTGAACGCCCCGTCGGCATGGTCATCTTCGACGACGAACTCTCGGCAAAGCAGATGCGCAACATCGAGAAGGTGCTGCAGGTGAAAATCCTCGACCGCACATCGCTCATCCTCGACATCTTCGCCATGCGCGCGCAGACGGCTGCGGCAAAGACGCAGGTGGAGCTGGCACAGTATCGCTATATGCTTCCGCGTCTGCAACGTCTGTGGACTCACCTCGAGCGTCAGGGCGGTGGCTCTGGCTCGGGTGGCGGCAAGGGTTCTGTGGGTCTGCGCGGACCTGGTGAGACGCAGCTCGAGATGGACCGCCGTATCATCCTCAACCGCATCACGCTGCTCAAGCAGCGCCTCGTAGAGATTGACAAGCAGATGAGCACGCAGCGCAAGAACCGCGGACGTACCATACGCGTGGCACTCGTGGGATACACCAACGTGGGCAAGTCGACCATTATGAACATGCTCGCAAAGAGCGAGGTGTTCGCCGAGAACAAGCTCTTCGCCACTCTCGACACTACGGTGCGCAAGGTGGTGATAGACAACCTGCCGTTCCTGCTCGCCGACACCGTGGGCTTCATACGCAAATTGCCCACCGACTTGGTCGACTCGTTCAAGTCGACACTCGACGAGACGCGCGAAGCCGACCTGCTGCTGCACGTGGTAGACATCTCGCACCCCGACTTCGAGGAGCAGATACGCGTCGTGGAGAACACGCTGAAGGAGTTGGGATGCGCCGACAAACCATCGATGATTGTGTTCAACAAGATTGACAACTACACGTGGACCGAGAAGGAGGAGGACGACCTCACGCCTATGACGAAGGAGAACATAACGCTCGACGAGCTGAAGCGCACATGGATGGCACGACTCGGCGAGAACTGTATGTTCATCTCGGCTAAGGAGAAACTGAATATCGACGAGTTCCGCGAGACAATATACCGTAAGGTGCGCGAGCTGCACGTGCAGAAGTATCCGTACAACGACTTCCTGTATATGGATGTGGAATGATGTTGTGGTGGTGAGGTGTTGAGATGGTGAAAAGGTGTTGTTGTGGTGAGATGGTGAGATGGTGACATATGCAAATCTCAACATCACAACATCTCAACATCATATCTCAACACCTCAACACCATATCTCAACATCATATCTCAACACCTCAACATAACAACATCTCAACACCAAAAGCACATGATATATCGCAACTTAACCGAAAACGAAATCTCGACTCTACAAGCCAACAGTTGCTGGGCAGAAGACTGGCAACGCATTGAGGTGAGCGAAGATTTCGAGCCTCGCTTCTTCCACGACGTAATGTTCTACGGCGATATACGCCTCGGAGCATTCACAAACAACGTGGAGGTGAGCCGCGGCTTCATGAAACACGCAGGCGTGAACAACGCCACACTGCGCAACGTAACCATTGGCAACAACTGTCTCATCGAAAACATTTCGGGATACATCAACAACTATGTCATTGGCGACGATTGCATCATATCCAATGTATGCACTATGGAAACAACCGACGGTGCGACATACGGAGAAGGCAACTTGATATCGGTGCTCAACGAGGTGGGCGACGGAAACCTTATACTCTTCCACGGACTGACAAGCCAGATTGCAGCACTTATGGTCAAACACTTCCACAACCGACAGCTGAAGGATGCCATACGCCGACTGATACGCGAAGAGATAGAACGCACCTCGCCAGAGATGGCAACCATCGGCAACCGCGTGAAGATAGTGAACACCAAGGAGATCACTAACACCGTCGTCTACGACGACTGCGAGATAGCGGGCGCAGCACGACTCAGCGACTGCACCCTGATGAGCAACGGCGATGCGTCCGTGTACATCGGTACAGGAGTAATCTGCGAGAACTCAATCATCAGCAACGGCTCGGCTATAACCAACAGCGTGAAGATGCAGGACTGCTTCGTTGGCGAAGCATGCAAACTGAGCAACGGCTTCACCGCAGCAGGCAGCGTGTTCTTCGCCAACTCGTACATGGCGAACGGAGAGGCATGCGCAGCGTTCTGCGGTCCGTTCACCGCTTCGCATCACAAGAGCTCACTGCTCATCGGCGGACAGTTCTCATTCTACAACGCCGGCTCGGCTACCAACTTCTCCAACCATGCCTACAAGATGGGACCTATGCACTACGGAACGCTCGAACGTGGATCGAAGACTGCCAGCGGTGCATACATACTGATGCCGGCGCATATCGGTGCCTTCTCCGTGTGCTTCGGCAAACTGATGTACCACCCCGACACACGCTCGCTACCATTCTCGTATCTTATAGCATACAACGACACCATGTACCTGGTGCCAGGACGCAACCTGACAACCGTGGGACTGTACCGCGACATACGCAAATGGCCAAAACGCGACATGCGACCAAACGGCGCACGCAAAAGCATTGTCAACTTCGACTGGCTCTCGCCGTTCACCGTGGGCGAGATACTGCGCGGAAAGAAGATTCTGGAAAATCTGCGCAACGCATCTGGCGAAGATGTGCCGACGTACAACTATCATGGGTATGTCATCAAAAACTCGTCGCTGCGCAAAGGCATCAAATACTACGACATCGCACTGCGCATATACATGGGAGCGGTGCTCAAACGCCATGCACCGATGGAGCCGACAACAAACGTGGGCACCGGACCATGGACTGACCTGTCGGGACTGTTGCTGCCCGTATCGGAGGAACAGCACCTCGTGGACGATATTCTCTCTGGCGAGATTGACACCACCGAGGATATTGCCGAGCGATTTGAGGAGATAAACGCCAACTATTCCGAATACCGCTGGGCGTGGTCGTATCGGATGATTATGGACTACTACGGCTTCTCAGAGCTGAACGAGGAGAACGTGGAACGAGTGAGGCGCGACTACGTCACGGCACGACGTGCATGGATTGCCGAGATTAAAAAGGATGCCGCAAAAGAATACCAACTGGGCGACGTGGAGGAAGAGGTGTTCAACAACTTCAACGAACAGCTCGACAAGGAGGTTGACTTTGAAAACCAGAAACTCTATATGTAATATTTTAGACAAAACAACAATAATGAAATTCAAATCCTTTCTTATTGCCGCAGTACTCTCACTGGGAACAGCGGCTACTGCCTCGGCATACGAATACGAGACAGTGAAGGGCGACCCGATGCAGACACGCATCTACACACTGCCCAACGGACTGAAGGTTTATCTTTCTGTGAACAAGGAGCAGCCACGCATACAGACTTACGTGGCTGTGCGCACTGGTTCGCGCAACGACCCTGCCGAGACAACGGGCTTGGCTCACTACCTGGAGCACCTCATGTTCAAGGGAACACGTCTTTTCGGCACCACAGACGCAGCGAAGGAGCAGCCCTATCTCGACGACATCGAACGCCGATACGAGCACTATCGCACCGTAACCGACCCCGAAAAACGCCGACAGCTCTATCACGAAATCGACTCGGTGTCACAGATTGCTGCGCAGTATTTCATCCCGAACGAGTACGACAAGCTGATGGCTGCCATCGGAGCCAACGGCACCAACGCTTATACAAGCAACGACGTGACGTGCTACGTGGAGAACATACCGTCGAACGAGGTGGACAACTGGGCACGCATCCAGGCTGACCGCTTCCAGAATATGGTCATCCGCGGCTTCCACACAGAGCTTGAGGCTGTGTACGAGGAGTACAACATGCACCTCACAAGCGACTTCGACAAGGAGTGGGCTGCACTCGGCAAGAAACTCTTCCCTACTCACCCCTACGGCACACAGACCACTATCGGTACGCAGGAGCATCTGAAGAACCCATCAATCACAAATATCAAAAACTACTTCAAGCACTACTATGTGCCGAACAACGTGGCTATCTGCATGGCGGGCGACTTCGACCCGGAGGCTGTGATGGCTACCATCGACAAGTACTTCGGCTCGTGGAAGAAGAGTGAGCAGGTGAAGTACCCGCACTTCGCACCGGTGAAGGACCTCACGGCTCCGGCTGATACTACCGTAATCGGACAGGAGGCAGAGAACGTGTTCCTCGGCTGGAAGATGGACGGAGCGGCTTCGCTGCAGGCTGATACGCTCGACGTCATAGACCGTATGCTCGCCAACGGCAACGCCGGACTCATCGATATCAACGTAAACCAGAAGATGCTCTGCCAGGGTGTGCAGTCGGGCAAGATAGACATGCGCGACTACTCGCAGTTCATTATGATTGGTCAGCCCAACGAGGGACAGTCACTCGACGAGGTGAAGGCTATCATGCTCGCAGAAATCGAGAAGCTCAAGCGTGGCGAGTTCAGCGACAAGTTGCTGCCTTCGGTTAAGAACAACATGAAGCTCGAATTCCTGCGCTCGCTTGACAGTAACGAGAGTCGAGCTACGTCGTTCGTCAACACCTTCATCTACGGACGCCCGTGGAAGACGCAGGTGGAGCGCTTCGACCGTATCGCAGGCATCACAAAGGAGCAGATTATGGACTTCGCCAAGCGCCACTTCACCGACGGCTACGCCATCGTCTACAAACGTCAGGGCGAAGACCCCACACAGAAGAAGATTGAGAAGCCCTCTATCACGCCGATACCTTCCAACCGCGACCTGCAGAGCGTACTCGTGAAGGAGATAAAGGAGTCGAAGGTGAAGCCTATCGAGCCGGTATTCCTCGACTACACCAAGGACTTCGCTCGCACTACTACAAAGAATAAGCAGCCGGTCTACTACATCCAAAACACGCAGAACGACCTCTTCGAGCTTCACTTCGTGTACGATTTCGGTTCGGAGGCTAACAAGTGGCTGCCCTACGCCACCGACTATCTCGACCTGCTCGGCACCGGCACGATGTCAGCAGCAGAGGTTAAGGAGCGTTTCTACGAGCTTGGCTGCGAATACAGCTTCACCCCCACATGGTCTACTATGACCGTATCGCTCAGCGGTCTCGGCGAGAACATGACCGAGGCAATGAAGCTCATGGAGCAAATGCTCAACAACGCAAAGGTCGACAACGAGGCTTACAGCAAGTACGTTGACAACCTGCTGAAGGGTCGTCGCGATGCGAAGCTCAACCAAAAGGAGAACTTCTCAGCACTACGCAACTACGCATTCTACGGCAAGTACAACCCCACGCGCAACGTGCCCGACAGCACAGAGCTCGTAACAACCCGTCCGCAGGACGTTATCAATATGATCGCTGCGCTGAAGAACTACAAGCACGACGTGGTCTACTACGGTCCGCTCGCCATGAAGCAGCTGCTTGCTATCGTCAACAAGAACCACATCACAGCGAAGACTCTGCAGGATGCGCCCGAGAACAAGCCGTACAAGATGGTGGAGACTCCGAAGAACGAGATACTCCTCGCACCATACGACGCAAAGAACATCTACATGATGCAGCTACACAACGTCGACCAGAAGTGGACTCCGGAGGACGAGGCTAAGATTTCGGTGTTCAACGAGTACTTCGGTGGCGGCATGAACGGTATCGTGTTCCAGGAGCTGCGCGAGAGCCGCGGACTCGCCTACAGCGCATTCGCCGACTACAGCACAACGAAGCGCAAGGAGCATCAGACCAACTATGCTTATACATACATCATTTCGCAGAACGACAAGATGATGGACTGCATCCGCGTGTTCAACAATATCCTCGACACCATGCCGCAGTCGCAGGCGGCGTTCGAACTGGCGCAGCAGGCTGCCGTCAAGCGCATCGCTTCGCAGCGCATCACCAAGGCTAACATCATCTTCTCTTACCTTGGCAACAAGCGCATCGGCATCAACTACGACTTGCGTCGCGATATCTACGCTGCCATGCCGAAACTCACACTCGAGGACATCGTGAAGTTCGAGCACGACAACATGGCTAACAAGCCGTGGCTCTACATCATCCTCGGCGACGAAAACAACCTCGACATGAAGTCGCTCGAGAAGATTGCGCCCGTCAAGCGCGTCGCTACAGAAGAAATATTCACTTTTTAAACCAAATAACACTATGGCAACAACACCAGATTTCAAGTATGCTCCTATGTTCCAGATGGGCAAGGACACTACCGAGTATCGCCTGCTTACCACCGAGGGCATAAGCACAGGCGAGTTCGAGGGTAAGACAATCCTTAAGGTTTCGAAGGAAGCGCTCACACTGCTCTCTCAGCAGGCGTTCCACGATGTAGAGTTCATGCTGCGTCGCGAGCACAACCTGCAGGTAGCTCAGATTCTCTCTGACCCTGAGGCATCTGAGAACGACAAGTACGTAGCTCTGCAGTTCCTCCGCAACGCCGAGACAGCTGCCAAGGGCATCCTGCCTTTCTGCCAAGACACCGGCACCGCTATCATCCACGGCGAGAAGGGACAGCGCGTATGGACCGACTTCGAGGACGAAGAGGCTCTCTCACGCGGTGTGTACAACACCTTCACCGAGGACAACCTGCGCTACTCGCAGAACGCTCCGCTGAACATGTACGACGAGGTGAACACACGCTGCAACCTCCCTGCACAGATCGACATCGAGGCTGTAGAGGGCGACGAGTATCGCTTCGTAATGGTAGCTAAGGGCGGTGGCTCTGCCAACAAGACATACTTCTACCCGATGACCAAGGCTACCATCCAGAACGAGGGCACACTGCTGCCGTTCCTCGTAGAGAAGATGAAGAGCCTCGGTACAGCAGCTTGTCCTCCGTACCACATCGCATTCGTTATCGGTGGCACATCGGCTGAGAAGAACCTCCTCACCGTTAAGCTCGCTTCTATCAAGTACTACGACTCGCTGCCTACAACAGGCGACGAGACTGGACGCGCCTTCCGCGACATCGACCTCGAAGAGAAGCTCCTCAAGGAGGCTCACAAGATCGGTCTCGGCGCACAGTTCGGCGGCAAGTATCTTGCTCACGACATCCGCGTGATCCGTCTGCCACGCCACGGCGCAAGCTGCCCGATCGGTATGGGCGTTAGCTGCTCGGCTGACCGCAACATCAAGGCTAAGATCACTAAGGACGGTGTGTTCCTCGAGAAGATGGACGCTAATCCTTCTGAGCTTATTCCGGAGGAACTCCGTCGTCCGGGTGAGGGCACAACAGGCATCGAGATCGACCTCGACAAGGGTATCGACGCTGTACGTGCAGAGCTTTCTAAGTATCCCGTCAGCACACGCGTAAACCTCAAGGGCACTATCATCGTAGCTCGCGACATCGCTCACGCTAAGCTCAAGGCTCGTCTCGACGCAGGCGAGGAGATTCCGGCTTACTTCAAGAATCATCCTATCCTGTACGCTGGTCCAGCTAAGACTCCGGAGGGTTATCCTTGCGGTTCTATGGGCCCGACAACAGCCAACCGTATGGACCCGTACGTAGACGAGTTCCAGGATCATGGCGCTTCGCTCGTGATGATCGCTAAGGGCAACCGCTCACAGATGGTGACAGACGCTTGCAAGAAGCACGGCGGTTTCTATCTCGGCACAATCGGCGGCGTTGCTGCTGTTCTATCGCAAAGCTCTATCAAGAGCATCGAGTGCGTAGAGTATCCGGAGCTCGGCATGGAAGCTATCTGGAAGATCACCGTTGAGGACTTCCCTGCTTTCATCCTCGTTGACGACAAGGGCAACGACTTCTTCCAGCAGCTGAAGCCCTGGTGCCCTAACTGCAAGTAATCCCAGGGGGTGCACTTGTCTCCGCTCGGCTTTGCCGCTTGCCAGAGCAAGAAGTGCACCAACCAAGCAACAGTGCACTAACCAAGCAATAACTGCATACAAACATACGACTCCCATAACCTGCTTACGGCTATGGGAGTCGTTTTTTTGGTGGCACCCTTTCTACTTCACGAGCACCTTTGTCGTTCTGTTGCCACGTTTCACGATGTTTATGCCCTTTTGTGGAGCGTTCAAGCGGCGACCATTTACGTCGTAGTACTCTGCAGCGATGTTGTCCGTTGTCGAAACCGCATCAATACCACTTGCTGCCTTATACGTGAAATAGCCCGTGGTATAGTTTGCCATCTCCTTACCAACCCTGTTTGGATCATAAGGCACAGCACCCACAAGTTTCTTACAATCGCTAAACATTTCGCCATCTTCTGAACATGCTGTTGTCACAAACTTATCGCTTGCATAGATTGTGGCGAGGTTTACACAACTAGTGAACATATATCGCATATCTGTCACATTCTGCGTATCGAAATTAGAGAGATCGAGGGAGGTGAGGATATTACAATTGAAGAACATTCCAAACATATCCGTCACGTTCCGTGTGTCGAAATTAGAAACATCGAGGGAGGTTAGGCTATAACATTGGAAGAACATCCCCTTCATATTAGTCACGCTCTGTGTGTCGAAGTTAGAAACATCAAGGGAAGTGAGATTGCTACACTCATTGAACACTCCTCTCATATTATTTACTTTCTTTGTATTGAAATTAGAGACATCAAGTGAAGTAAGGCCACTACATCCAGAAAACATCAAATCCATGTCCGTCACATTTTCTGTATTGAAATTGGAAACATCAAGGGAGGTGAGATTGCTACACAACTGGAACATCCAACTCATATTCGTTACATTATGGGTATTGAAATTAGAGACATCCAGTGAAGTAAGGCCACTACATCCAGAAAACATCGAAGTCATGTACGTCACATTCTGCGTATCGAAATTAGAGAGATCGAGGGATTTAAGACCACTACAATAGCTAAACATTCCCCACATATCCGTCACATTCTGGGTGTTGAAATTGGAGACATCCAGTGAGGTGAGATTGCTACACCTCTCGAACATGCGCATCATATTCGTTACTTTTTCTGTATTGAATTTAGAGACATTGAGTGAAGTAAGAGCAATACTGCTAGTAAACATGCTACCCATATTCGTCACATTATGAGTGTCAAAAGTAGAGAGATCGAGTGAGGAAAGCCCCGTACACACCGCGAACATTGCACTCATATCCGTCACATTATGCGTTTTGAAAGCAGAGAGATCAAGCGAAGTAAGACCAGTACAAACATTAAACATAGCACGCATATTTGTCACATTCCTTGTATCGAAATTAGAGAGATTAAGTGAAGTAAGTTTTTGACATTGTGCAAACATAAAGCCCATGTCTATCACATTCCTGGTATCGAAATTAGAGAGATTAAGTGAAGTAAGGTTTTGACATTGTGCAAACATAACGCCCATGTCTATCACATTCCTTGTATCGAAATTAGAGAGGTCAAGTGAAGTAAGAGCACTACAAGTAGCAAACATATAACCCATGTTCGTCACATTCTGCGTTCTGAAATTAGAAACATCCAGTGAGGTAAGGCTACTACAACCACAAAACATTGCCCTCATACTTGTCACATTCTCTGTGTTCAGATACCCTATACCTTCAATAGTGGTTAAATCTTTACATCCAAAGAACCAGCTGTAACAATTTGTGGGACGTGCATCGGCAAAAGAAGCATCAAAGACTACCTTCTTAATGTTGTTTTTGTTATACTCATTACCATCACCATCATAATCACCATCATACCAAGCAGGATAAGTCTCACCCTCATTCAGCGAGAACGCTCCTGCGGGTTTATGTGCATCGTGTTTGAAGGTCAGCGTGCCAGCTGCGTTGTCTAATACGACATACGACTCTACGGTCTGAGCAAACACATTGCTACCACATACGGGTAGACAGATCGCAATTGCAAGCAAAAAGCGAACAAGTCGGAAGGAGTAAAATTTTGTTTTCATAATTGTCTGGTTTTAGTATTAATTAGTTTCGTATTGTACAAAGAATATTATTCTGTTGCAAATAAAGCAAAATGTATTAAGACCAACAAAATATTTTAGTTAAGATTTTTAAAATAGTCGAAATTATCTACCATATCTTCCATTTTCAGCGTAGCGCGTTGCGTATCAAAGGGATAAGGGCTGGAAGATACAGGTTGCATCTACCAGGATTTGAGCGTATCTTCCATCAAATCATAGGAGGGTATAGCATCCTTGCTATACCCACGCAAACACGAATCATAGGAGGGTATAGCATCCTGCTATACCCACGCTATCACGAACCATAGGAGGGTATAGCATCTTGCTATACCCACGCTATCACAAACCATAGGAGGCG
>ERZ1034626.543-NODE-543-length-27220-cov-32.617228_pt1 | contig 27220 bp, 37 predicted proteins | sample MGYA00520652_ERZ1034626 | MGnify/ENA primary metagenome ERZ1034626 (study PRJEB33766, sample SAMN09781765) | gut metagenome | biome: gut microbiome | host: Homo sapiens | place: Madagascar | study: EMG produced TPA metagenomics assembly of the PRJNA485056 data... | reverse complement strand
CAATTTGGCTACCCAGTTGAACTGCACCGAAGGTCAGATTCAGAGTGCCATTTCAGCCTTGACCTCTCAGGTTCAGAACGTAGGTAATCAGGTTGGTATGAGCGGTATGCAGACTATCAATGCTTTGCAGCAGGGTAATATGCAGATTGCTCAGCAGATTGCAAACTGCTGCTGCCAGACTAATAACAACATCACTACTCAGGGTTATGAGAGCAAGTTGGCTATCTGCCAGCAGACTCATGCCATTAATGACAATGCCAATGCCAACGCATTAATGTTGCGTGACACCAACCAGTCTAACCATCTTGCCTTGATGGGTAAACTCGACCAGATGCAGACTCAGGCAATGCAGGACAAACTTGATGCACTTCGTGAGAAGAATAGTGCTCTTGTAGCACAGATTTCCAACGAGCATCAGACTCAGGCTTTGCAGGCATACCAAGCACAGATTATCACTCCAGTGAATGCTGCCCTTGCAGCCTTGCAAGCAGAGGTAGCTGGCATCAAGTGCAAGTTGCCTAATACCGTATCTGTACCATATCCTCAGTTGAAGACTTACAATCCTGAGGTGTTCCAAGCAGCAGCTATGGGAGCATACGCTGGTGATGTAGCAGCATCAACCGTAGGTTGTGGTTGTTAAAGGAAAGGAGGTAACTATGTTCCCTTTAAACTATCCTTTCAGCCCACTATTCCCTATGGTAAGTAGACGGAATCCTATCAAGAGAGTTGATATTGGCGGTATCTATGAATTGAAGACCAATGCACTTCAAGTAACCAACGAGAGTGTAGACTTCGGTGTCAATCCTAGCTGCTACAAGGCTTTACCTTGTGAGAGTATCGTACTGCTAAAGATTCATCAGGGAGTGCCTACTGCTGGCGAAGACCTTCCTGTCAAGATTGTAGTGCCACACGATGGTGCAACAACCATCAGCACTACTAGCGGAACTACAAGTGGAACTACAAGTGGAACAACCACGGCTGGCACAACTAAGTCTTCCGTGGTAGACCATACTGGTTCTGCTGTAACTGGAGCGGGTCTTTCAAGCACTACGGAAGCTCTAGCCTATATCAACAAGAAGAGCGGAACAATCCGACTGCTTGGGTTTCAGCAACCAACTGGTGGCTAACAGAGTATTAACAATGGGGCAGATAGCAATGTCTGCCCCTATAAAAGAGAAAGAAAATGTTTCAAGGTTTAAGACAAAATTCCCTTTTTTACATATTAGACAAGGGAGGAGAAAAGCCGACTCTCAGAATCGGTCAGGTTATATCGGTAAGTGACCCTCAGCAGAAGTTCCCGACAACTTACATCCCGAATCAAGTGCCGAACTTCGACACAACGGTTGATGTAAAGGTGAAGGTTGGAGAACAGCAACTCAACTTCGAGAAACTGCCATCCACCGCTCAGATAGCCAACTCAGGAACTAATGGCGTGGTGGTCAGTGATAGCCGTGATGCTATGTGTGCTGAGGTTGATTCCATGCTCAGACAAGCAAAAGGTATCTTGGAGAGTGTTGACTACAATAAGGCAGTAGTGGAATCATGTGATGAAATACTAGCCAAACTCAATCCTCAGATTGCCAAGGATAAGCAGCAAGAGCAGGACATCAGTAACCTGAAATCTGACATGAACGGAGTGAAGGGTACGCTATCCGAAATTAAATCTCTTCTGTCTGATGCCTTGAAGCTCAGTAAGAACTAATAAAGGTAAGAAGATTATGGTAATGATTGAGATTACAGAAGATAAGTTCGATGATTTGTATGGCAATATGGGAAAATGCAGAATGCCATTGGATATGTATGACCTCAAACCTGAGGCAATGGTTGCCTATCTCAGATATAATGGCTATCATTTCAGCAAGAAGATGTGTGAGTGGGCGGTGAAGCAGATGTATAAGTACGACCCTTCCACCAAGCGTGATGTTGGTATCTCGTTTTGGAATAAGGAGAAGGTGGATGCCTTGCTGCTTGGTCAGGGTGTAGAGGTGAAGAATAAGATAGGCTACGACCATGTATATGTGGCAAATATGGCGAGGGCAGACTTCTACAAGTCTTCTATCAAGGATGAGGAGCAGCTAGCCCAGTTCATCAAGGATATGGTTGATGATGCCGACCAGAAGGATGGTTTCATCTTCAACCGATTCTATGCCGACTGCTGCCATAATGGTGTACCTATTCCATGGGAAGATGTGTTATGATCAGAAGAGTAATACAACTCCCGAAGTACGATTGGAGCATAGTATGTTTCATAGGTTATCAGCCATCTGATGCCGATGAGATATGCCATGCTCTTTCTGATATTGGCTGCAACGGAAATCCTTTGTCAGAAGCTTACGGGCATCTAAACAAAGAGAGTGCTGACAGAGGTCTCACGTATTCCAACCTTGCCCAACGGAGAAGCGTTCTTGCCATAGGTAATGGCAATGCCGCAAGTATCATCAATACAATAGGTCACGAACTCCTGCATGTAGTAGCGCATATCTGTGAGCAGGATCATATTGATATGTTTAGCGAGGAGCCTTGCTATATGATGGGGAGTCTGTGCGAGCAGTTCTTCCAGCTTGTGCGTTAATAATGTTAATTAATGAGGCAGAATAAAAGGTTTTTGCTACCTTTGCAGCAACAAATTTCAAATTAAAAACAAATAGCTTATGAAGAGATTTACTATGAAGGCAGTTCTAGTCGCTGCCATTGGTTTGTGTATGGCATCCTGCAAGAGTACATACTATCAGGTTTATGATGTGGGCTACGACAATAGTATGAAGATGCAAGATAATTCCATCGTGTATGAGAACGAGGATTGCAAGGTATTGTACAACCTATGGTCGGATGGTGGATTTGTGAAGTTTGCTATCTACAACAAGACCGACAAGGACATCTTTGTCAATCTGGCTCAGACCTTCTTTACTCTGAATGGTTTGGCAAATGAATATTATCAGGGGAGAACTTACTCTACCGCCACAAATAATCAGTTGACAACAGCTTCCGGCACAGCTAGCAGTTTCGCCAAAGGAGTAGGTTATGGATCAGCCAGCGCATACTCATCAGGTAGTGGATTTTGGGGAAGTAGTATCTACTCTTGGAATGGGGGTTCAAAGACTATGGCTAGCCTGACAAAGTTTGTGAAATCAACCACCAATAGTGTTACGGTAAAGGAGAAGGAGGTGGAGTGTATTCCTGCCAAGAGCTTCAAGGTGTTCGGTACTTATTCTGTTTCCCCTTCTTGGCAGAAGACTTGCGATAGTAACAAGGATTTCCCTTCTAAGTCATATCTGTATGGCACATATACAAAAGACAATACTCCATACACCTTCAACAATCGTATAGCTTATGGCTTCACCAAGAATGATGTTGCCGAAAAGCATATTGATAATGTGTTTTGGGTAACAAATATCACAAACTATTCTGAGAAAGCTGCTACAGAGAAAGTAAAGGAGAAGAGTGAGTGCTATGGCATAAAGACCTCCGACAAGTTCAAGCGTTTTAAGATTGGTACACCAAGTAAGTTCTATATTACTGGCACTTATAAGGGTGGTGCTTTGTTTCAGTAAATAAAGCGTAGAAATATGGAAAAGCTAGGCAGTTATAATGTTTCTGTCTAGCTTTTCTCTGCTATCGTAGAATTTTTTAATATGTTTGCTATGGATGGAATAACCCAAAGATTAAATGAGATAAAAAACTACTATAATTTGTCAGGTGCGAGATTTGCTGATAAGTTAGGGAAGGTAAAGAATACATTTGCCAATTATCTCAATGGTTCTAGACCAATCCCAACCGATGTAATAGTTGATATTCTGAATACATTCCCAGACTTGTCGGCAGACTGGCTATTGCGTGGAAAAGGAGATATGTTCAATAAGGTAAATCCTGATGTTGAACGAATGAAAAAAGAAATCTATAATTTGAAGATGTCTCTCCTTGTTAAAGAAGGTGTCATAAAGGAGCTGAAAGACAATATCCTTTCGGTGATGAAGCAAAGATACTTTGAGGAGTTTAAAAAGGAAATGTAATGTTGCTAGTACCTTAAAGTACTATTCAGAGGTTGATGATACTCATAGACGAAATTTCAATACTCTAGCCCAGCGAAGTCTCATCCAAGAGTTTTTTTGCTGAAATACGGATGCGAAAGATTCAAGGGGAAAAGTGGGGAGCTATTCTAGCTCCCCATTCTTTTATGATAAAGTCAGCGACTTAGAATTTAAATCAAGTTAATATGCTTTTCAAAAACTCTCGAATTTTTGAAGAAAATATTTTATGACCACTTTGGTTGGCATGATTATCATCAACATAGGTGAGTTGTCTTGCCTTGTCATTCCAAGGTCTCAACCCACTACAGTGTATTAAATCAAGGTATGGAATACTTCTTGATTTTGCAATTTGTTCAAGTGCTTTACAATAATTATCCCATTCCTCTTGTGTATCTTTATAATCCTTCCAAGGACATGGAGATATAATACCTATTTGAATAATAGGGTTCACTGACAAAATATTATTTATTGTAGTATTAATACAACCACATATTGTATCTGTACCATTGTCTGTTATATTACCTAATGGCAGTTCACTTGAAAGGTCATTTCCGCTGCCAAATATAGTTACAACATCAGTATCTTCAGGTAACTGCTTTGCTCTATTATAAAAAGAAAATTGCTCTAATTTAGAATAACCTGAGCCTGAATATCCCATCATAATTGGTGTTATACCAGTTTCTTCAGAAATGAAATCAAAATATCTTTTTTCTGGATTTGCATTTCTATTATCAGTCCAACTATCTCCTATACAAGCCCATTTTTTATTGATAAAAGGGGATTTTGGTAGGATTTTCTCCTTTTTAACAGCTCCGTACATAGAATCGCTAAGATTCCATGACACAATACAATAAGAACCGTTTGCTGGAACCACAACTTTTTTATCGAATATTTTTGTAGCAGTTCCAGTACCACTGGTACTATTTATTTTAAATACAACATTATTGCTTGCGTCAAATATAGAAAAAATAGCCTGTCCCCAAAAAGCACAGCCTGTAACATAGATAGTTTCTCCAGGAGTAACAGGAATATGTGAGCTAATTCTAAAGACATCAGAAGTTTGTTCATTTTCTTCTCCGTCTGCGTTCAATACCTTTCCGGATTTTACAATAAAAGGGAATGGGACTTTGGCTTTCGTAAAATTATCACAAATAGATAAGTAATCTTTTGTATAAGTATATAATCTGCTAAATTTTCCAGGCAATGAGTCACTTCTCCAAGCTAACAAAATATAAGCAGTCCCTTTTGGTACTGTTATTTTTTTGTTTTCTATAGAAGTATTATCAGAGATGCTTTTACTAAGTTCTTTTCCTATTACTTCATCATTACCCCCATAAATAGCATATAAGGCATTACCCCAATTAGAACTTGCAGTGACAAAAATATCCTCTCCTTCTACTACACTTATCTTTTCAGACAAATAATATAGAGAATATGTATCTTCGTTTTTTGTTTTTTGACCATCCTTGTTTATGTAATATCCACGGTTACTTCCAATATTGATACTTTCTAATCTTTGTTCTGAAATATCAATCTTGAAAGATTCTATAGTGTCATTTATTATTCTATTTGTTAACGACTCAACGTCTTTATTTAGACGTATGCTTCCATATAAAACTTTAGCTTGCTTGAAGTTAGCAGGGATTATTACTTTTGAGACTTCTTTTGTAATATAAAAGAGTTCTTTTCCATATATGGATTCAAAAGATATTGCTCCAGAATCTGCAGTAGGAGCAAAGTCTATATAAATGACATCATTCTCCTTGAGATAGTTATTATTAAATAAAATATCATCTATATTATAGATGCCACGTTGAGCTATATATCCGGACTTTTCTGATAGGTTGTTGAATTTGTCACTCACAGCCTTCTGACTCATCACCTTATCTGTAGATTCTCCTGACTCCTGCAAGATTGATGTTTTGTCAATTTTAGCCCCCTGCAACTCATCGACTGCACCCTGAATATTTGCAGAAGTAAGCTGGGAAGTGGTGTTGTCGTAAGTGACAGCACTTGCTACACTTGCACCTCCAGTGGCAGAGATATTCTTCAAAGTCTCTGTAATCTGATCATCACGAGTGTTGAGCTTTGCCATATTCTCATCCAGTGAGACGTTCTTTGCGTCTTGGGCAGATTTGTTGGCGGCAATCTGCTGCTTATTGACTTCAACATTAGATTGGAGGTCGGTGTCCTTCTCATGCAGTTGTTTGATAGACTTATCTACATTTTGAATCATCTGACTCAAATCATCAGGAAGACCAGTGGCGGCTTGGATGGTTTTGCGAAGCTCTGGGTCGAACTTCTCGATGCCAAGCGTATCGTCTGCTACCTTTTCATTTGTAACTGAGCTATCCTTGATTTTCTCCGTAGTTACAGAATCAGGAGACAACTTGGCATTGCCGATGCTGCCATCTACTACCTGAGAAGCATCGACTGAGTTGTCTGCAAGTTTATCCTTGGTGATAGACTTTCTTGCTACCTTCTCTGTAGTTACAGACTCGTTGGCGAAATGCTTGGTATCCAAGGATGCCTCACGAACCACTCTACCATCAACTGACTGGTCACCAAGTTTCTGGTTAGTGACAGCCTTTTCCTCAACCTTCTCGGTAGTTACGGCTCCATTCTGAATCTTTTCTGTGATAACAGCATCTTTCTGAATCTTGTCGTAAGAAACTGAATCAGGAGATAGTTTGGAATTGTCAACAGAGTGTTCTGCCAACTTCTCGTTGGTAACGGCTTTGTCGGCAATCTGCGTAGTTCCGAGTTGGTCGGTCTTGTTGACCTTCTCGTCAAGAAGCTCCTTGGTGGATTTGCCCGAACTCTCATCCTTCACATACTTAGTGTATGTCAAGGTCTCATCGGCTCTTCCACTTACGAGCGTGTTGTTGTATTTTACTTCTTCTGCCATATTATTTTAATTTAGCGTTATATGTATATTCTCCTGCTTTCAACTCATCTGACCAATAATAGTATATATCTCCTACTTTAGTAGAGTTGAAATTTGCCGTGAATCCTGACTGAGTGAAGACAACAGGAACACGGCTGGCAAACCAGATATATGGCTTGTCCTTGGTGGTAGTGATGGTGATAGACTTATCAACCATGTCACCCACAACCTTGGTGAGGTCTTCTATGTTGAACTGGCACATATTCTTGGCAGCGGTTGCTCCGTAATAGTAGATATTATCATCGCCATTCGCCATGATGCTTACGTAGCCTGATACGGCTGGAATCTCAATCTTGCCATCCTTGTAAGCATCTCTTGTGATGTCGGCTCCATCCATGATTACTTTCACCAAACCGATATTGAATCCTTCGGCAGGAGTAAGAGTTGCTTCAAATTTCTCACCCAACTTCAATGTAGCAGGAGTAGAGGAGAGGGTAACATCATCCAGAGAATAGACGAATGTACAATCAGACTGATTCTTGGTGACCATATAATATCGAAGGTCGAACATTCCAACCGTCTCACCTTGGAAGACTCCTACTGGAACTTTCACCCTTTGATTGGTCTCTATGATCTGCAAGATGTTTCGCTCCACACTCTTCATCGCATAACCCTCATAAGTCCACGAAACGGCTACATTGTAGTTTCCGATTTCCAAGGTGGATGGAATATTGCATACCAGCACATTATGCTCGATGCCACCGATAGAAGTAGGAACGATGATGGAATCATCGAAGCAGCATTGCAGTTCCACCTTGATATCGGATGCTTGTGTCATATCGAAGTCAACCAAACGATTGAACTCCTTGGACATTTCCATCTTCCGCACCAAGATATGAAGCTTGAAAGCATTTCCTTGTACTATTTTATAAATCATATTTTGATACACATTATTAATAATAGCGCAAAGATAGGCAGAATTTTCTCTACCTATCTCTTATCCATTAACTTTTGGGCATTAAATCAAGCCCTTCCATCTGAGGAACTTGCGCTTGCGGCTGCGCTTTCCTCTCTCGCTCTTGCAGTTGGTATGATAGACACAATCACGGAAGAGGTCTCTCGACTTCATATCCTTATCTACCAGTTTTGTCTTCTTGAAAGCCTCGAAGAGGGGGCGGTTCATAATCATCAGGTTGCCCTTCTCCGTAGGTAGGACAAAGTAGATTTCACCCTTGTTCTTCTTGGCTGCATAGTCTGCCTTAGCCGTAGCTTGGCGGTACATAATCTCGCATTTGATGCGCTTGAAAATCTTAGTAATCTTCATAATCGTATAATTAAAGTTGAAACTATATGATGGTTGCTGCCGAAACAGAAACCTTTTTTCTCATTACCCTAGTCTGATACAGAACCATCTTAGGCATTTCCATTTCATTGAAGCAGATATGGAGTCCAATAGCTCTTGTCATGAGCAAATCATCGTGCTTGCCATCAATGGCTCCGTATGCTCCATTCTTCTTGCGCTCGTAGGTAAGGAACTCGTTCAGGCATCGCTGGTCTCGTTCAACGTATAGATGTTCTCTGACTACCTGAACCAGTACAGAGATAACCATTGGCTTGGTTGCTACATTGGTATGGAATCCGTACTTGCGTGGAACACCTTCCTTAATGTCTGCTTCACTCTGTTTGCGTGCATAGAGATTGTCATATACATCCTTGATTTGATTCAGGATGAACTCAGACTGATCTCCGCCTTCCAAGATATGTTCCTTGTCTTTCGTCTCCAAGGTGTTGGATTCAATCACCAAGAGGGCATTATCATAGAACTTGGCTATCTGTGCTGCTTTCCAAGCCAGCAAGTCCATATCAATATGCCCATACCATTGGGCTACCACATACGGCTTGCCACCTTCCATCATCCAGTATCGGTCAAAGACACAGATAACAGACCAGTCAGCCTTACTACCTCTACCACCAATATCCACTACAACCAAATATCGGTTGGTCACCTTGCAATCGTCAAAGTACTCCGGCTTGCTCCATATCCACAACTGCCCAGTCTTGTCTTCCGTGAATCGCACGTTCTGTAGGCACTTCTTGCCCTTGTAACCATCACCATAAACATCACCGATAAACTTAGGTGATCGGCAACCTTTCTTGAACTGGTCAACCTTCTCCTCAGCAAATACCTTGGCTCCTGAGTGCTTGAATGCCTCAACTGGGTCAGATGGGAATCCGCTAGCCATATCTCCATGGTCTGTGAACTTCTTGCGCTCCACAATATACCAGTTGATGGCTTCCAAAGGTGCTCCCATCTGCCACAATTTCCAAAGGTATGTACCCGGCTCATCACGGTTAGACATTGTGTTGGTGTTGTTGCGGTTGTCGTATAACCATTTGGCAAACTCCTCCTTCTTTTTCTTGCTTTCAAAGTCAAGATGGTAGAGGTCGTAAATCTCAAACCAAGGAACGAAGAACGGCTCAAATACTGATTCACCTTTCTCTGCTGCCAGCCATTCCTGATGGAAGAAGTTGCCAGTACCATTGGCGGTTGACTCATATACAATAATGGTGTATGGTCTGTAGAGCACACCATTGGTTGCATTCTGAACAACTTGCTCAGGAGACTTGCCTTCTGTCTTCTCCCACAATCCTACCTCAGAACAATGGATGAGGTTGTAATCTTCACCATTGGCGGAAGTCGGATTCTGCATAGAACCTACCTTGATTTTGCAGAATCGCTGAGGAACCTTCTTCACGTTGCCGGATGTACCAAATCCTACAAACTTAGGCTCGTTCTCAGAATAGGCTTCTCCCATTTCGTGCAGGAACTTGGTCGGAAATTCCTTCAACGCTTCATCAAACATTCCTCGGATGGTTTCTGCCGTGTCCTTGACCTGAGCGATGATGAGCGAGTTGAGACCCTTCTGCCACATAATTTGCAGCCAAAGGAAGTACATCTGAATAACCGTTGAGCCTCCCCATTGTCGAGCCTTCAAGAGGATGAGTCGGATAGGGCGGTTCTTCTTTCTTCTTTCCTCCAGCCACCTGAGCAGTCTGCGCTGCGGTCTTCTCAGCACAAAGCGGAAGGGGAGACCTCCACCTTTCGGCTTGATATAGATGAACATGGCGAAGAAGAAGAAGGGGTCGTGCTTCATCCTGATTCGGGTGAACTGCTCCACCAGTTGCTCCATTTCCTCTTCAAGGTTGTATGGCTCATCCATATCCGCATGCAGTTCCTCGATCACCGCCTTGCAGCTACCCAGTTCCAGCAGCATCTTGATGAGCGGAATCTTCTTCATGCTCATCGGGAGGTGCTGCTTCTGAATCGGGAAGTCAGGCAGGAAGAGCAGGAATCGCTTATCTCCACAACCTTCACCCTTGATCGGGCTGAAAGGAGTGTTGATTTCCTTGATGCGCTTCTCATTCTCTGTCAGGATGCTCAATACATGTTTGTCTAGTGCATCAGTCAGCTTGGTTCTTATGGCTACTTGTCTTGGCATATCGGAGAATTAAGATACCCCCACAACAGACCGACTACATAGCAATAGATGTGGATGCCCACTGCCATGCAAGGAATGAAAAATCCTACACATATATACGAGAGAATGATGATGTTGTATCTCACCTTCTTCTCTACGAATGGGGCGATATATCCCATATAGGCATATACGATACCGCTGAGACCGATAATGGGTACGCTAGAACTGGGGTAATAGCTTACGGCTATGAGATAGAATACCACCATATCTACGATGCCGCAAGGTCTGGCTTTCAGGCATTGGTGCAGCACCCAAAGGTTGATGGCAGCATGGAAGACGTTCTGATGGAAGAACGGATAGGTAAGTCGGTTCAGCATAGAGCAACCTTCATAGAGACCCATCCCATCATATCCAAGGAATGTGATACACATTATTATAATGTACCAAGCATAAAGCGCAATCTTTTCTTTCTTAGTTCGTAACATCTTTCCTTCTCTTCCTTTCTCACCTTATGAAGAATCACGTGTATGGATTTCGGAGAAAGATAGAAACTGGGAGCCTCCTGATTGCACACGTAACTAATGGCATCCAACTTGGTGATGGAAGGATGCTGCTTGGTATAATCTATAAATCTGCGGTATATTTCCTGAAACATTTCTCTCTTGGTAGGATTCATGTTATTCAAAGATTTTCCTTTGATCATCGTCAGAATAACATTGTAAGCCCTGATATCCGAGACCCAAAAACGCTTGCTTGAAGATTGCAGTAATCTCTGTTCAATCTCCAAGATGCCGATATTGTCTCTTACTGATATGATTTCCTTGTAAGCCCTCAATATGTCAGCGTTTCGCTCTTGTGTAAAGTCACATCGTGATCCTTTATGTTTCATTCTTTTATGATGCAAATTTACAAAAAAGTATTGAAACAACCAAATTATTCATATACGATTAATTAAAGTTAACGGATAAGATTGATTATAGGCGGAAAAGCATTACTTTTGGGCGTTGATTTATAAATTAATACATATATATATGCCTGATAATACAAATACGGAACAGAATGCTGGTGCTGCTGCACAGCAAGCTACGAAGACCAAGAGAGACTTGGCTTTGGAGCGTTTGAAGACTCGTCACCCCGATACCGAGTATTCGGATGATGAAGCTATCTATGGTGCTATCAATGATGATTATGATGCCGACCAGAAGTCTTTGCAAGGTTACAAGGATAACGAGAAGGCGATGGCTGACTGGATGGGCAGTGACCCTGCTGCGGCTACCTTCCTGCAAGCGATGAAGGCTGGCAAGAGTCCTTATGCAGAATTGATTCGTACACACGGAGAGGATGCTATCGACTACTACTCTGATCCTGATAATGCTGACGAGATTGCCAATGCTCAGTCTGAGTTCTTGAAGAATGCGTCTGATGGCAAGAAGTTGCAGGAGGAGTACGACAAGAATATGCCAGCCAGCTATGCGGTCTTCGACAAGCTGGAGGAGAAGTATGGCGAGGAAGCGGTGAACGAAGCTATCGACCAGTGCTTTCAGACGATGAACAATGTGGTGAAAGGTATCTTCACCGAGGATATGATTACCGCTTTCATCAAGGCGAAGAATCACGATACCGATGTAGCTGATGCAGCTCACGAAGGTGAGGTGCGTGGCAAGAACACCAAGCACATGAAGAACTTGGAGCTGCGCAAGAAGGGCGATGGTACTGCCGACCTTGACTCAGCGAATGCCGAGACCAAGAAGACTGACAACCAGCCGGAACTTGGTGCGCTTGGCAGGGCTACCCGAAGAGGAAACATCTGGGAGCGTGGAAACGAGAAGCGAACACGAATCCGATAAGATAGAGTTAGATTTATATAATGTTTAATTAATATTTAGGATAATGAAAGTAACAAAAAGTACATTTAATCGACTGTTCTCCATTTTCATTATGGTGATGGCAGTTATTTTTGGTGTCAATGGTCAGGTGCTGATGGCTGAGGCAAATCTCCCTGATGGTGGTACTTCTGAGAGTGGTCACCCAGCGGAAGCTGGCGGTGCTCCTGCTGCTGGTGAAGCTGGCAATGGTGGTGCGGCTCGTCAGGATGATGGTATCAAGACGGAGACCAAGGGTCGTGAGCACTTTAACGAGAAGGGCATTGAGTATTACAACAATGACATCAACGAGAAGATTATCAAGATTCGCCCGATGGCAACACCAGTGGATCAGATTTCCCGTTATGCCACAACCAAGTCGGCAAGCTCCTTTGTAGTTGAGTATTGGAGTATCGGTACTCGTCCTATCCGAACCACAGTAAAAGAGAATACTGAGGCAAGTACTGGTACATCTATGGTCTTGAAGGTAGAAGACCCTGAAATGTTCACGCTTGATGATACAATCCGAGTGGTTGGTGTGAAGGCTGTCACTAACTATAAGGGTGTCGCTTATTCAACCATTACTGATGCTCCTACTCCTGATTTGGTGCTCTGTGTGTGCGGTAAGGACACAGAAGGCTATCCTATCGTGTATGCCATTAATGGTAACATGGTCAGCAAGCAGCCTATCGGTGTTCCTGCCTTGAAGCAGGGTCAGAAGTTGATTCGTATGGCAAAGAGCTGCGGTGAGTTGGATGTACAGACTGGTCGTTTCAACAACCTTCCTGATTCTGATACTCAGTACTGCCAGAACTTCATGATTCAGGTTGAGCAGAGTACCTTCGATAAGATTGCTGACAAGCGAGTGGATTGGGATTTCTCAGACATCGAGGAGGATAGCATCTATGATATGCGACTTGCCATGGAGGGTTCTTATCTCTTCGGTGATATGGCTTGCATCAAGCACACTACCAAGAACAACTCAGCTCAGTGGTTTACCAAGGGTATCTGGTGGATGGCTGGCAAGGATATTGAGGTAGGTCATATTGCTACTGCCGATGAGATCAAGAAGGGCTACACCAAGAATGAGCGAGTTATCACAGACTTGGAGCTGGTAGATATTTCAAAGGATATGTTTGTCGGTACTGGTATCGGCAACAAGCGCAAGGTGGTTATCGCTGGCTCAGACTTCGTCCGTGCATTCAGTAAGATTGATTCTGACAAGTTCCGCTTGAAGGACACCGTTGAGGTATGGAACTTGAAGTTCAAGAGTTGGGAGACAGACTTCGGTGAGGTATTGATGATTCACTCAGAGTTGTTCGACCTCTTCGGTATGAGTGACTGCGGCTTCGCTCTTGATCCTGAGTTCTTGGTGAAGAGAGTACACTTGTCTTGGACTCGTAACGTTCTCGACTTGAAGAAGGCTGGAATCCGTAACACCGATGCAGTAGTTATTCAGGAGGTTGCTTGTCTGTACTTGAAGTACCCTAAGGCACATGCTCGTATGCGACTTGCCAAGGTTCCTGATACAGATGACACATCTGAGGCAGAAGAGAACAAGGCTGTTGCTTAATGCAGGGCAAATTCGGCAAATTATTCATTAAATAGAGAGGGGTGTGGGCACTAGCCCCATCCCTTTTTTCATAACACATATAATAAGGTATAATCATGTATAAGAAATATCAAGCTGGTACGGATTTGTCGTTCAGCGTTATGGTTGGTAACGAACGAGTGAGAGTTGTCTTCGAGGGCAAGACTATGGGTTGCAGTATCTATGGCACTAGAGACGAGAAGTTGCAGAAGGCTATCGAGTCTCATTATTGGTTCAATGACAAGTTCTTCTTGGTGGAAGCCGTTGACGAGAAGAAGGAAGCTGCCGAAGCCAAGAAGAGAGCGGCTGCCAAGACCAAGAAGAAGGCGGCTGATGAGAAGAAGACCCATATCGTGACAGACTTTGAGGATGCCAGAGACTATCTGGCTGAGACCTTCGGTGTGAGCCGCTCGAAGTTGAAGACCAAGGAGGACATCTTGTCTATTGCCAAGGAAAAGGGTGTTGAACTAGAAGGACTTGAATAATGAAGAAGTATGCTGTATCTGATTTGGTGAAAGAAGTGAAGGTGCTCTTGGACAGAAACCAAGAGTCTTCCGGCTTGCTGACTCCCGATGATACTGATACGCTCTCTCAGGCAGAACTTATCAAGAGTAAAATCGTAGATGCAGCAAGTATCATTCTTTCCGATGCACCAATAGATATGGTGGATGGAATCAAGCTAGACAACATCAGCGTATCTTGGGCATCGAAGAACAATGCTTATGTCGGCACGGTCTATATGCCAGCCGATATGATCAGGTTGCTCAGTGTAAGAGCCAGCGACTGGAACCGCAATGCCGAAATCATCACCGAGAATGATGAAGCCTACAAGTATCAGGGCTGCAAATATGGAGTGAGGGGCAATCCCGACCGACCTATTGCGGCTATCATCCATACCAATGGCGGTAGATACCTAGAGCTATATACGAGCAAATCGAATAGCGTGACGGTTGACTTCACCTATGTGGCTCAGCCGGAAATCATCACGGAAAGCAGTGGTGCAGGGTATATCAATCTACAGAGCAACCTGAAAGATGCTATCCTCTATATGGCTGGCTATCTCACTTGCGTGAGTATGGGAGATACCGATACTGCGGCTGGGTTATTGGGTGTAGCCAGAAAACTGGCACATATTGTTGAACCAACAACATCGTAATCATGGCAAAGAAGAAAGAAAAAGCAAAGTTGTTGTCGCTGAGCAAGGTGGTGGACAGAGAGGAACTGGATAGCGTAAAAGCTTCCAAGAACCGATTCGATAAGCCATACGAGCGTGCCTTCTCCATCCTGCTGGAAGCACAACGATACTATAACAACATGGATAACTTCCGAAAGCGTAGGGAGAGAAACAAGCGGTACTGCTATGGAGACCAGTGGGGAGACCTCATTGAAATCGAGAATCGGTGCGGCTTTACAAAGCGTATCAAAGAGGAAGACTATATCCGTGAGCAGGGTAGTGAGCCGTTGAAGAACAACCTGATCCGAAGGCTGGTGAAGAATGTACTGGGTGTGTATCGCTCCCAGAGCAAGGAACCTACATGTAATGCTAGAGATAAGGATGAGAAGCGGTATGGCGAAACGATGAGTGTGGTGTTGCAATGCAACCGACAACTGAACCGAGAGACGGAAATGGATGCCCGAACGATGGAGGAGTTCCTGATCAGCGGTGCGGCTATCTACAAGAAGAAGTATGGATGGCGAAGGGGAAGGTTGGATTGCTGGACAGACTATGTGAATCCGAACAATTTCTTCATAGATAACAATATGAGGGATTTCCGTGGCTGGGATGTTAGTTGCTTGGGCGAGGTTCACGACATTACCATCGGCAATGTGCTTCGGGAATTTGCCAAGACTCCTGCCGAAGCAAGGAAGTTGAAGGAGATTTACCGACTGGCTGCTGACCGAGACTTCGTAATAGCCGACTGCACCCAGCGTTTCGGAGAGTTTGATCCGAAGACCATCGACTTCATGAATCCTGCTAACCCTTCACTCTGCCGAGTGATTGAGGTATGGCGCAAGGAGAGTAAGCCACGCTATCGCTGCCACGACTATAACAATGGTGACGATTTCAAGATTGACATTGAAGATAAGGCTGATATTGTAGATGCTGAGAACAGAGACAGAATCAGGCGAGGTATGGCTGCTGGCATGCTGGAAGAGGATATTCCGCTGATTGAAGCCGAGTGGTTTATGGATGATTACTGGCATTTCTATTATCTTTCTCCTTTCGGTGACATCCTGAGAGAGGGTGAGACCCCTTATGCTCATGGTGAGCATCCATACTGCTTCAAATTCTATCCGTTTATTGATGGCGAGATTCATAGCTTCGTGGAAGATGTGATTGACCAGCAGAGATATGTGAACAGACTGATCACGATGTACGACTTCATTATGAGGGCGAGTGCCAAGGGTGTACTGCTCTGTCCTGAGGATTGTCTGCCGGATGATATGAGCTGGGATGATTTCTGTGACGAGTGGAGTAGATTCAACGGAGTGGTAAGGTACAAGCCGAACAAGAGTGGTCAGGTTCCTCAGCAAGTAGCCAACAACTCAACGAACATCGGTATCGGTGACTTGCTCAACTATCAGTTGAAGTTCTTCGAGGATATATCGGGAGTGAATGGTGCGCTGCAGGGTAAACCAGGAGTGTCGGGTACGAGCGGTTCACTCTATGCCCAGCAGACACAGAATGCCACCATGTCGCTGCTTGACATCTTGGAGAGTTTCAGCCAGTTTATTATTGATGGTGCTTACAAGACGGTGAAGAATATGCAGCAGTACTATGATGTGGCTCGCAACTTCAACATCGTGGGCAGGGCAGGACAGATTGTGCGCTATGATCCAAAGAAGATTCGTGATGTAGAGTTTGACATCAATATCATCGAGAGTACGGCTACTCCTGTATATCGTCAGATGGCTAATGACTTCCTGATGCAGTTGTGGCAGGCTCAGGCAATCACCTTGGAGCAGTTGCTGCAGGTAGGTGATTTCCCATTCGGTGACGAACTTCTGCAGTCGGTATCATCCCAGCAGGAGGCAATCAAGAATGGCGAGACTCCACAAGGATTCTCTCCTCAACTGCAAGCGCAAGTGGATCAGGCATCCCAGAGCAATCCGAAGGCTCAGGCGATGCTGCAGCAGATGATGAGCGGTCAGGGTGTGCAGCCTAGCGAGCAGTATGCACCGCTTTCGGCATAGTGATTAGTTATTAATGTTTAGTGTTAAGATATGATAGCAGACAAGGAGAATAATCAGAAATGGTATGGCAATGGGAAACCTGATACCAGCCAAGGTAGCAATGCCAACAAGGGTATTGCTACGGAGACCCAAGGCAGGGAAGACAATCCCGACCTTTACGAGAATGACGTACTCGGCAAGGTAGCGAAGCGCAAGAAGAACGACATCTGGTCGAGGGGTGGTGAGAAGAGAACTAAATTCAAGGACGAATAAAGAAAGGAGGTGTTTTATCGTAACTGTATTCTTCTGATATTCAGATGGCTACAGAAATCTTTGGGAGTTTATGGTGCTCAGCGCAAGATATATGTATCTTTGCAGCATCATAAACTCTTAATTTTTATATATTATGGATTTTGTAGATTTCGTTGATAAGTATCAGCAGGATATGACTCCTGAACAGATGTTGAGTATAGCCAAGGCTATGGGTAAGTATCTCTCATATAAGTTGAGCGATGTAGAGGTACATCATCTTTGTGCGATGGTGTATGGTGTATTAAGTGAAGAGCATTTTGACAAGCACTTTGCTGATGATGCTATCAAGAAGATGTGGTACGAGGATGAGGATGGAACCAAGCACATGGCTCCTTTCTTTACGGACGAGGAGATAAAGAAAGCCTTTGACCAGCATAAGGATGATATTTCCGACTACAACATCTTTGACTTGGCAGTTACGATGAATCTGCTCAGAAGCGACCATCATAAGCTGCTGAAACAATATAGCAAGGATGATGAGGAATTGAAGGAAATGGTGGTGATGATGGCTATTGAATACCTTCAAGACCCTGACTGCTTGCATCCTACAAGCAAGATATGGCACAACATTAACGGATAAGATAATAGTTACGGGAACATATCTTATCTTTGCATATTATTAATAATATATAAAGATAAGATATGACTCCAAACGTGCGTGAAGGATTGCAATATGGTGCAGCTATTGGAATGTTAGCGAGTGGTGTTGTCCTCACCTTCCTATCATTCTTTCTCAATAATTATGTAGTTTCGGATGGTGTACTCTGGTACGTCAGCCAGACGTTGGTTTACTCTGGAGCGATATTCGGGGTAAACGTTTATTTTAAGACTAAGTTGGGCAACTTTGAGAGTATGGTGAAGAACGAACTCGCAAATATACAGAAACAACAAGTGAAGGAGGGCAAGTAACTATGAAGGTAACAAGAGAACAGATTTTAGAGATTATGCCGAATGCCAAGGATAAGGTGGATGCTTTCCTGCCTTACATCAACGGCTATGCCGAGGTTTTCCATATTGATACACCGAAGCGAATGGCACATTTCTTGGCTCAGATAGCCCACGAAACGAGCGAGCTGAGATATACCAAGGAAGTGGGCAACAAGGCTTACTTTCACAAGTATGATGAGGGCAAGTTGAAGAATATGCTAGGCAACCTGAAAGATGGCGATGGCTACAAGTATAGGGGCAGAGGATTGATTCAGATTACGGGTAGAGCCAACTATCAGGCTTTCCAGAAGAGCAAGTACTGCCGAGGTGACATCATGGAGCATCCCGAACTGCTGGAGCAGCCATTGTACGCAACCGAGAGTGCGATGTGGTGGTGGTGGAAGCACGGCTTGAATGAGCTGGCTGATAGTGATAGCTTCCTAGCAATCACCAAGACCATCAATGGCGGCACATACGGCTTGGAGCACAGACGAACATTCTTGAAGAGAGCTAAGGCTGCATTAAAGGAGTAGGCTTATGAAGAAGTGGTATGATTCAGATGTATGGCAGTTGCTGATCTACATTTTGGCTATGCTGCTGGTAGCATTTCTTATGTCGGGATGTAAGACTTCCTACGTCCCGATGGAGAAATTCGTATATCGTGACGTAGTAAAATGCGATACCCTGCATACTTCTGACAGCATTTTCGTGCATGATTCGGTATCAAGTTCACAGAAGGGAGATACCCTTTTCGTTGACCGTTGGCACAAGAAGGTGGTTATGAAGACCCAGTATAAGGTAAGGGTGGACTCCTTCATCCGAAGAGACTCCATCCCAGTACCCTATCCAGTAGAGAAGCAGCTCTCCAAGTGGGAGCAGTTTCAGTTGAAGTATGCGATGTGGTCGATGGGAGCGATGTGCGCCCTGCTCATCATTTTAGGTTTTATCATCTATAGGAAACATAAGAATGGCAAATTTATCAATTTCAATCACAAAAAGTAGCATCTATGAGGAGGTGGCGAAGACTACCGCCTACATCGGTGGCAAGAACTTGGATGCAAACGGCAAGAGTCTGTATGATCAAGTGTTTGTGACGGATGCAGATAGGGAAATGCTGGAAGGCTTTTGGAATGATGCCATCAATGACGTTTCCGTAGCCTTAGAGAGCGTGCTTGCTACAGAGAAGAGTGATTCGGGAGAAGAGGAGATCTTCGGACTGAGAGTAAGCTCTCTTTTTAAGGAGTCATTGGTAAAGACTTTGGAAACTACAGCTTTCAGCTATGTAGTAAATAAGATTGTAGCAGATTGGTGCTTGGTAGTTTCTAGGGATAAGGCAGAAGACTATCTCAGCAAGGCAAACGCTTTGCTGGTGAAGATGGATGCCATTCTCTATATGCGTAAAAGACCAACAAGATAGGAGGGTAGGATATGAAACATTGCAATAATGGATATAAAGTGATGATAGAGTTGGAAAAGAAGGAGTTGATATACGATATCAAGAATACGGCTTTTTCTTTTGCTGACTCTTATGCCAGTCAGAAAGATATGGATGCCAAGCAGTTGAAAAATGTGTTTGACGTATCTGAGGAAGGAAACCGTGATAAACTGGCTAGAATATTGGATTCAGCCGTAGAGGATTGCAGGGAAATGCTTTTCCGCTTTACCAAGGTAGAAATGTATTGTGGCGGATTTGACTCGAACGAGTGGGCAGAGTGCATCGGTTCTCCTACAAATGATGAGGAAGCCTACTATCTGGCTCTGAGAATGCCAAAGGGATTCTCTTCTACTAGTGTACATACCATGACCGTGTATATTCACGACTATATCGTCAATCAGGCATTATACGAATGGTTGATGGTGGTATATCCCGAAGGTGCAGACAGATTCTGGGCACTGGCAGAGGAGAAGAAGGAAAAAATAAAGAATGCAAGCAATCGCTCAGCGGTAAGGGCGAGGATCAGGCTTCATCCTTTCTAGACTTATGGTTAACGAAAAAGCAAGGGCGCTATCTTCACAGACGGATGCCCTTTTTGTTTTAGTATAAATTTATGTATATGAAGAAAAACTTATCTAAGCTTGTTTTGCAGTCGGGCAACAAACTCAGTTCCTACGCTATTAATGGATTCATCGTAGCTGAGACTGCCCATTACTGCAAAGCGGAAATACTTGTAAGGTGATCCTGCCATACCAGCCAGAAGCTGGTTGACGGAAGAATGGATGTAGAACCAGTTGAAGAGGTCGTTGCTTCCATACAGCACCACACCAACCTTACCTTTTGCAGCGTTGCGGAAATAACCACGGATGATGCTCTTGAACATCGTTTTGTGGATATTCTCTTGACCGAGAGTCAACGGACGTGTACAGAAGAAATAGGAAACGCTTCCCGATGGCTCCTTGACATATACATCAACAATCTTTCCGCTCTGATTGATGGCATAAGACTCAGGGTAAGAGTTGACGGTGGAACGGAACACGTTGTGCATCGTACCCCACATTCTGCTCTTCAAGGAATACACATACGCATAGGTGTAGTCGGGTCTGAACACGATGATGCGGTTATCGTAATAATCATAGATCAGACTCGCCTTCTGCAGGAATGTTCTGAATCGGATATATTGAGTATCAGATTCAGGAATGCCTCCAAGGGCAAGCAGCTTCTTCTGATAGTCGTTTTTGAATATCTGGGTGAAGACGAACGGATAACCATCAAGAACATCTGTGATACACTCGGAATCCCTGCCTCGCTGCATCATGATTCCTCGCTCCGTAGGGAACAGAACGGCATCATCAATCTGCAAGATACCCTTAGGGTTGGAGCAAATATCTCTGTTGGCTGGCTGTCGGGCATCGTAGGTTCCTTCCTGATTGGTCATTAACACCCATACACCTTCATCGGTGAAGGCATAGAGAGGAGCTTCGCCAAACTGACCCTCGCTGATAGGTCGGGTATTGGCGGCAAGCGCATTGATAATGGATGATCCAACCTGAACCGAGTTCTTGGCAGGGAACACCATCGGATTCTCGGCTTCGCTGACCTTGATGAGAGATTGTGTCGCTTTTATGATTTTGGAGTTCTGACAATATCCAAGAACTCTGTTATACTCTTCTTTTGTAATCTCGGTAAAGAGTTTCGTATCAGTATAACTGTTTTTATCCCATTCGTAAGTACCATCTGTCTTTTCAACGTAACCATATTTTCTATGCTGGATATAGATAGGCAGGTTCCTGTCATCATGTGCCCTAGAGTAAGAAATGTCGGTAGTACTTGTGTTATCACCAAGAGAAACATCTTTCACTCCACCTGTGTATCTATTGCCTAGGTTAAGATAGTAAGATAACCCAAGTGATTCTGATTGTCTCAAAGCTACTCTCAGTTTGTAATACTTGGAATATATTTCATTGAAATAATATACCTCCATTTCCGTAGCCATTGTGCTTGGGAAAGCCAACATTGGTTGAAATGGATATAGGATATACCCTTTATAATATATATCCTTTTTTACAACTTTATCTGAAATGCAGATATGATATATGGCATCACAATGAAGAAACTCTCTAGACAAATTGTTTACATCAAGTGTATCAAGCATATTATTGAGTGATACATGAGGAGTATTTGCCTCTGGAAAATGTTCATAAAAGTCGTTGATATAGGTATTTCTAACTTCCGTCTCAACATTTGCAAGATGTAATCTGTTATTATAAACAACAGAATATTTTCCTCCGAATGCCTGTTGCTTGAAGTCAGATAAAGACAAATTCGTTTCTGTCTGCTTGACTCTCTTTAATTTGACTGGTGCTCCAAATTTATCAGTATCTATGTTTGTACTTAGATAGAATGAAGCGTTGTCGATAGTCTCATATACCTCGTTCATTTTCTTAAAGCTAAACGCTGCAGACTTCAAAGAATCTCTATGATTTAATGGGAGATTCATGTTATATTTATTGTTTATGACTCTTGGAGCTACAGATGTATCAATAAAAGACTCTCCTGCTGTGACAAAGATGTCTATACCTTGGATGATGTCCTTCATGATGTCTTTTATCTCATTAGGTATGTTCAACGAAACTATCACATCATGCTTATGAAAATAAGAGGTGGCAAAGATACGTTTTAATACTGTATTACCCACTTTATGTTCGTAAACGAATTTGTTTCCAATATAATATGGTGCAAGTATAAATGGATTTGATATATTAATGTATGAACCATCGTATAGCCTAACAGCAGCTACTGCAAAACTTACATACTTAAAATAATAATCTTCAAGATTTTCTAGTTCTTTATTGAATGAAGCATCTATAGCATTAAATATGATAGAAGCTCCTTCTTTTGTAGGAACACCTTCTCCATCGTTGCCATTAGAATCCTTACCAAACGCATTATTCCAATCATCACCAAGTTCTTGTACGGTATCACTTTTTTTGTTACCATCATATATCGTAATTGTATAATGGATTTCTGATAAGTCTAACACATAATAACTCGAACCATTCCAATAGGCATATATGGTATTGCTATCGCTCACAAAGCACAAGATATTTCCGATGGCACTTACGGCATTGACTTGGAATCCAGAAAGATTGATGGTGTTCTTGGTTCCGTTTCCACCTTTTTCTGTCCAATACCAAGTATTACCATTACGGATGATGTAGTGGGAGTGAATGGTATTATCGTGAGTAACCTTGTGAATCAGTTCGATACTGGCTCCATCAGGTATGGTGATGGCAGAATCAACCACCACTGGCTGGTGGATAGGGTGGAGTGCTCCATCCTCGTTGATGAGGTTCAGGCAAGTTCCCAACTCACCCTCCTGGCTTTCGTGGTCGGAAGGTGAGTGAGAAAAACCTTGAAATAATACTTCTTTAATCATATCTGTATTGTTATGGGGTTGGACGTATGATCTCGTAGTACGGCTCGCCATTTTTGTTCTTGCGAGGAATGCAAGTCAGGCGCACCATCTTGTTGAGTGGGAGATTGTAATCATCAAGGATGGCTGTAACTGATGGACGTTCGCTGCGGAAACCAATCTTCTTGTGCTCCTGATTATACTGGAGCGGACAGAAGATAGTCTGAGACTTGCGAAGTTCCTCCCAGTCCTCTCTCAGGCAGAATCCGTATGTTCCTCTGCTGGAGATACGGAAGACGAAGATGGAGCTATCTGTGCGCTCTATCTGCATAATATGGTTGTAGATGCCCTGCGAGAGAGTAACAGAATTGGCTCTACCATCAAGCACTACGAAATTCTTTCGATGCAGGAAACCTTGAATGTTCCGGCACTTGTCTTTAATATAACTGAATATCATTTTGCAAATATACGAAGTTTTGGTTAGAAAAGATTATTATCCGTTTACTTTTGCCTTCTTCTTGTTGTACTGGCGAAGGCGAAGCTTGGCATTCTCAGATCTGAGACAACCGCAAGACTGGGTCACTCCTCGGAGCAAATTGCAGGATAGAACAGAAACACCTCTACCACAATCACACTTACAAATCCAATAAACACCATTTTTACTGGATTTGCCGGAGCGGCAGCAGACATAGAGTCTGCCAAACCGCTTTCCTTTCAGGTCAATCAACTTTCCCATACCTTATTTCTTGCTAAGTTCCTTTGCCTCTTCAAGAGATAATGGCTTGCCGCCAAGAGGAATGCGGAAGTCGAACTTGGAACGGAAGGAGTAGTAGCAGACGAAATCGAAGCTCTCCTTCATTCTCTCGTCAGTGGTGATGTATTTCTGATAAGCGATAACATCATCTTCTGAGCGATAGATGGTAGAGTTAACGAAGTAGTTGCTGGTTCCCTTGTTGGCAATGACTGCGATATAGAACTTCTTGCCAAGGATGCGCTCTGCGATGCGCTGAATAATTGAAATCTTCTTTGTTGCCATGTGTAATATGTTATAATGAATGAGTAATATAGTTTCATTGGATGCCGCAAGATACGATGCAGTCTTCTTTGTTGATACCTCGGAAGTATTTGCATCGCTGGCAAGCGAGACTGCCTACCATAAGGATTTCCAGCGTGTACTTACCTTGGATTCCTAAGGGGCAGGGAGTAGTGTATTCGGTATGACCTCCTACAAACTCATTGACGTTATAATTGGGGTATTTCATATTCGTTTTTTTTAACGTTCACCGATTAAAAACAAATGTTTGTAGTTTTCTCTATAAACAGGAAAGACATGTGTATCTACCTTTCCACATGATTTTGATTCAGGACAGAATCCTCTGTAAATACATTGTGGAACACAAGCTGCAGCAAGATGAGGTTCGATTTTTCTTAACTCTTCAACCACTTGCATCCATATCTTTCTAGTCTCCTTGGATGCCTTGTAGCAGAGTCTCAGTTTGGAGATATTGATGATCTCCTGAGCGTTGAGGGATAGCTGTAAGTTGACCAATTCATCCTGACGCATATCGTGGCGAGATACCTTGGAGCCAGTAATATCCGGTCGGGAGGTTGAGACGAATGGCTGAGCGTGAACGTGGCGAACAAAGTGGTTGCTCACCCAGTATGGTATGCCATACATCTTAATATCGAACTCCAGCAATCTCAGTGGCGAGTGCTCGCTGATAATCATCTGCTTCTTGAACTCATCGCTAGGCTCCTTACCCAGCGGTTCTTTTCGTTGTGTGAACCGAGCAGCATCCACCACTCGCTCCCAATCTGTAATTTTTGTGATTTCTATCTTCATAACTATTCAAATTTTAGTTTTTGTTCTTTACTTCTAACTGATCCGGCAGACTTCTTCTTATCCCATTCTGCGATAGCTTCTGACAAGTACTTTTCCATAGCCTTAGTTAATCTTTCCATGACTATTCGTCTTTACTTGACTGATCGCCAAGAACATCCTTGATTTTCTTGGCGATGAACTCATCAGAAGTGAGTTTCTTAATAAGTTCATCTATATCAGGTAACTCTGCATTAACTCCTTCTTCCTGATTTTTGGAGGAAACATATTCCTTTAGTGCTTTCATCCAAGAACTATTAGCCATGTCTGCCAACGAATCTTTTTTGCTCTCGTAGGCTTTCTTCAATTCTCCGTTATCACGGAAATATCTGAGAACTTCCGTTAATGCCAAGACAAAGTTCTTGTCTTGCATCGGGCTATTCTTTGTCTCTTCCAGTTTAAGCATTAGGAAGAGCAATGATGAATGTAAATCTGTTTTGTTCATAACTATTCTTTGTTACATAAAGTTTCTACTACCTTTGTTCTTATAATTTTTGTTGCAGGGTCATATTCTTTATGAAAAGCATTTACCTTACCGTTTTTGTTGGTAAAATAAACCACTCTGCCACCATCATAGAAACGATATACGGTTATACCATCCACAACAAATAGCTTCTCTACCTTAATTTCATTAATAGAGTCTGATGTTGGAACATTAATTCCTTTGTTCTCGTTGCAAGAAACGAGCAGAAATATAACCGATACATATAATAATATAATCTTCTTCATACGCTATTTATTTTTCTGTTCAACCTTTTCAATAAGAATATCATTATTTTCCCATTCCGCACAATCGTGCATCCAATCTGGGATAAATGTGTGATGCGAACTAAGCTTTTTTGAGCTTATCATTCAATGCGGTTTGTATTCTCATACTCTACTTCTCCTTATCGAATTTATTTCCGACAACTTTTGCATAAGTTATTACATCATTACCTAAACTACCTACACATTCGTGAAGAGGGATACCTATATATAGACCTTCCTTTCGCGCCAAGAATGTGCCTTCATTAAAAGTAACAACATACTTAATATTGTAATCATCAACATCTTGTAGAATATCTCCTTCCCAAACTTCTCTTCCCTTGCAGTCTTTCAATCCTGTGAATTGACAGACGGTAGAAGGGTCAACCTGATAAGTGATATTTCTGTTTAACTTGCTTTCTTTCTGACGATTATCAATGATGTATGTATTACCATTCTCTTCGTAGAAATATCCGCAAACCCATCCTTTTCCGTCAAGACGTTTAGCCTTGAACTTGATATTTTCTACTCTCATAACTATTTGTCCTATTTGTTTAATAAATATCTGGTTCATCGTCACACGGATTATAAATCATATCTTCCGTAATCACAAAACCTTCTGGAATTTCTACAGAACACTCTAGTAATCTAAAAGAGACGGAACCATCTTCATTTATTATACCACGGTTCTCTATTACAAACAAAGGTCTATCACTCATAGTTTATCTATCTTTTCAACTATCCACACAAAACCGAAGGCGGCAGGAATACATAGTATTTCGTATTCTAATGTAAATGGCTTTAAACCGCATAGAAGCAATGTAAAACCAAACCATATCATCAACGTGATAGCCGCCATCCACTTTTTAATATTATTCCAAACTTTCATACCTAAATCTCTATAGGTGAATCATTTCATACCATAACTATTCCTCAATTTTTACGCCGAATGGAGTGCCATCGGCAAAGGTGCGATTTTCAAACACTTCCTTAAAATTACATGTACCCTCATCATAAACTTCGACAAAACCTCTTGAATCTACATTTTCAATTACGAATTTACTACCATTTCTGTCTTTTACCCACCCAAACGGCTGGTGCTTTAGCATTTCATTCCAGCACTCTTCTGCGTCCTTGAAAGGTCTATAGGTAGGCTCTGGCTTAATGCGGTACTCTGTATTTTTCCAAAACTCAATCTCTTTCGTTTCCGTCCATTCATTCGGAACATCTGTACCTTCTACGGCACTTGGTTTGGTTCTACACTCAATCACCTTTCCTTCTGCATAAGCTTGTAGGATAGGATAAAATTCTTTAGCTTGATTTCTGTCCATAATTAACTATAAATTTATATATTATTTTAGAGTAGTCTAAATTAGACCATATTTAAAATTCATTAACGTTGTTATTGTTTATATTATCATATAAATGACTAACTTTGCACCCGAATTGTTCAGAGTTTCAAACTCTATTAAGGTAAACCTCTTGCA
>ERZ1034626.542-NODE-542-length-27278-cov-47.255887_pt1 | contig 27278 bp, 24 predicted proteins | sample MGYA00520652_ERZ1034626 | MGnify/ENA primary metagenome ERZ1034626 (study PRJEB33766, sample SAMN09781765) | gut metagenome | biome: gut microbiome | host: Homo sapiens | place: Madagascar | study: EMG produced TPA metagenomics assembly of the PRJNA485056 data... | reverse complement strand
AACAAATTTAGTTTAACCATCCTAAAGGTGACAACTTTTTCACGTATAAGACAGTGTACGTTGGAAATGCTCCGCTTTTTGACGATTTTTATGTTTGGAAATGCTTATGATTTTGGTGATTTTATGTTTGGAAATGAATGAAAAATATAAGGATTTTACTTTGGATTTGAAAAATATTTTGTAACTTTGCGGCATCTTTAATAAAAAACACTGGATATGTTTAAGAGAACAGCAATACGATATTTACGCCAATGGGCGGAGAAGGAAGAGCGCAAGCCATTGGTCTTGCGTGGCGCACGACAAGTGGGCAAGACTACTTTGGTGGAACTTTTCGCCAAAGAGTTTGACACTTACATCTATCTCAACTTAGAAGAGAAGGAAACTGCAGGATTGTTTGCGGCGGATTATTCTTTCGAAGACTTGCTGGCTGGTATTTATTTTAAGGCAAAAGAAAAGCAAGACACTCACAAGCGTACCTTGATTTTCATAGATGAAATTCAGAATGAACCAAAGGCGGTACAAACGTTGCGCTATTTCTATGAGAAGCGACCAGACTTGTATGTGATAGCAGCAGGTTCGCTGCTGGAGAGCTTGATGGGAAGGCATATCTCTTTCCCGGTGGGAAGGGTGGAATATATGGCATTGCATCCTTGTACGTTTGAGGAGTTCTTGATGGCGATGGGAATGGAAAATTTGGCTGAGAGTGTGGCACAACTTCAAGTTCCCCAGTCGTTGCATGCCTATACCTTAGATTTGTTTAAGAAATTTATGATTGTAGGTGGCTTGCCTGAGGCGGTAGCCAACTATGCCCAGCATCAAGATTTCGTAAGATTGAATGGTGTATTCAATTCCTTGTTGTCTGGTTATCGAGATGATGTGGAGAAATATGCAAGCAAGCCGAGGGAGCAGGATGCGATTCGTTATATATTGAATTATGGCTGGACTTTTGCTGGGCATCGCATTCAGTTTGCCAAGTTTACGAGTAGCAGTTTCAAGTCGGCAGATGTGAGCAATGCTTTCAGAACTTTAGAGAAGACGCTATTGTTGGAGTTGGTTTATCCCCAAACGACCGCTTCCTTCCCGATATTGCCAGACTTGAAGAAGAGTCCTAAGTTGTTGTGGCTGGACACGGGCTTGGTGAACTATGTAGCTGGTATGCAAGAGGATTTGTTGTTTAGTGCGGACAGTGATGAATTGTGGAATGGTGATATAGCAGAGCATGTTGTGGCTCAGGAGTTGTTGGGTGCAACAGTCAACTTTGGCGAGAAGCGAATGTTTTGGGTGCGAGATGCCAAGAATTCGCAGGCAGAGGTGGATTTCTTGATACGTTATAAGTCTCATCTTTTACCGATAGAGGTGAAGACTGGTGGCAACTCTAAGTTAAAGTCTTTGCATCTTTTCATGGAGGAGTCGAAGGAAAAGGTAGCCTTGCGCCTTTGGAATGGTCCAATGACTTCGGATGTCATCACAAAGCAGAATGGCGATACTTTCACCTTATATAATATACCGCTCTATTATGCTGGTCATTTGCCTGCTTTCTTGGAGGAGAAATTCTAAAGTTCGGGTGGAAAAGTGTTGAAATTGGTGAAAAGTTCGGGTGGAAAAGTGTGTAGCTTCCGTTTATTTTTAGGTCATTTGTGCCAACGATGGGGAAATAATAGCTAAGGGTGCTCAGACAGTTTGAGTACCCTCTGCTTTCAGTTCTTCATATAAATCTACAGGACTTAAATGCCAATATTTGGCATTCTCTGTAGCAAGCTTCTTATACACATTTATTTTGATCTATCTGGAAAGTCTTGCTCATAGTTCATTTATTTTGGGCAAAGTTAAACCATTTTCTCGAAACAACCAAAGAATTTTTGTGAAAAATAGGCTTATGTGCTGATTTTCATAAAATTATCTCATAATAATTTGGCAATATATAGAAAAAAAGTAATTTTGCAGCGGAAGAACACTAATCGTTCTTCATCAAAGATATGAAGTCACAAGTATTAGATAAGGAACATAACATTTTGTCAGAGCAAAAGACTGATGTGAAAGCTGTAGCGCATGTAACTTTTGCACGCGCAAAATATTTTGAACACGTTGGTACACTTCCAAAATCAGAGGTGTTGCCTTCTTCTGTAGTTTTCAATGTTTAATATAAGAATATGCCGGTATTTACTTGGTAGTGTTGTAACAAATGTCTTGGCTTTGGAGGATGAAAATGATGATTATGAGGTGGTAATAGGTATGGATATTATTTCACGTGTTGATTTTGTATTTACTAATCATGAGGGGCATTCTACGTTTTCCTTTAGAATTCCAAGTGAAGAAGAAATAGTTTTGAAATAAAGGGTATATGCAATTATATATTGTAAAAGCCTGAAAACTTCAGTATATTACGTGCTTTTTCCAATTGAGCGGTAAAGTCAATAGAACCACGTCTCTTTTCATCGAGTTCCATTTGTTTTATTTGATAACATCAATTCCATCACGCTCTATTTCTTGGAAAAGAAAAGGGTTGATATGCTTGTGGAGTCTAACAATGTCAACCGAACATTGCAGCAATTCTTTCAAGAATCTTTTCAGTCTTACTACCAGAAAAGCATTTGCTTCTATGTCCACACAAATATCAACGTCGCTTCCCACTTTCTGCTCATTTCTGGCAACAGAACCGAAAAGACGTAAGGACTTCACACCGAATTCTTTTCTCAATTCTTCGGTGTGAGAGGCGATGATTGATATGTAATATTCCTTAGACTCCATTTCTAATATGCTTTTTCCTTCTTTTTTGCCTTAAAAAACAAAAAACACCTTAATATAATAGGTCATTTGAAAATAAATCACTACTTTTGCATATTGAATAAAAATAAGCAAGTATGAACTACAACGAAACATCACATATAAAGACACCTGCAGATGTCAAGGTCTTCTTCCATCATATTGTGTTTGAAAAGCATGTTAGCTTTCATCCCGATGATGACTTTGCTGATTATGTCTATTTTGCAGACAAAACTCCAGTCTTCAATGAGCAAGAGATTGTGCTCTACAATCGCCTAATGGACGAGTCTTTTGATGCTTGTGAAAAGGCAAGTGCTGATATCTATTCGATAGGCTATGATGAAATGATGGCTGAGTTGAAGAGAATGCGTGCTTGCTAGTAGTATTTTTTTTAGGTTGGGAATACTCTTTTATTTACAAACAGTCCAAAACTAAAAACTATGGAACTATTCGATAATAACGAAGAATTTGATGATTTCAAACTTCCAGAGGAAGAAATAGCTTTTGTCAATGAATCAATTGGAAAAGTATTTGAGAAAGAGCTGACAGAAGTTGAGCGTTTCAAGGAAGATTTGGATGAACAACTGATGATGTCAGATTATCCTAAAGATGATTTGACTAAAATAATCGTTGGATATATTCAAGGTTGTGGGGATGTCAACCAAGTAAATATTTGCTCTTATAATGGAAATAATGGAGTAGCATTGGATGGATGGGGCTTCAATGGCGATGAAGACCTAACTACCATCGACTTGTTTTTGACTGTATTCGTGGATCCTGATAAAGGAAGAAAAATCTCGACTTCAGAACTTGACAGACAATTTGGATGGCTCCAAAGGTTCTTTGACCAGTCGGTAAGTGGTGTCATTTTGGGTAAGTTTGTGAATGATACAAAGAGTGACCTATACCAAGTTGCCGACTTGATACATAGTACATCCAAAATAGATAGAATCAGATTGTTTCTTCTGACAAATGCTATAGCTCCAGCAAACTATGAAAAGGATAGTTTGGAAAGTACAGATGGAACTTCACGTGAATATTATGTTTGGGATGCCAAGCGCATTATGCAGCAAGATAACATTATTTCAGGTAGAAAGCCAATTGTCGTTGACTTTGAGGGAGACTATAATTGTACATTGCCTTGTATCCAAATGCCTGATGTATCTGAAAATGTGAAATGTTATCTCTGTATTATTCCTGGTATGGTACTTTCACAAGTATATCATAAGTACCACCAACAGATATTGGAGATGAATGTACGTACATTCCTTCAGTTTAAAGGTGCTTCAAATAAAGGTATTCGAAATACTTTGATTGGTCATAAAGCGACTGCATCAGAAAAAAGAAAAGGCATAGAAGACTCAAAGCCTGAGCCAGATATGTTCTTTGCTTATAATAATGGTATATCTGCAACAGCTTCAGAAGTAAAGCTCAATGAAGATGGAACTGCAATTACTAAGATTAAGTCATGGCAAATTGTGAATGGAGGTCAGACAACGGCTGCTATAAGTGCAGTGATGGGGATGAAAGAAGTTGACATTACCCAACTGGCTTCTGTTTATGTAGCTATGAAGATTTCAGTAGTTAAGGAAAAGGAGAAAATATCCTTTATAGTACCTAAGATTTCTAAATATGCTAACACGCAGTCTGCTGTAAAGAAGTCTGATTTTAATATCAATGAAGAATTCTTGGTAGAATTAGAGCATCAGTCAAGAGATGTTTGGGTTCTGAATGCCAATGGAAAGCCTGTAAGCAAGTGGTTCTTTGAGCGTACTCGTGGACAGTATTTGGATATGGCTAAGCGTCAGGATTCCAGCAAGGCTGAAAAAGAATTCTATGCGCAGTATCCAAAGAATCAAATGTTTGACAAGACAAGTCTTTCCAAGTTTGTTATGAGTTGGGAGCAAAATCCTGCCAGTGTATGTAAGGGTGGAGAAAACAACTATACAGTTTTCTATGACAAGATGAAACGTCAAGGTATTCATTTTGAGAAGACTCGTTTTCAACGTACAATCGCAAAAGCAATCTTGTTTAAGGCTATAGATGCTCTGTATGGAAAGGATGGTATTCAGTTACCTGGCTATAAGTCAAATATGGTGGCTTATACGTTGGCTCTTCTTTCTTTCAACTCTAGTAAGTCGCTTAATTTGGATGCTATTTGGGAAGAACAATGTGTTATCAGCCCTTCTGTTTATAACGAACTGACATTGGATATCTATAATGTTTATGCAAAACTTATTTGTGGAGCAGAGCATGTTGTCTATAAGATAAAGGAAACATATACTGATTCTAATGGTAAACGTAGAAACCGTTATGTGCAAAAGGAAATACCAGAATATGATATTGCTCGCCTCAAGGAAACAATGCTCTATAAGATTCTTCTATATGTAAAGAAAATAGAGCCTTTTGTTTATGACCATTTGATTAATGTGGATGAAGGTAAGAATATCAACGAGTGGACAAAGGCTACTCTCTGTTGGGAATCTCTCAAAAACAAGCAAGCAAAAACAGGAGATAAATATAATATTCCTTCAGAGTTGCTTGGCAGTAATGGTGATGTGGATGAAGAAATAACCGAAGGTCAGAAAAAGAAAATAGACGAGGTTAGAGATATTGAGCCGGAAAGATGGTTTGCACTTAACAAGTGGTCAAAAGACAATGAAGGAGAACTTACTCCAAAAGAGCAAGCTTTTATCGGACAGGTGGGGTATAGCCTGAAAAAAGGAAAAGCTTTGACATACAAGCAGGCAAAATGGGCACTCGATATTTATGAGAAAGCCGTGGATGCAGGCTGGAATGAACAATAAAGAAAATGATTACAGATAAAGACGCATATCTTGACGAAGAAGTCGAAGAGGTGATTCCCTTCGAACAACCTGCTATCCGATTCTCCCATATAGAAGCGGATGATGGTGGATTGCGTCCTTATCAGGCGGAATTAAAGCATCAAGTTTATGCCCTTTGGGACAAAATAGATAATGTAATGCTTCAAATGCCGACGGGTACAGGTAAGACGATAGTGTTTACATCTGTAGTTAAAGACATTCTCCATTGGTGTAGTCATAACAGTAAAGATTCAAAAATTCTTATAGTTGCTCATCGTAGAGAATTGATACGACAGGCAAGCAAGAAGTTGGGGGATATTCCCAATGGGCTTATTGTTAGCGGTGAGCCTTTGGAGATGTGGAAATCTGTGCAGGTGGCTTCAATCCAAACGTTTATGAGCCGTCGTCATTATGAGCAAATGCGCAGAGAGCGTTTTGATTTTATCATCATTGATGAGGCTCATCACTGTATGGCTCCTGGTTATCAAAAACTCTGGGACATGTTCCCAAATAGCAAGAAGTTAGGTGTGACTGCTACCCCTTGGAGAATGAGCCACTGTGGTTTTACTTCCTTGTTTGGTGACATTGTATTGGCAAAGAGTATAGAATGGTTTGTTAATCAGGGCTATCTTGCTAATTATGATTATATCAGCATCAAGCCGAATTCTGGCACCCAGCACGCCATCAACAGTATAGAACGTATGGGAGCAGACGGTGATTATTTGGATTCAGAACTGAGTGCAGTTGTTGATAAGGATAAAATTAGGGCTGAGCTGTATAAGAGCTACTCGAAATATGCTAAGGGTAAGAAAGGCATCATCTATGCAATCGACCGAAAACATGCCAATCATATCTGTGAACTCTATGCTACTAAAGGAGTAAGCATTTGCATGATAGACGGCACGACACCAACAGCAGAACGAGAGCAGATGATAGCTGCTTTCAAAGAAGGTTCTATTCAAGTGATAGTCAACGTTAATATCTTTTCAGAAGGATTCGACTGCCCGGATATAGAGTTTATACAGTTGGCTAGACCTACCAAGTCGCTTTCGCTCTATCTGCAACAGGTAGGTAGAGGCTTGCGAATATCCAAGAATAAAGAAACTACGGTGATTCTTGATAATGTTGGTCTCTATAACCGTTTTGGAACACCGATGGCAAATAGACATTGGCGTTATCACTTCTTGGGAACAGAAGATGGTGAAGGTTATAATGATGGAACAAGCATAAGCCGAGATTTGATTCTTGATTCTGATTCGGAATACGAGCCAGACTATTCTGAGGATGATGAAGAAATGGTAGTCGTAGAACATGCGGAAGGTAATATGCAAGTTCGCCCTGATGAGGCTAACAGAGCTGCTGGACTTTCCGAGTACAACGTATTTCGAAAGAATGGGCTTTATGGGGTTTGTAATTATCGAAATAGAGTGATTGTTCCTCCGATTTATGAGGAAATGAGACCCTGCCACAATGGTTATATACCTTTTAAGCAAAATGGTAAGTGGGGAATCCTCTTGACAAATGGAACAGTTAAGGTGAAACCAAAATACTTTAATATTGGACCATTTGTAAATGATAGGGCTGTGGTGCAGAATACCGCAGATAGTGAGGAATATTATATAAATGGAAAATTAGAAAAGATAAGATAGATAATGGCTACTGTTGAAAAAGATATAAAAGAAGAAAGTGCAAAAATTACCGAAGTAAAACGTATCGTTCGGAAAAGAGCAAAGAATTTGGATGATAAAGTGATTATTCCTACTCCAATTTCAGATGGACCAAATTGGAAGGACTTGGAGTTCTCACATCCTGAACGTTGCGTTAGATTAGGTACTCTTTTTAGTGGAATTGGGGCTATTGAGCATGCATTTCAACGTTTGGGCTTAAACCATAAAATCGTCTTTGCTGGTGATATTGAGCCAAAGTGTAAAACCAGTTATTTCGCAAATTACGAAATAAATGAAAAGGATTGGTTTACTGACATAAGATCTTTTGATGCAAGAAAATACAAAGGAAAGGTAGATTTTATTGTAGGTGGTGCTCCTTGTCAAGCTTTTTCTATGGTTGGTCATAGACTAGGTTTTGAAGATGCTCGTGGAACTTTGTTTTATGAGTTTGCTCGTGTAGTAAAGGAAACTCAACCTAAGGTATTTCTGTTTGAAAATGTTCGTGGACTTTTAAACCATGATAAAGGAAGAACTTGGCATGTGATTCATGATATTTTTGAGGAATTAGGCTATGACGTAAAGTTTAGAGTATTGAATAGCTGTGATTATGGTATTCCTCAGCATCGTGAAAGAGTATTTTGCTTAGGCTTTAAAAAGCCAACTGACTTTAAATTCCCTGCTCCTATTAAGTTGGAGTATAAAATGTATGATTTCCTGGAAGATTACATAGACACAAAATATTTCCTGAAAGAAAAAGGAATCAAATTCGTGACTAGTCACAAAAATCGTGAAAAGAGTTATACTCAAATAAATGGAGACGTTGCCCTTTGCCAAAAAAGAAATCAGGAATTTAATTGGCATGGCGATTTCGTGTATCATCCAGATTCTGAATTGACTCCTACTAATGAGGCGTTTGATGAATTTGTATTTGATGTTAGGGATGTTGAGGAAAAGTATTATCTTTCAGATAAGGTTGCAAAATACGTTTTGGCAGGTGGAACTAAAAATTTTAAGACTTCTACAGAGACGGATTTAGAAGTAGCTCGCCCTCTTTTGCAGTCAATGCATAAGATGCATAGAGCTGGAGTTGACAATTATGTTACTCATAAGGGACGAATTAGAAAGTTGACTCCTCGTGAATGCCACCGCTTAATGGGCTTTAAAGACTCTTATAAAATAGTAGTCTGTGATACAGCTGCATATCAGCAGGCAGGTAATAGTATTGTTGTTGATGTCTTGATAGCTTTATTAAAGCAGATGGATATTACAAAATATGGTGTATAATATGGCAAATCGTATATTTCGATATATAGATGATTGGGCTTCCATAAGACTAGTAGATAGTTTTGTTAAAGACACTAAAGCTGGTACTGGTAATGGTGAAGCGAGTTTGTATCTTGGAAGTAAATATGATCCTGATATATTCTCATTCTTTGGGCAAGTGGCTTTTGATGTTCATTGCTTTATGATGCGAGATGAAATACAGGAGTATATGCTTTCTGTCAAGCAGGAATATATAAGTCATAGATTTAATTATCGAAATGAGGTTAGCTTGGATACATGGAAAATACTATATGATGAAATAAAGTTGCTTCCTGAAGAATTAAAGTTTGACCTGACAAGAAAAAGATTGAATGATAAGGCAGGTAGAGTTTATGCTCAAGAACTTACCTATAAACGTTCATCGTTTATAGATATTAGCAAGGCTCCAAAAGCATATACATATAATCTTATCAGGAGAATAGCAATACCTGAGGTGACATTCCTTATGTTATCAAAGATGAGTGAGGATGGTACAGAAATGTACGCAAAACTATATTATGATCCGGAAAATAGTTAATTAATATGGCTGATATTATATGTAGATGGCGAAATGGAACTCCTAAGACAGTAATGGAATTAGTAAATTCATTACCACATGAAGTTATGTCAATAGGACAATTCCGCAAATCTATGAAAACAAAATGGAAAGGTGAGTTCTTTCATACGGTTTATCAGTTAGCATGTCAGTTAGCCTTGTATTGTGAAGCCGAAGATGGGTTATACTATCCAAGGTTTGACCATGATATAAACGAAGCAGAGGCTCATAGGTATTTAGAGTTATGGATTACTCATTATTATATTCCAAATCCTTACGTAGCTAAGGATGGATTTAAAAATTTGGAGTGTCCAACATATTTGATAAAATCGTTGTATGATTATGTTTCTTTGCATCCTGGTTGTGATTATGCAACAGCTTATCGAGATTTGTTTCATGATGAAGCCAAAAACAATGATGACATAGTTAGAAACTATATCAATAGATATTCTAAAGTCCTTTCTTTTGCAAAAGATGGACTTCTGTCAAAAACAAACATTAACGCTCAACAAATTTTTAGCTTTATGGATAGAAATAATAAAAAGCAATTTTATGATACATTTGATTTGGGCAATCAACAATGCCTGATGGACAGTTATTTAGGTAATAATATAGAGCAAAAAAAGCAAATGTTCTATAATTATCTTAAATCTACAGGGCTATCTGAGTCTTCTTGTAGACAATATGCTTTTTCGCATCCCTTCCATGAAGAAGTTGTGAAAATCATCGAAAAAGTTGCTCATAAGAGTAGCTTATTTGACGTGATTGACGGATGGCAGGTTTTAGACATTCATAAGCAGGTTTGTCCTTTGGAGGGGAATAAAAAACAGGGAAATGCTTGGTCTGCTTCAATTTCTAATTATAAGAATTTCTTAGATTACCTAGAGGTTGGAATTCCTATGGGTAATGCGGAAGTTGATAGAACCAATGATTTATCTGTGTCAGATTATGTAAATTTTAAGCATATTCTTGAATGCTTCTGCGCTCATCTTCAGTATGTTGCTCATAATAATGATGCAACAGTAAAAGGCTATGATGAATATATTAAACCATTCGTTGAGGATGGTACGTTTAAAAAAACGGGTTTGGGACGTAAAGACCAAAATATTCAAAAGCTAATACAAAAATGGGAGCAATGTTCTATAGGAAAAATTGCGATAAATGTTCATCCCCAAAGTGTTACAGGAGAAAAAAGTTATCTTCATTGGAAGAATACTCCTCATAATGTGTTGGCAGGTTGGAATGGAGGTAAAATCCAGGACATGAAATTGGTAGAGCTTAAATCAAAGGGTAAGCGTGTTCCAATAGGGGTTAGTTATACTTTGGACGAACTTGGTCTCTATGATGGCAAAGAGCCAAATGAGAACTTGAAGAAGTTCTATGATGCCTTTGCTGATATGCTGAAGAATGCCCCAGAACAAGAAGAGGCACCAGAAGAACTTCCTGTTGAGCCTTTGACCTTTGCAGACATCTCTCCTCGCCAAATCATCTACTATGGTGCTCCTGGTACAGGAAAGTCGCATACTATCAAGAAAGAGGAGGATGCAGGATTGACTACTTGTATTCGCACGACCTTCCATCCAGACAGCGACTATTCTACATTCGTGGGATGTTATAAGCCTCATAAGTGTCGTGAGACAGAGACTCTGACATACGAGTTTGTACCGCAGGCTTTTCTGGAAGCCTATACGCAGGCTTGGCAGAATCCTCAGAAGGAGATTGCCCTTGTCATCGAGGAAATCAACCGTGGAAACTGTGCCCAGATATTCGGTGACATCTTCCAACTCTTGGATAGAGACAAGGATGGATGGAGTACCTATCCGATCAAGGCTGATACGGACATCGTAGAGTATCTGGACCAGATGGAAATCGCTGGCTACTCTGAAACGATGGTGAAGAAATATGGTGAGAGCAAGGCTGGCTATGGTTATATGGCTCTGCCTCCTAACATGAGTCTGCTTGCCACGATGAACACCAGCGACCAGAGTCTTTTCCCTATCGACTCTGCTTTCAAGCGCCGTTGGGACTGGAAGTATGTCAAAATCAAAAACGGCAAGGACAAGTTGGGCAATCAGCTGAACTGGAAAATCGTTATCAAGGATGAGGCTGACAACGTGGTGAAAGTGGGAGAGAATGAGGAAATCTCATGGTGGACATTCATCGAGAAAATCAATACCATCATCGCTTCTATGACCTCCAGCGCCGACAAGCAACTGGGCTACTTCTTCTGCAAGCCTACGGATAAGGCGGAGGAGACAGACGAGGAACCAAGCATCATCACCGCCGACACCTTGGTGGGCAAAGTGATATTCTATCTCTGGAACGACGTGTTCAAGGACTATGGCTTCGAGGATGCTTATCTCTTCAGCTATCTGGAGAAGGTGGAAGGAAAGGACGTGGAGAAGGACTTGACCTTCGCCGACTTCTATGATGAGGAAGGGGAACACGTGAACACCAGAAGACTCGCCGACTTCCTGGGAAAAGTGTTGACTTGGCAAAAGAATAACGAAGGAAAAGAATAATGTATATCCTATTTGAGGAACATCAGTACGAAAGCTCCAAGGTGGAGAACATCCTAAAAGACATCTATGTGCTACAGGATGTGGATAAGAAAGTGAGCGTGCAGTATGTGGGCTATTTCTATAACCCACAGTTGCACGACTGTGTCTTCATCTTGCCTAAGGTGCTGCTGAGGGATGACCCTAAAATCAAGAAGGAGGTTCTAGCAGGAGTGAAAACTTCTAATGGGGAGCTTGTCACACCAGAGCAGGTGCTGACTCCTGAGAGCCAGAAGACGCTGGACAGGGAATATCGAAAGTTCATCTACGAGTTCTCAGTCTGGGTATATCGTGCCTTGACTGTGTTCTACCAAGCCAATCCTGCCAGCAAGGCTATCCTCTATAAGCACATCACTCGTACAGGAAAGGGAAAGCGACAGCGCACCAACACCTATCTGGACATCGTGCTGTCGCTCATCAGATATAATCAGGAAAACCGTGACTTCGTGCTCTTCACCATCAAGAACATGCACCGTGGCAACAACAAAATCAACTGGAACAAGACCATCGGGCATTCTGCCGCATTCTTGCAGGACAAAGAGGCTCCTGTTTATCTGAAACTGGTGAACAAGAAGCGAGTGGTGAACTATGAGGAAGAGCTGTTCGTGATATACTACAGCATCTTGAACTATTTGAACGTGGAGTATGGATTCAAAACTCCCATCAATGTGCAGTACGACCTAATCGTGGGGAAGCAATTCAACCGATACATGAAAGGAAAGGGAAAGATACGACTGATGCAAATCAAATACAAGTACTTCTCTGACAAGGCGTTGCAACTCTGGGACTTGTGCTATGCTTTCTTCGAAAACTCTTACCAGATAGCCATCAACGCCCATGCACAGGAGTATATCCTTGCCAAGAACTTCAACATCATCTTCGAGGCAATGATAGATGAACTGATAGGCACTCCGCACAATCATATCCCGAAAGGACTCGCCGACCAACAGGATGGCAAGCGAGTGGACCACCTATATACCGACTTGGCTCTGACATCTAATGATGAACAGGCCAACAGGGAGGTATATTATATAGGTGACAGCAAATATTACAAGAATGGACATCCGTTGACTTCGGAGTCTATCTACAAGCAATATACGTATGCCAGAAATGTGATTCAGTGGAACATCAACCTGTTTCTGTCTGATGACACCGCCTTTGATGAGGCTGACAGGAAAAACCGAAGAAGCGACAAGCAACGTTTTGGGGAGATTCACTTGCAAGATACAGGGGCTACGGAAGGTTATGATGTGATTCCGAACTTCTTTATCAGTGCTTTCGTATATGACGACCATCGGTATAATGCTGCTGAGAATATCCGTAAGCATACGAATGGCAAGGGGGAGCACTGTACCACAGTGTCTTATCAATTCGCCGACAGGCTCTTCGACCGTGACACGCTCTTCTTGTCGCAATATGATGTCAACTTCCTGTACGTTCTCTTCCTGTATGGCAGAAATAAGGCGAATGAGAAGTCAAGATGGAAGCAACAGGTGAGAGAAATTTTCCGCAATGAGATAAGGGAGGTGATACAGAACAAGTATCAGATATATGCCATGCGAGCTAAGTTGGGCGTGGATGGTGAACTGTACATGCAGAAGCATTTTTATGAACTGAACGGTAGGGTGTTTAAACCATACGGTGAGGGCAGGGAAATGTATTTTGCGTATGCTCGACCTTTGGACAAATGGGCTGAGACTGAAAACCAATTCCATGAGCTGGAGCAAGATTTTGTGATAGAGGAATGCAATATGGGAAAGGACCCTAAGGTGGTGTTGGGTTCTTCTGTAGAAAAGGAATTGAGCAAGGGGCTTGAAGCATCTTCTCCGAAGTGGCTTACCTTGCACTTCTTGGAGCGTTATCCTGAGCAGGGCATCTTAGTGGGATACTATAAATCGGAAAAGCATCTGCAATGGATTATGGGCAACAACGATAAGGGATCGTTGGTGTATAATGTGCGTTTGGCTTTGAAGGATGAGGAGGCTCGTGATGGTGCTTATACTGCTTACTTCTATGACAAGATGAATGTGAAGTTTGTGGTGCTTTATACGGATGGAGTGGAAGAGACAGGGAAATATCGGGTGTTCCGTGTGAAGGATACTGCTAAAAAGGTGTCTGAGGAGAGAATGCGTGATACTTGGTATCCGATGGATGAGTCTGTGACGGAGTCTGCTGTTGCATCTGAGCATAAGAAGCGCAATTACTATTTCTATCGTTTTGACGAGGAAGTGAATATTGGTAGGTTGGATATCAAGGGCTTGCTGATGGCTTTGAAGGGTAAGCACTTGGGGATGTTTGGCAGCTATACGCCTGGTGAGCCGCTGTTTGCTACGGCAGAGGAAGTGCTGGGGTATCGAGAGGGGTTGGCGTGAGGAACTGTTTTCTTCAGTATGTGCAAAAAATGCACATACTGAAGAGTGAGTTTTTATAATGCCACAGCGCATACTTTTCTAAACCAGTCGAGTTTCTTGCCACTGAGTTCTGCCAAGGAAAGGTTTTCTTGATTGATGTCTTCTGGCTTAAATTCATAGTAGGAGTCTGGTTCGGGAAGATAATCTTCTGGCAAATCTTCTATGGCATGGGCTTGGAAGTTGCAATAGTTTCCTTCGTTGTCAACATCGACAGTATAGACAATGTCATCGATAGGGGTTGTCAGCAAGTTCAAAAGGGTCGTTTTGTGATTGATGTAGCTTTTTATGTTGGCATAGTCGGTTCTTATGAGCATCCAACGATTGCATGCTTCGTCTTCGTCAATCCAATAAAATAAATAGTTGTCGCCTTTATCCGTCACATAATGTGATAGCAGAGGACCATCAAAGTAAATGAGGTCTGCTACTTTCTTGAAATTGCTGAAGTCTCTTCTCTTTATGTTTATTCCTTTTATTTGTTTCATGATAATTCCTCCTCTAATCTAAAAGTATTTGATAAGTCACAAGATGGGAACTCAAACAAATTGAAATGTCCATTTGCTGATGGAACTGTTATATTTCCATCTGTATTGCTTATATTACCGGAAGATATGGAATCACCTATAGACTTAGAGATGTTTCTCATGCTCTTAGCTAAAAGATGATAAAATTTGATAGCTTTTCCTTTGTCTGTAAAGCATGATAGGGCATATCCTCCAATGTCAACTTTACGTTGATTTGCAATAATTGCTCGTTGTGGCTTCATGATATAGTTGGGTAAATAACTTTTTCCTATGTCATTTTTGAAAGTAAATCTGAAACCTTTCAGATTGTTTGGCTTTACAACGAGAGGCATTTTTAGTCCTTGTTGTATTAATGCATTGATTTCGGCTTGATATTTGTATTGTTCCATACTTGTTGATTTTGTATTCTTTATATAAAAATGAAGGCCCGCCTTGGTTCGCTGTTCTAATGGGAAGCGTGGCGGAATCTGTTGGTGCAAAAGTACACATTATTATTTGAAACGCCAAACTTTTCGGTAATTATTTTTCCGCTTTTTCTTGCGAGTTACAAAAATAAAGCATATTCGCTGCACCCTCTACACAAGAGGCAGCGAAGGCAAGTTTGATCTCTTCAAGCGGTAGTTGCATTCTTTCTCCCATAGCGTTTTTGTTTTTGATGTCGCAAAAATAACAAGAATTCTTGTATCTTCCAAATTATTTGCCTCTAAATGTCCTTTTTCGTCTCCAAATATGCATTGATACCATAGAGAGGAACATTCGTGAGGCGATCTTGCTCTCGATAATCGCTCATGGAGAAACGGAGGCCTACGAGGGTAGGATTGTTGGCGAGAGTGGTTTTGAGCGACTTGGCTTGCAAGTTCTCCTCTGCTTTTGTTGTCACAGTTGATGTAGGCGACGTTTTCAAATTCTCGTCTGCCGAATTCTTTTAGTATATATGTCTTTCCTACCTGTCTTGCTCCAAGCAAAATCAAGGGCTTTCAGTCGCTCCTGTTCTTCCAAGCTATGAGGTCTTGCAATATGAATCTTTCCATAAATTCTTGTTTTTGCTGCAAAGTTACTGATTTTTAGTGAAATAGCAAAGGTAAATACATTTTTATGAGGGACTTTTCTTGGATTTTTACATTTTTATGAGGGACTTTGAAAATCACTATGACTATTTCTGAGGCTTCGGCACGAAACCGAGAATCGCCACCAAGCAACTCATCAATGGGCTGATGATGTTGAAGAAGCAGAAGGGCAGATATACCAATGTCGGGATGCCAAGCACGGTGCTCTGTGTCATACCGCAGGCAGTCCAAGGCACGAGTACGGAGGTGACCGTGGCAGAATCTTCCGTGCTACGGCTCAGCAACTCTGGTCGATAGCCACGTGCCGCATATTCCTCCTTGTAAATGGAGGCATTCATGATGATGCTGAGGAATTGGTCGCCCATCACCAAGTTGAGCAATACGCCCGATGTCACGGTGGAGCAAACGAGCGACACGGTGCTGTGGATGCTCTTCAGGAGAACGTGGGTGATGGCGTGGAGCATGTTGCTCGCCACCATGCAAGAGCCGAAACACATGGCGCAAAGGATGAGCCAGATGGTATCAAGCATACCTGCCATGCCTCGTGTGGCTACCAAGTCGTTGATGGCGGTGAAGCCTGTATCCACCTGCGTCTTGGTGTAACAAGTAATCATGATTCCCTCGAAAAGACTCTTGGCAGAGGCGGTCGTCTCACCTGCAATCTTCACCAAGACTTCTGGCTGCAATATCAAGGCACAGACACATGCCGAGAGGGCAGAGAGCAAGAGGGTAATCAGCGATGGTGTCTTGCGATAGATGAGATAGCCCGTGAATACAGGGACAAGGAGTGTCCAAAGGGAGATATGAAATCCGTGTTCCAAGCCCGTGAGATACTGGGCAACCTCCACCTCCTTGCCGTCATAAGAGAGTCCGATGAAGAGATAGAGCAGGATGGAGAGCGTGATGCTGGGCACCGTGGTGTAGAGCATGTAACGGATATGCGAAAAGAGGTCGGCGCCGGAGATGGACGAGGCAAGCACCGTGGTATCACTCATTGGGGAGAGCTTGTCGCCAAAGTAGGCTCCTGAGATGATGGCTCCGGCTGTGTATGGGGCAGGAATGCCAAGGGCACTGCCGATGCCCATCAAGGCGATACCGATGGTGGCGATGGTGGTCCAGGAGGTACCTGTCATCACGGAGATGATGCTGGAGATGATGCAAGCGCAAGGCAAGAAGAAGAGAGGTGACATGATTTGCACACCATAATAGATTAAGGTAGGTACGACACCGCTGATCATCCAGGTGGCTGACATCATGCCGATGAGCAACAGGATGAGGATGCTTACGCCGGCATCGCCCACGGTCTTCTTGATCATCTCCTCGAAGATGCTCCATTTCATCTTGTAGATGCCCATGCCAAGTGCCACGCATACGGCGGTGGCTATCATGAGGGCTACCTGTGAGGCTCCTGCGAGGGCATCGTCGGGAAATAGGTTGACTACAACGATGATGAGGGCAACTAGGGATGCCAAGGGTATCGTCGCTATCAGCGGATTTACTTTCTGATTCATGTTTCTCTCTTATATCTTTTTCTTTATGCTAATGAATGTTTCAAAGAAGATGCTCTGCTCACTTAAAAAGCAGGGTGATGAGTGGGATGGTGATGATGGAGCCTAGGGTGGTGATGAACGTGGTCTCGGTGATGAGCGATGGATTGCGTCCATATTTCAGGCAGAACATGGTGCCAAAGCTTGCCACAGGCATGGCGATGACCACCGTATTGATGTTGTTCACCAAGTCGCTGACTCCGCATGCCTTGAAAAGAAAGTATATCGACAAGGGCACTATCGTGAGGCGGAGCAATGCGGTGATATAGACCTTCGGGCTGCCGATGATTTCTCGGATAGGCAACTTTGCCATTGAACTACCGATAATCATGAGGGCGGCTGGCACGGTGATGTTGCCCACCATCGTTACTGGTCGGGCGATGATGTCGGGCGTATGGATGCCGAGTGCCACGATGATGGCGGCAAGGAAGGCACCGAGCATCGCCGGACTCACCAAAACCTTCGGGTTGAACTGCTTCAGACTGTATTCGCCCTTGATGAGCATCACGCCTGCCGTGAAGATAAAGAAGGTGTTGGGCATATTGAGCAAGGCTGCGTAAAAGACAGCGTGCGGCCCGAAGATGGAAGAGACGATAGGATAGCCGATGAAGCCCACGTTGGCAAACATCAATGCAAAGCCTATCATGCCCTGGTCGTCATGGTTCTTGGTGATGAGGCGTGGCACCCAGAAACCGAATACCAATAATAGGATATAGGTGAGGAAGCCTACGCCCAACAAAGGGAGGATGAGCGTGCGGTCGGGCAGCTCGTCTCCCATCACTGACGATAAAACCAACAACGGACAAGTGATGTCAACCACGATGGAAGACAACTTCTTGTCAAACTTGTCGCCCATATATCCTAACTTGCAGGCGACGTATCCCAAAATCACGATGATGAAAAGAACCACCATCACTTCTAAATTCTGCATTATCCTGACTCCTTATTCTATTTTAGTCGATAAATCTCTTGGTGATTTCGCCGTAGTTTTCGATGCGGCGGTCACGGAGGAATGGCCACCAACGGCGCACATCCTCGCTATGCTTGAGGTCGATGTCCACCACAAGGCTCTCTTCTTCCTTGTCGCTGGCACGATAATGAAGCTCGCCCTGTGGACCTGCCACGAAACTGCTTCCCCAGAACTGGATGCCATCGGTCTGTCCACTTGGGTCTGGCTCGAAGCCCACTCGGTTGACAGCCACTACAGGCAAGCCGTTTGCCACGGCATGGCCACGCATCACGGTGGTCCAAGCCTCACGCTGGCGCTGTTGTTCTTCCTCGGTATCGTAGGTGGCGTAACCGATGGCGGTAGGATAAATCAGCATTTCTGCTCCTTGGAGAGCCATGAGTCGAGCTGCCTCTGGATACCACTGGTCCCAACAAACCAAGACACCGAGTTTGCCTACGGATGTCTGGATAGGATGGAATCCTAAGTCGCCCGGTGTAAAATAAAACTTCTCGTAATAGGCTGGGTCGTCGGGGATGTGCATCTTGCGGTACTTGCCTGCGATGGTGCCATCCTTCTCGATGACCACTGCCGTGTTGTGATAGAGACCTGGGGCACGGCGTTCAAAGAGGGAAGTGACGATGACGACACCGAGGTCTTTGGCGAGTTTGCCATAGAAATCAGTGGATGGACCAGGGATAGGTTCTGCAAGATTGAAGTTCTCCACATCTTCTACCTGACAGAAGTAGAGGGTGTTGTGGAGTTCCTGCAAAACGATGAGTTCTGCGCCACGATGAGCAAGGTTGATGATGCCTTCAGCGAGGCGAGTCTTGTTGTCGGCAATGTCTGCCGTGATATGTAATTGTAATATTCCGAGTTTCATATTAATTATTTCTTAATGTTCCTTCTGGCAGTTGCATGGTGAGACAGTGGATGCTTCCGTGCTGACGGATGATGGTGAGCGAATCTACGCCGATAATCTCACGGTCGGGGAAGGCAAGTTGAATCTGTCGCTTTGCCTCCTCGTCTTTTTCAGGTTGGTTGTAAGTCGGATAAATCACGGCTCCGTTGAGAATGAGGAAGTTGGCGTAGGTGGCAGGCAATCGGTCGCCCTGACTGTTCTTGTCGGTTGTCAGTCTGTCGCCCTCGTCATAGATGGCATCTGGCATCGGAAGCTTGAGCAGGCGATAAGGGTATCCCTCGAAGGTGAAAAGTTTCTGGAGTTGCTTTTCGAGGGCTTGGAAGTCCTCATACTGCTCATCTTCAGGGTCGTCACAACCTACATATAATAAGGTGTCGTGGGGAGCTACTCTCACGATGGTGTCGATATGTCCATCGGTATCATCGCCGATGAGATTGCCATGATCGAGCCATTCCACCTGGCTTGCATGGAAGAAATTCTTGAGCTGTCGGTCGATGTCATCCTTGGTGAACGGTTGGTTGCGGTGAGGGGCGAGGAGGCATTGGGATGTCGTAAAAATCGTTCCCTTGCCATCGCTCTCGATGCTTCCACCTTCCAGGACGAATCCCGTATGGTTTTCCAAGGCAGCGTCGAAGGCACCCTGGTAATAGAGTTGGAGGTTGATGGCATTGTCTTTCTGCCATGCGAACTTCTCGCCCCAACCATTAAACTTGAAATCGAGCAAGTGGATAGGGACGATGAAAGAGTTTTGCTTGTTGCGTGATATCAACGTTATCGGTCCATGATCACGTGCCCATGTATCGTTGCTGTCAATCTCAAACAAGAGGACGCGCTTCATTTGCTCAGGTGAAAGTCGCTCTGACAGCATCTTGTGTGTACTTTCTACAATCGGAGTAACTACAAGAAGGTGCTCGAAGCGAGTAATAATCTCAGAAAGCTCTAGATAGGTATTGGTAATCTGTCGGAGATATTGCTTCCAGTCGGTGTCAGCATGAGGCCAAGTGAGCATGATGGCACTCTGTGGTTCCCATTCTGCAGGGAGCACGAAGTCGCAAGGAAATGTCGAATACATAAGCTATACGTTTTAATGCACATGGTTGTCAAATGTGCTAGTTGTTCTAATATTTATAGTTATGCGTGCAAAAATACTAAAAAAATCGCAAATACATCATTTTCTTGTGATGAAATTGCTATTTTTGATTAATTTTTGTTTGGTGATACTTGGGAATGTCTCAAAACGTTTGAGTAGAAAGATATTGAGAGGTATTGATAGAAATATTAAAAAAGTTTAAACATAAAGAGGAAAAGGTTCATAATAGCGGATAAATGCTTAACTTTGCAATCTAAAAGTGTAATTTGTTAGCAAAATCGGGCGGTAGCATCTTTAATGCTTGCTAGATGGAGCTACCTTAAATATTAAAGGAGCGTGAAAATATATCAGGTTGTTGATGCCCTTGAACAATACGCGCCTCTGCCCTTGCAGGAAGGATACGATAATGCCGGCTTGCAAGTTGGATTGACAGAGGCGGTAGAAGTATCAGGGGCATTGTTGTGTCTTGACGTCACTGAGGCTGTCGTCGATGAGGCTATCCGAAAGGGCTGCAATCTCATCGTGAGCCACCATCCGCTAATCTTCCGTAAGCTTGCGAGAATCAGCGATGAGAACTATGTGCAGCGCACTGTGATGAAAGCCATCAAGAATGACATCGCCATCGTGTCGATGCATACCAATATGGATGCTGCTACCGGGGGTGTCAACTTCAAGATAGCTGAGAAACTGGGACTTCGCAATGTCCGCTTCTTCGGAGGCGAAAAGGAAGTGAACGGCGTGAAAGGTGGCGAGGGCGTGATGGGTGAAATCGCTGATGAGGCTATCGAGGCTTCTTCCGACTTGAAGGAGCGTTTCTCGGAAGGCATTGCTGCCGACGACCTCATCTTGATGCTCCGTGACCGCTTCCGGGTGGAAAGTGTGCAATGCAATGAGTTGCTTCGCCGTCCTATCCGAAAGGTGGCTCTCTGTGGTGGCGCAGGCTCGTTCTTGCTGGATGCTGCCATCGCTGCTGGTGCGGATGCCTTCATCACGGGCGAGATGCACTATCATGAGTTCTTTGGGCATGAGCAGGAGATTCAGATTTGCGTCATCGGACATTATCAGAGTGAGCAGTTCACAAGCGAGATATTCCAAAGTATCATTGAGGAGAAGTGTCCGGGAGTGAAATGCTATATCTCGGAGATCAATACCAATCCGATACTCTATTTATAAACATTAATTATTTAAATAATATAAAGCGTATGGCAAAGAAAGATCCTACAGACTTAACCGTGGAAGAGAAGTTGAAGACTCTCTATCAGCTTCAAACCACTTTGTCGGCTATCGATGAGAAGCGTGCATTGAGAGGTGAGTTGCCTCTCGAAGTTCAGGACTTGGAAGATGAGATTGCAGGTCTTGCAACTCGTATCGAGAACATTGAGCGTGATATTGACCAGTTCCAGAGAGCAGTATCTCAGAAGCAGGGCGAGATTCAGGACGCTCAGGCTAGCTTGGAGCGTTATCACTCTCAGTTGGAGACAGTAAGCAACAACCGTGAGTATGATACATTGAGCAAGGAAATCGAGTTCCAGGAGTTGGAAATCGAGCACTGCAACAAGAAAATTCGTGAGGGTCAGCAGAGAATCTATGAGAAGCAGGGCGACTTGAAGCATGCTCAGGAGATGAAGGCTGATCGTGAGCGTGGTCTCGTAGAGAAGCGTGCCGAACTGGACGACATCATGGAGGAAACTCGTGAGGAAGAGGATCGTCTGAAGGAGAAGGCTATCGACTTGGAGAAGAAGATTGAGTCTCGTTTGCTCTCTAGCTTCAAGCGTATTCGTAAGGGTGCTCGCAATGGTTTGGGTATCGTTTACGTACAGCGTGATGCTTGTGGTGGTTGCTTCAACAAGATTCCACCTCAGCGCCAGTTGGATATCAAGATGCACAAGAAGATTATCCCTTGTGAGTACTGCGGTCGTATCTTGATCGACCCAGAATTGGCTGGTGTTAAGATTGAGACTCCTGCAGCAGAGGAGAAGCCAAAGCGTAAGCGCACTATTCGCAAGAAGAAGGCAGAGGATGCTGAATAAGCTTTTCAGAATTCCTCGGCAGACTTCTGATGAACATAAACCAAACAAAAAGGCTCGCCAAATCGGCGGGCCTTTTTTGTTACATTCCCCTCGCCTTGAAGATTCTCTCCTTGGCGTCATTGATTTCCTGGAACTTTTTCTCTGCAGCTCGGCGTACATCCTCGCCCAGTGCTGCCATCTTGTCGGGATGATGCTTGAGTGCCATCTTGCGATAGGCAGCCTTCACCTCGTCATTCGTAGCCGTTGGAGGAATGCCCAGCACCTTGTAGGCATCGTCAAGACTACTGGTGGAAGAAGCTCCGCTGTGGAGGTTGAGCATCTGCTCTACGTCCTCCTCGGAAAGACCGAGATGGATGGCTACTTCCTTGAGCGCTGCTATTTCCTCAGGGCTGACCACTTGGTCGGCTTGTGCTATCATCACGAGGAAGTTGAGCAACTGAAGTCGCTGTTCATACAGCATATTGCTGCGTATCTGGTGACAGCTGTCTTGTATCACCGTGCGATATTCAGCCATGCCGATGCGCTTCTGTTGCTCGAAGAGCTTGAGGAGGATGCTGTTGCCCTGTTGGCTAGCTTCCTCACCGAAGTTCTGGCGAAAGAATCGACGTACCAGTTCCATCTCGGAGTGCATGATCTTGCCATCCGCTGTGATGATGTAAGAGGAGAGCACGAGGAGCGAGAACATAAAGCTGTTGCGCTGTCCCTCGTAAGCACGCTGGCTTCCGTAGCCTCGGCTCCCAGCGTAAGCATCGTCGTATTCCCGGTTGTTGTAGTCATTTCCTCCGTCTCGGTTGACTTCATCCAAGCCGTGGTCGAACAAGGAGCCTAGAGCGAAACCTGCCAAGGCTCCCAAAGGACCCGCCGTGATGAAGCCGAGGAAACCTCCTATCCATTTTCCTGCTGCCATATCAGCCCCTGCTTTACTTGAAATAATACAGGAAGGTAGCGATGCCAGAGAGAGCTGGCTTGCGCTGACCCTCGATCTCGATGTCAAACTTGATGCTGGTCTTGCAGATGCCACGAAGGTTGGCAATCTCATGCAAGGTGGCAACGAGGCGAACACGAGAACCTGTGATAACTGGCTGACCGAACTTCATGTCATCCATGCCATAGTTGACCATCATCTTGAGGTTGTTGACCTCGATGATCTGCTGCCACATATATGGAAGGAGGGAAAGTGTCAGATAGCCGTGGGCGATGGTGCTGTGGTAAGGGCTTTCCACCTTAGCACGCTCTACGTCAACGTGAATCCACTGTGGGTCGAGGGTTGCGTCTGCAAACTTGTTGATGCGGTCCTGATCTACCTGCAACCACTCTGATTCTCCTAATTTCTCACCAAGGTGAGAAGCAAATTCCTCGTAGGAATTGATTACTAATTTTGCCATTTCTTTTATAATCTAATTTATATGTTTAGTCTCTTCTGAAAATGTCTCGTGTATAAACCTTGTCCTGCACATCGTCCAAGCACTTGTCGTAGCGGTTGGCGATGATGGCTTGGCTCTGCTTCTTGAAGTCTTCGAGATGGTTGACCACACGACTTCCGAAGAAGGTTGTGCCATCCTCCAGGGTAGGCTCGTAGATGATTACCTGTGCACCTTTTGCCTTGATGCGCTTCATCACGCCCTGGATGCTGCTCTGACGGAAGTTGTCGGAGTTGCTCTTCATGGTGAGACGATAGACACCGATGGTGCAAGGCTTCTCCTCAGCTGCATTGTAGTTGTTCTGGTTGGCATAATCGTAGTAGCCTGCCATGTTGAGCACTCGGTCGGCGATGAAGTCCTTGCGGGTGCGGTTGCTCTCTACGATGGCTTGAATCAAGTTCTCTGGCACATCAGCATAGTTGGCGAGCAACTGCTTGGTATCCTTTGGCAAGCAATAACCACCGTAGCCGAAGGAAGGATTGTTGTAGAATGTGCCGATGCGAGGGTCGAGTCCTACGCCATCAATGATTGCCTTGGTGTTGAGTCCTTTCATCTCAGCGTATGTGTCCAACTCATTGAAGTAGCTCACACGCAGAGCCAAGTAGGTGTTGGCGAAGAGTTTGACAGCCTCTGCTTCGGTCAAGCCCATAAACAAGGTGTCGATGTCTTCCTTGATAGCACCTTCTTGCAGGAGTTCTGCGAAAGTGTGGGCAGCCTTGTCGAGACGCTCGTCTCCTTCAGGGCGACCAACGATGATGCGGCTAGGGTAGAGGTTGTCATACAAAGCCTTGCTCTCACGCAAGAACTCAGGTGCAAAGATGATGTTGTCACAGCCATATTTCTTGCGCACGCTTTCTGTATATCCTACAGGGATGGTGCTCTTGATGACCATGATGGCATTTGGGTTCACCTTCATCACCAGTTCGATGACTTCCTCTACGTGGGAGGTGTCGAAATAGTTCTTCACTGGGTCGTAGTTGGTAGGTGTGGCGATGACGATGAAGTCAGCGTCCTTGTATGCCTCCACGCCATCGGTGGTAGCCTTCAGGTTGAGTACCTTTTCAGTCAAGTACTTCTCGATGTAGTCGTCCTGGATAGGAGACCTGCGATGGTTGATCAACTCTACTTTCTCTGGTACGACATCCACAGCCGTCACTTGATGATGCTGGCTAAGCAATGTGGCGATGCTAAGACCTACATAGCCTGTACCTGCCACTGCTATTTTAATATTTTGGTTTGCCATTTCTTTGTTGTTTGTTTGATGGGTAGCTTTTCAGCATACCTTATTATATATAGAATGCAAAGATAGTGTAAAATATGGAGAATGCAAAAATATAGCGATATTTTTATCAAAAAATAACTCGCTCATATTTTGCGAATTTCAGAACGACCGTCCACTTGGTCGGAAATTCGCAAAATATGGCGAACTTTATATTGTCAACAATTCGTCATAATTTGGAATATCTTTAAGGAATAAATATTTTTTACCAGCATAGTCCATCTTGCAAATGTAGTGTTCCATGCCATTGCTCACCACGAGATAATCTACATGTAGGAGCATGTTGTAGGCTGTGATTTGGTCGAAAACTTTTTGGCTGATGGGAATGTGTGGAGCCTTGTATTCGATGATCATTTTGGGTTGCAATTCACGGGAGTAAAGTACGCTGTCGGCACGGAGCGTCTTGTCGCCGATGGTCAGCGGAATCTCGTTTGCCAAGAGTGAGGCAGGGTAGCCTTTGTGCTCCACCAGATAGTGGATGAAATGCTGGCGCACCCATTCCTCAGGGGTGAGTGCGATGTATTTTCTCCTTAAAATATCGAATATCTGAGGGTGCTCCTTGGTGCCTCTCAACTTCAATTCGAATGCCGGAAGATTCAGTTTTATCATATTAATATATACTTTTTCAAAAATAATTTGTACCTTTGTAGCAAAATACAATTTGCAATTTCTTGCCCCATTTTTCCGTGGGGAAAAGTGATTGCAAAGATACAAAAAATATCGTAATGGCAGAAAAAAAACAAGCAATAAGTTATGAGTCTGTGATGAAAGACTTGAAGGCTCGCAACTTTTCTCCTGTCTATATTTTGATGGGAGATGAGTCTTATTATATAGACTTGCTCTGTGATTATATCACCGAAAATGTGCTGCAACCTGAGGAAAAGGACTTCAATCAGGTGCTGCTTTTTGGTGCCGAAACTACGGCGGCGCAGGTTGCCGATCAGTGCAAGGGCTATCCGATGATGGCGGAGCATCGAGTGGTGATTTTGAAAGAGGCTCAAAATTTGCGAAATTTTGAGTCGATCGAGAAGTACCTCGAAAATCCGGTAAAATCAACCGTCTTTGTGATGACCTATAAGAACGGTTCGATAGACCGTCGCAAGAAGTTGGTTCCGCTGGCTGAGAAGGTGGGCGTTGTTTTTGAGAGCAAGAAACTGAAGGATTATCAGTTGCCATCGTTTATCGAGACTTTCTTGAAAAAACGAAAGGTGAGCATCGAACAAAAAGCTACCCAGATGATAGCCGACCATATCGGTGCCGATTTGCATCGCTTGGTATCTGAGTTGGATAAACTGATGATTTCTCTTCCGGAGAATGATCGCCGCATCACTCCTGAGGTAGTGGAGAAGGTGATAGGAGTGAGCAAGGAGTTTAATGCTTTCGAGTTGAGAAATGCCATCGTCAACCGTGATGTTTTCAAGGCAAATCAAATTATCAATTATTTTGACAGCAATCCGAAGAGTGGATCGCTCTTTGCGCTTCTCCCGATGCTCTTCAATTATTTCCAAAATTTGATGCTTGCTTATTATGCTCCGAATAAAACGAACGAAAATGAGCTCGCAAAATTCTTGGATTTGCGTAATGTTTGGGGCGTGCGTGATTATACGACAGGAATGAGAAACTATAATGGTGTGAAGGTGATGCAGATCATCAACAAGTTCAGGGAGGTGGATGCCAAGTCGAAGGGTATCGATAACCCAAATACTTCTGCTGGAGAGTTGATGAGAGAACTCGTTTTCTTCATCCTTCATTGATGCTTTTTCTCCTCCTCTTGATTGTTTTCTTCTTGGTCAAAGAAGCTCCAAATCTCAGTTTTTCTCTTGGTGAGTTTTCTGAGATTTGGGGCTTTTTTGTTTCTGGATTTTTCTCGTTTCTTTTGATTTTCGTTTCGGTTTTTGGAGAAATCCATGGGGTAGGAGAGAAGGAATTTTCTCACTTTTCTACTGAGATATTGTGGTGCTCGCTTGGGATTTTGGAACTGTCTTTTGTCCATCTATCCGTTCCATCTGCAGGTTCCTCTGAGCAACTGTGCAGGATTTTAAGCCGAAATAGGATTGAAAAATGTAAATTTTAGCCGATTTTTGAAGAAATGGAGACGTTTTTGGCGTGTTTGATGCTCAAATTTGTGCCATTTTCATCTAAAATGAGGGATTTTTGAGCTAGATGGAGAAGTGACGGGAATTAGCCTGTTTACTTGTAACTGATAGTATATGAGCGAGTTATAGAAAAGTAAATGCCTCTTGGTGCCTCAAAATTAGCGAATTTGACGCTGGGGCTTAACATCGGTCTGAAAATGAGAAAAATGGAAAAATAGAGCACTTTTCTGAAGTTTCAAATTTACATTAACTTATATTAGGTTTTAAATCTTTGAAG
>ERZ1034626.538-NODE-538-length-27333-cov-30.549307_pt1 | contig 27333 bp, 20 predicted proteins | sample MGYA00520652_ERZ1034626 | MGnify/ENA primary metagenome ERZ1034626 (study PRJEB33766, sample SAMN09781765) | gut metagenome | biome: gut microbiome | host: Homo sapiens | place: Madagascar | study: EMG produced TPA metagenomics assembly of the PRJNA485056 data... | reverse complement strand
ACTACAACGACTTCTGGCTGCAGACCTCTTCTCTGAAGGGCACTTGGCACAGCCCCTACGGCTACTGGTACCTGCAGTACGGCTACATCGAGGAGTGATTTCCTCCCTGTGCTGTGCAGCGTAAGCTGAACCGTAAACCATAAGCACCAAGCACCCCGCTGACCGGAAACGGTTGGCGGGGTGCTTTTTTGCTGTTATCCTGAAAAAAAGACGAGTGCTCGGTTTTGCCGAGCACTCGTCTTTTATATGTAAACCAGATTGAAAAGGTACCAGCTTACACCGCAGCCATGGCAGCCAAAACGCTCTGCCAGCTCTTGCTGCGTGCGGCAGGCACCGGGGCGGGGCGGGTGCGCCGTGCAGCAGGGACACTATGACCGGTCGCAGAGGATACCGTCAGGGCAGGGGAGGGGCAGAAGAACACAGCGGTGTCCTTTGCCAGCCACTGCGCAGCCAGTGCGGCAGCCTGCGGGTCAGATTGCAACGCGCGGCGCTCGTTCCCGGCCAGAAAATCAGCCAGCCAGTACAAAATTGCGGCCAGCGGCAGGCAGGGGGAAGCGTCCTGACTCCAGTAACTCCAGCGTGCGCCGCAGCCAAGGTGACTTTCCACCGTGATCTGTGCGCCGGTGCGGGCATTCTGCGGGATGATACCAACATAGTTCGTGCCGGCGCGCTGCCCCAGTTCCTCCACAAGACGCTGGGTGCGGGCGGCATCCAGCCGATCCTCCCGGCAGTAGGCGCGGAAGTCGGTCTGGCTCAGCAGGTTGTCGGCACTGGACGGAAAACGCCCGGTCAGCTGACCATCGGCATTGTGGCAAAGCTGCCAGCCCTTGCGGAACAGCTGGAAATTCAGGCAGCGCCGCCCCATGGTGGAGTAGCACACAAGGGCGCTCTGCTCCCCGGGCAGCTGTTTTACTTCAAGATAGGCATCGTTGCCGCAGGTGTCCTGCAAACGGACGGTAAGCAGCAACTGTGCACCGGCGTGCTGGGTGGACATGGCGTTGTGCATGGCGTCAAAATAACGGGAAGCATCCATGATTGATCTCCTTCCTGAAAGCAAACAGCGAAACGTTGTAAAAGTACCAGCCGGGTGATCGGGCCGACAGGCCGCATAAAACTTCTCTGAACGTAGTATAGCATACTTTTGAGCAAAAAACAACTGTAAGTTTTCCGAAATGACAAAAAAATAAAGCTTAAGCCAAGCGAGTGTTCAAAATATGGTTGTGCTTTATAATAAGCAGTTGTAAAAACCGCCCCCTGCGGGAGCTACCGACTAAGGCCGGAGCTACTCCCACAGGGGGCGTTTTTTATCTTCAATCGCCAAGTTCCCGAATCTCGTTCTGGATCAGCCGTCCGGCCGTGCGGGCAAGCTGATCCATGCCGCGGATACGCGCCATGTTTTTGCCGTAGATCTGCGCGGCGGCACCGGCGCTGCTGTCCTCGCCCATAAAAACGGCAGACACCCGCACGCCCTGCCGCTGTAAGGTGCGTACCTGCGCGGCGGTATCGGCTACACCGGCGGCGTCCTCGTAGGCGCAGCCAAGCGGGTTCTGCGCTGTGGGCGGGATGCGGCGGCTGTCGTTGGGGCTGGCATCGGTCAGCAGGATCATCAGGTGGCGCGGGGCGGGGCCGGGGGTGTACCGGATCAGATCTCCCGCTGCACGCAGTGCCAGACCGTCACGGTTCCAGCCCGAGGCGAAGTACCGGAAGATGTTCTGCCGGTTCTTGTCCGCAAAGCCTTTCAGTACCCGCAGTACTGTGTAGCCCCGCAGGCTGCTAAAGGCGCTTACTCGCACCGGAATACCGCAGTTGGCCAAGCTTTCGGCCAGAATGACACCCTGCGCCGCAATCACCTCCTGACAGTGCAGGCGGGAGGCGGAGGCATCCAGCAGCAGATCCACCGTAAAGGCGGGGCAGTTTTCCTCCTCCGGGCACAAAAACACCCGGTTATCGTTCAGGTAAGGGGCGCGCCACACCCGCCCGGCGCACAGATCACCGCTGCGTGCCACCCGCTGGTCTGGCTGCTGATGCACCAGAATGCAGTTGCGGATCTGCTCGGTAAGGCGCAGTACAACACTTCGATGCAGCTCCTGATTTTTTGCGTAGTAGGCGCGGTTGCGTTCGGCCTGCAATTCTGCCTGCTGTGCCAGCTGCCGCGCTTCCGGGGTGGGCGCCTGCGCCGGGCTGGGTACACCGGCGCTGAACCACAAGTGACAGCCCAGATGCACTCCGGTGCACAGCTCCTGCTCGGCCTTGCGCAGCTGTTCCGGCGGGTAGAAGCAGCGCCCGAAGCAGCTTTCAATGTAGGCGCGATCCTGTGCGGCGCGTTGCTTCAGGGTAATGTTTGCCCGGCGCTTGTCCACCGCCAGCCCGCTGCCTGTGGCATCCACCGCATTGGAATGCTCCACCGTCACCCGGTCGGTCTTGATCATCTGGGTGGGCATGGTTTTGGTGGCAAGCTTTGCCCAGAAGCCTTGCAGCCGCAGATGCAGCGCGGGCTTCTGGCGTACCTCGCCGTCAAACAGGGCAAACTTTGCAAATAACGCCAGCAGGTCGTTTTTGAGCTGTGCTGGTTCCGGTACGGTCTCCGGTTCCAGCGCGGCGGCAAGGCTGCTCTCGTAAGGGGTCATGACCGGGGCGGTGCGTCCCAGAACCTTGCGCCAGCGCGCAGCCTGCATGGTGTACACCAGTTGGTTTTTCGCCATCCACTCCTGCCGCGAAAGCTTGTACTGGATGGCAAAAAAGTAGTCCGCATGGGCAAAGCGCAGTGCTTCCAGCACCGGGCGGCGGGGCAGCTCCAGCCGATAGGCGGCGTTTTCTAAGTACAGCCACGCCATATCGTCCAGCATGGGCTGACGTGTGTCGCCCTCCCAAGCGGAAAAAATGTCCCGGATCAGCGCGTCACCGTAGTATTTATGCACCAGCCCTACGATGCAGTTCATGTAAAAATCAATGGTGCCGTCCGTGTTGCGGGCCAGAAACAGCGGCTCAAAACCGTAGGCTCCGGCAGCGGCCCAGACCTGATTGGCCGCACGCCGCTCCTGCGCGGTGTAGCTTTGGGCGTCCATCAGGCAAACAGCTTTCCGGCATCCAGCTTGGCCGGGATGCGTGCAGCGATTACGTCCCGGATCAGCCCCTGCTCGTAGGAGTCAAAGGCCTTGTTGGTGATGCCCATATCCAGCGCCGCCCCGGCCGGGATGCCCCTGCGGATCAGCCGCAGCGCGTCCAGCATACCGCGCAGATCCAGCGCTTTGGTAGAAATTTCTGCACTGTCGCATTTTTTCTGCAGGTCCAGAAACAGCAGTGCAAACTGGTGCACATATTTTGCCGAAAGATCCGGGAACTGCGCCCGCAGCAGCTTTTCCAGATTATCTTGGGTGATGGTGGGCATCTGCACCACTGCAAAGCGAGAGGTCAGCGCCTCGTTCAGCTCCCGGGTGCCCGCGTAGCCGTAGTTCATGGTGGCAATAAAGCGGGTCTCTTCGGCCAGCGGGATGCGGTCGTACCCGGGTACATCGATGGCGCGGCGGAAGTCCAGCACCGCGTGCAGCACCGCCAGCGCCTCGTTTTTGGCCATGTTGATCTCGTCCAGCACGCCAAAGCCGCCGCACTGTGCGCAGCGGTACACCGGCCCGGGACGGAACACCACCTGCCCGCCCGCAAAGGTATCCATGCCGATGAGGGAGGCGGCGTCCATGTTTACATGAAAGGAGATGTCCCACGCGGGGCGGCCAAAAGCGGCGGCAAGGTTTTCGGCCAGCACGTTTTTGCCGGTGGCCTTGCCGCCGGCCAGCAGCAGGTTTTCGCCGCAGAGGATGGCCGCCAGCGCCTGCTCCCACACCTCTTTGCCGTAGTAGGTAAAGGCAGGGGCGGGAATGCGCGGGCGCAGCGCCTCGCTGAGCGGATGGGCGGCGCGGTATTCCTGCACCGCCGTAAGCAGGGCGGGGTCTACCCCTTCCTGCCGTAAGGTATCCAGAATATCCGACATTTGTACAAACACCTCGATCTTTGACCGGGCGGGAATGAACTGCCCGGTTTCACGCTTATCATAGCACAATCGCGGGCATTTGTGTAGAGGGCGTGCAGGGTAAAAAAGCAAAGAGGGGCAGCCCCAAGACCGGGGCCGCCCCTCTTCACATGAAAAAGAAGAAAAGAAGAAACGCTTAGAGTATGCCGGAGAACTGCGCTTTATCAGGCGTTCTCCAGACCTGCCATCTGCTTGACAGCCTTCATGGCGTAGGTCAGGGTACGACCCATAGCCACACCGGCCATCAGGCAGGGGTAGTTGTTGGCAAAGAAGCTGCCGGACATATCGCCGGTGATGTACAGGCCCTCCATGGGCTGGTTGTTGGTGTCCAGAGCCTGACCCTTTTCGTTGATGGCGATGCCCTGCTCAGTGGTCAGCAGAGAGGCACCCAGCCAGCAGCCGTAGAAGGGCGCGGTGCGGATGGCGCTCAGACGGTAAGCGGGCTTGCCGAAGTCCTCGTCATTCTGCTTATCGTACAGCTCGTTGTAGCGCTCCACGGTAGCAAGGAAGGTATCCTTGGCAGCGCCGGTAAAGCCCATCTTGTCGGCAAGCTCCTCGAGGGTATCGGCCTTGAAGAAGCAGCCCTCCTTCTCGCCGTTCTCGACCTGCTGGGCAAAGTAGTCCTCGCCGAGGTTGCGGGTCTGGGCAGAGCAGCCGATGGTGTGGAAACGCTTGGCATCCTCGATGAAGTTTGCATCGCTGATCTGTGCGTAAACACGGCCCGGCTGGTGGGCAGCGGCGTAGACGATATCGTTGTAGGGACTGCTCTCGTTGGCAAAACGCTCGCCGTTGCGGTTCACCTTCAGGAAGGGCTGGGTGCCGGGGTTGAACTGGCGGATCTTGCCGGGGAATGCCTTACCGCCAAAGGCGCTCTCGCTGTCCACATAACCGGCATCCACACCGGGGGCAACGATGCCGCGGTCAAACAGCATGGGAGCGGCTTCCTTGTCCAGATTAGCGCCGGCCCACACAGCAGCGCGGATGCCGTAGCCCTTGTCGGCGGGGGAGTAGGAGCAGGCGGTGGTCACGCTGGTGCCCAGCGGGTCCAGCTGCTCCATCATGTAGGGGTTGCCGGGGAAGCCGCCGCAGGCCAGCAGCACGCCCTGATTGGCGTTGTAACGGATGAAATGGTCATCCTCGGTGCTCTGGGCGATGATGCCGGTAATGCGGCCATCGCTGTTCTTTTCCAGCTTGGCAAGGCTGGTCTTGAAGTCTACATCGTAGCCCAGCTCCTGAATGTACTGCAGCAGCAGCTCATTGCGAGCCAGACCGGACTCGCGCTCGCTGGCCATGTAGTTATGCTCCTGCACAGGGAAGAGGTAGTCGGTGTTGTGCTCGGCATTCTCTGCAGGCCATGCAGCCTCGCTGCCGGAGGTGAAATCGCATACCCAGCCGTACTTATCTTCCAGAATGCTGCGCATGAAGTCGTGCATGGCGGCAGACTCGTTGATCCAGGTCTTGACAACGCGCTGGTCGCACTTGCCGGAGGCATAGCGGGAGATCTCGCTCAGCAGCTTGGCGCGGTCGGCGGGCTTCTCACCGGCAGCCTTGGCGGCAGCGGAGTCGATCGCGCCGTACCAGTGACGGGTGTCCTGCACGTTGGCGTTCTGCTCGATAACACGGAAGTTCAGACCGTTGGCAGCAGCATAGGCGGCAGCGAACATACCGCCGTTGCCAGCGCCCACGATCAGGATGTCGGTGTCCACGGTCTCGGTGATGGCGGCCTCGTCGATGTCAGGCTCTTTGCCCAGCCAGTCGTTTGCATCGCCGGTGGGCAGCTGCACGCTGGAGACCACGGCCTCGCCCTTAGCCTGTGCGTAGCAGCTCTTGGCAGCCTTCATCACAGCGTCGGAGGTGATGGTGGAGCCGGAAACACCGTCGATCTCGGCAGAACCAGCAGCCAGTAGCTGCTCGCGCAGCTCATCGGCAGCGGCAGCGCCGAAGGAAGCGGTCTCGCCGGAGGTGTCCACTACCACGTCGGTGACAGCGCTGTCGGAGAAGGTCATAGTGACCTTGACGGTGGAGGAGATGCCCTCGGCAGTGCCCTCGTAGGTGCCGGGGATGTACTGACCGGCAGCACCGGAAGTGGAAGCAGAACTGGAAGCGGCATTGCAGGCAGCCAGTGCACCGGCAGTCACACCGCTCATGGCGGCAGCAGCGGCGATCTTGATAAAGCCCTTACGGGAGATCTTGTTCATAGGTACGCTCTCTTTCTTTTTGTTCTTCTTTGTGTTCCTTCTTATCGTGCAGCAAAGTAAAAGGCACTTTGCTGAATCCTTAACAATTGTAGCGTAGAAGGGTGCTGTTTACAATTCATATTTTTTATATTATAATTTAGGCTAACCTAATGTATTGTGGGAGGGAGAAAAACATGAACGAGAGTGCACTGGAAGGCTTTGTAAAGATCGTGGAGCTGAACAGCTTTTCTGCGGCGGCAGAGGCACTGTATCTTTCCCAGTCGGCACTTTCGCAGCAGATCCGCACGCTGGAAGGGCAGCTGCAGTTCGAGCTGTTCCAGCATGTGCCCCGCCGGGTGGTGCTGACCCCGTCGGGGCAGGATTTTTACCCCAAGGCAAAGCAGCTGGTGGCCTTGTATCAGCAGGCAGTGTGCCATGCCCGCGCAGTGCAGCAGCAGGAAAAACCGCCGGAAAGACATCTGATCATCGCAGGGTGTCATGAGGCAATGCGGATGTTCGTGTATGATGTATTTTCACTGACAAGCGAGCTGTGTCTGCAATACACGCCTATTCTGGGACAGTGCGCCAACCGCAGCGAGGTCTGGCGCAGCCTGAAAAAAGGGGAAATGGATCTTTCCTTCCAGCTGGAAAGTGCAGAGTTCTACGCGCAGGGGCTTACCTTTGTGCCGCTGTTCTATATGCCAGAACTTTGCATCCCCATCCACCCGCCCGCTGATATGCCGGTGGGCAGACTGACCTTGGAACAGGCATTGCAATACCGCTGGCTGCCCATCAAGGAGATGTACCAGACTGTCTACGAAACAAGCCTGCTGCAGGAGGGAATGGACCGAGGGGTGGAGTTTACGCCGGTGGGCGGCATCCGCAGTGCAGCCTACGGAGACCCGGCACTCAAGATGGTCCCGGCGGTCTATTACCGCAGGCCCGACCTCAGCTTTGTGCGGGTGCTGGACTGGGGCGGGGGACACCGCTTCGGCGTTGTGCTGGGGCAAAAGCGCGAGGACCCGGTGGTAATGGCCTATGTCCGCGCCTTGCAGCAGCTGTTGCCATCCCTCTCGGAAAAGCTGTTCGGCTTGAAGCTGGAACCGGTGGAGGAATCATAAAGAAAAGACGAAAACCCTCTCAGGCACTTTCGTGCCAGCTCTCCCGAAGGGAGAGCTTGACCGACAGATGTAGAAAAGCTCCCCCCTCTCGGGGGAGCTGGCATCGCGCAGCGATGACTGAGAGGGTAAAACAAAGAGCACCTATTGCCCTAAAAAGGCAACAGGTGCTCTTGTTGCGGTTATAACGCGGTGACAGGTGCTTTAATCCACAACATCCTCGAACTGGCTGTTGTACAGATCGGCGTAGAATCCGCCTGCCTCGATCAGCTGGTCGTGGGTGCCCTGCTCCACAATGTCGCCGTCCCGCATCACAAGGATGAGGTCGGCATCCCGGATGGTGGAAAGGCGGTGGGCGATGACAAAGCTGGTGCGCCCCTCCATCAGGCGGTCCATAGCGGTCTGGATGCGCTGCTCGGTGCGGGTATCCACGCTGCTGGTGGCCTCGTCCAAAATCAGGATGCGGTTATCTGCCAGAATGGTGCGGGCGATGGTGAGCAGCTGCTTCTGTCCCTGACTGACGTTGGAGGCGTCCTCGTTCAGCTCCATCTGGTAGCCGCCGGGCAGGGTGCGGATAAAGTGGTCGGCGTTGGCAGCCTTTGCGGCGGCGATCACCTCTTCGTCGGTGGCGTCCAGACGGCCGTAGCGGATGTTCTCCATGATGGTGCCCTTGAACAGCCATGTGTCCTGCAGCACCATGCCAAAGCCCTCGCGCAGGGCGCTGCGGTCAAAGTCCCGCACATTGTGGCCGTTCAGGGTGATGGAACCGGCGTCCACATCGTAAAAGCGCATCAGCAGCTTGACCATGGTGGTCTTGCCCGCACCGGTGGGACCTACAATGGCCACCTTCTGGCCGGGCTGCACCGTGCAGCTGAAGTCGTGGATAACAGTCTTGTCCGGGGTGTAGCCGAAGCGCACATGGTCAAAGGTGACCTGTCCGTCAATGTCGGCGGGGTCGGCGCGGCGGGCAGGGTCTGCCAGCTGCTCTTCCTCCGGCTCATTCAAAAACTCGAACACCCGCTCGGCGGCAGCGGCCATGCTCTGCAGCATATTGGATACCTGCGAAAGCTGCTGGATGGGCTGGGTAAAGTTTTTGACATACTGGATAAAGGCCTGAATATCACCAATGGTGATAACGCCATTTGCAGCAAAAATGCTGCCCACGATGGCCACTGCCACATAGCCCAGATTGCCTACAAAGTTCATGATGGGCATCATCAGGCCGGAGAGGAACTGGCTTTTCCATGCGGATTCGTACAGCTTATCGTTGGCGGCGTTGAAGTCAGCCAGCACCACAGCCTCGCGGTTAAACGCTTTAACCACGTTGTGACCGGCGTAGACTTCCTCGACTTGACCGTTGACCACGCCCAGCGTGGCCTGCTGTGTCTTGAAGTACTTCTGGCTGAACTTGACCACCACCAGCACCAGCGCCAGCGATACCGGTAAGATCAGCAGGGCAATCAGGGTCATGCGGGGGCTGATGGAAAGCATCATCACCAACACACCGATCATGGTGGTCACGCTGGTGATCAGCTGGGTGATGCTTTGGTTCAGGCTCTGGCCCAGTGTGTCCACATCGTTGGTGATGCGGGAGAGCACCTCGCCCACGGTGCGCTTTTCAAAGTACGCCAGCGGCAGGCGGTTGATCTTTTCGCTGATCTGGCGGCGGAAGTCGTAGCAGACCTTCTGAGAAAGGCCGGTCATCAGCCAGCCCTGAATAAAGCTGAAAGCGCTGCTCAGCAGGTACATCCCCAGCAAAAACAGCAGAATGCGGCCGATATACACAAAATCGATGCTGCCGGTGCCGCGCAGCCGGGCGATCCAGCCGGTGGCAAGGGCGGTGGTGGCCTTTGCCAGCACCTTGGGGCCTGCAATGTTGAAGATGGTAGAAAGAATTGCAAACAACATGGCTGCCGCAAGGGGCAGCTTGTAGTGGCTCATAGTGCGGATGAGCTGCCGCAGCGTGCCTTTAAAGTCCTTGGCGCGCTCGGTGGTGGGACGTCCGGGTCTGGGCATATCACTCACCCTCCTTTTCTGTATTCAGGGTATCCAGCGCCAGCTCCTTCTGGCTCAGCTGGCTGCGGGCGATCTCCTGATATTCCGGGCAGCTGACCATCAGCTGGGCGTGGGTGCCCTTGCCCACCAGTCGGCCCTCGTCCAGTACAAGGATCTGGTTTGCGTGCAGCACGGTGGAGATGCGCTGTGCCACAATGATCACGGTGGCGTTGTCGGTCTGTGCTTTCAAAGCGCGGCGCAGCGTTACATCGGTCTTGTAGTCCAGTGCCGAGAAGCTGTCGTCAAACAGATAGACCTTGGGATTTTTGGCAATTGCCCGGGCAATGGAAAGCCGTTGCTTCTGGCCGCCGGATACGTTGGAGCCGCCCTGTGCAATGGGGCTTTGGTAGCCCTCGGGCTTTGCCTCGATAAAATCAGTGGCCTGTGCAATGGCGGCGGCTTTGTGCACCTGTGCATCGGTGATATCCTCGCCGCCGAATTTCAGATTGCTGTCAATGGTGCCGCTGAACAGCACACCCTTCTGGGGCACATAGCCCAGCAGGTCGTGCAGCTGTGCCTGCGGCATCTTGCGCACATCGATGCCGTCCACGGTCACGCTGCCGCCGGTGGCGTCGTAGAAGCGGGGGATCAGGTTGAGCAGGGTGGACTTGCCGCAGCCGGTGGAGCCGATGATGGCGGTAGTCTCGCCGGGTTTTGCGGTAAAGCTGATGTGTTCCAGCGCATCGCTGTCCGCACCGGGGTAACGGAAGCTTACGTCCTCGAACTGCACCACGCCCTGCCAGTCGGTGTGCGCCTGTGCAGCTTTTGCGGTGGATTCATCCGGGTCGTGGATGGTGGCCTTGGTGCGGATGACCTCGTCGATACGATCCGCAGCCACACCGGCGCGGGGCAGCATGACGGCCACCATGGCCAGCATCAGGAAGGACATGACGATCTGCATGGTGTAGGTGATGAATGCGATCATCTCGCCCACCTGCATAGTTCCGGCATCCATGGCCTTGCCGCCGAACCAGACGATGAGCAGGCTGGTGCCGTTCATGATCAGGGTCATAAAGGGCATCATGGCCACCATGGCGCGGTTGGTGAACAGCTGGGTGCCCATCAGGTCCTTGTTGGCCTTGTCGAAACGCGCCTCCTCAAAGGCCTCCCGGCTGAAGGCACGCACCGGCATGATGCCGGTGAGGATCTCGCGGCTGACGAGGTTCAGCCGGTCCACCAGCGTCTGCATGATCTTGAACTTGGGCATGGCCACGTTCATCAGGAAGAGGATGAGCAGCAGCAGCAAAGCCACGTCCAGCACCACGATCCAGGACAGGCCCGAGCGGCTGCCGATGACGTGCAGCACACCGCCGATGCCCAGAATGGGCGCATAGGCCACCATGCGCAGCAGCATGACGCAGACGAACTGCACCTGCTGGATATCGTTGGTGGTGCGGGTGATGAGGGAGGCGGTGGAGAAATTCTCGATCTCCGCGTTGGAAAAGCCGATGACACTGGAGAAGGTTTCCCGGCGCAGGTCACGGCCGATGGCGGCGGATACCCGGGAGGCAAGGAAGCCTACGGCCACAGCCACGGCCACCATCAGCAGGGTGAGCGCCAGCATCTGGCCGCCCACCCGGAAGAGGTAACCCATCTGCACATCCCGCGCAACACCCTGTGCCTCGTATTCCAGCTGCACCAGCAGCAGGGATTGGCTTTTCAGGTTTTCCAGCAGGGTGCTGTCCAGCTGGCTCATGGCACCGTCCAGCTGCTTTTGCAGCATACTGCGATCAAAGCCGGGCATCTGGCTCATGGCGGCAAACTGGCTGCAAACGGTGTCCAGATCTGCTGCCGTGGGGGTGACGGTCTCGGTGTCCGCGTCCGCAGCGGCAGAGGGCATCTCGGCAAGGCCGGTCATGCCCATACTGTTCTGCCCGGCGGGGGTGTTGGCGGCCTGTGCGGCGGCCATATACAGCACGATGTCCGGGGTGGTCACGGCATCTTCCAGTGCGGTGCGCTCGGCCTCGGTCAGGTCGGAGCGCAGCTGCAATACGCCATCGTCCTGCAGATAGTACTGGTAGGCGTTTTGCAGCTTCTGCGCGTTCTCCTCGCTCATCAGCAGGCTTAGTGCGTCCAGCGTACTCTGGCGCACCGTCTGGGGCAGGGGACTTTCAATGCCGCCCTGCTGGATGCCGGTGTCCACGATCTTGCTGGTGTAGTCCGGCAATGCGAGGTCGCAGTACGCCTGCACGAACAGCAGTGCGAACACCACAAGGCAGACCGCCCAGTGCCGGGCCAGCTGCTTAAAGATCTTTGTCATGGTTCGTTTCTCCCTTCGGGTCAATGTTGCGCGCGGCATTTTCCGCAAGAATGGCATCCATCAGCGCGCCGCGCAGCGCGTCCATCTGGGCTGCCTGCTCCGGTTCTAACCGTGCCAGCACGCTGGCAAAGTAGTCGCGCAGAGCCTGCTCACACTGGTGGCACAGATCGTACCCCTTGGGGGTGATGCGCACCAGCGTTTTGCGGCGGTCGGCGGGGTCCGGCTCCCGCACCACGGTGCCGTCCTGCTCCATCAGCCGCAGTCCGCGCGAGACCGCCGGCAGCGGCTGACGGATCTCCCGGGCAAGGTCGGAGACATAAATGGCGCCGTCCCTTCCGTGACAGTTGATGGCGTGCAGCAGGCCTTCCAGCATATTGAAGTGGCATTTGGGGCAATCGGCCAGCGCCGCCCGCATCCCGGCCTTGGATGCCTTGCTCAGCTGCCCGATATAGTGGCACATCCCCTGAAAGCTGGGGGTACTTGGCTCGGACACGACAGTCCCTCCTCGTTTGCATTTTTCAAATACTTAACAGCTGTTAAGTGTTAACGCCTGATAAGCATATTCCTTTTGCAGCCGGATTGCAAGAGAATGGGGAAATATTAAACAAAAATTCACAAAAAACTTGTAAGCTTTGTCAATGCGCAAACCGGCTCTCGCTGCATAAAAATAAAGGGCAGGCAGAAACGGAGGGTGCGGATGGAGCAGGGATTCCAAGTGTTGTTACAGGTATTCGGCGGATTGGCGCTGTTTTTATACGGGACGGACAGCCTGTGTCGGGCGGTGCAGCAGGGAGCGGGCAGGCGGCTGCGCAGCTTGCTGGCGCGGTGCACCGCAAACCCGGCGGCAGGACTGCTGACCGGTGCGGCGGTAACGGCAGTGCTGCAAAGCAGCTCGGCGGTCACGGTCATGGTGATCGCCTTTCTGACGGCGGGGCTGTTGCAGCTGCGGCAGGCAGTTCCGGTGGTGTTCGGGGCGAATATCGGCACAACAGTCACGGCACAGCTGTTGGCGTTTCAGGTGGAAGGCTGGCGGTATCTGTTGCTGTTTGGCGGGGTGTTGCTTTGTCTGGCCTGCAAGGGCTGGCGGGGCCGCTGCGTGGGCGAGGCAGTGTTCGGCTTCGGACTGCTGTTTGAGGGCGTCACTGTGATGCGCAGCGCCATGGAGCCACTGCTGCAAAGCCCGCTGCTCCGGCTGGAGCTTGCCCGGGTGCAGCAAAGCCCCCTGCACGGACTGCTGGCGGGCGTCTGCATGACCTTAACGGTGCAAAGCAGCTCTGCCACAGTGGCGCTGCTGCAAAGTATGGCGGCGCAGCCCGGGGCAGACGGCGTACACAGCCTGCTGGGGCTGACTGCGGCCATCCCCATTCTGCTGGGGGATAACATCGGCACCACCATCACGGCGATGCTTGCCGCCATCGGGCAGGGAAGAGACGCCAAGCGGGTGGCGGCAGCCCACGCCATTTTTAACCTGAGCGGAGCGGCGGTGTGCTGTGCACTGCTGCAGCCCTTTGCGGCGCTGGTGCGGCTGTGCTCGCCCGCAGGGGCGGAGTGCGCTGTGATCGCCCGGCAGATCGCCAACGCACACACCTTATTCAACGTACTGTGTGCGCTGGTGTGGCTGCCCCTGACCGGGCAGATGGTGCGGCTGGTCTGCGCGCTGCTGCCCGATAAAAATCGCCCGGAAGAACGGTTGTAAACCGGAGCGGAGAATGGTATACTGAAGCTGATGATACTATTATATATAAAGGATGGAATGCAATGAAACGGAAAATCGGCAGGCTGTGCATGATGCTGGGTGCGGTGCTGATCTTATGCGCCGCCGGGCTGCTGGGCTACAACCGGTGGGATGCAGCCCGGGCAGAAAAGGCCTCGCAGGAAGTATTGGGTGAGCTGGAGCAGACCATGCAAAAGACCATCACGGAGCACCGGCAGGAAAACGAGACCCCGCAGCCTGTGCTGAACCCAGCACAGGAGATGACCACTGTGGAGGTGGAAGGGCAGGACTACATTGGGGTGCTTTCCATCCCGGCGGCAGGGCTGGAACTGCCGGTGATGGCGCAGTGGAGTTACGCCGGGCTGAAGGTCGCCCCCGGGCGGTACAGCGGCACCACCTATGCCGATGATCTGGTGCTCTGCGGCCACAACTACGCAAAGCATTTCAGCCCCATCAAGTGGCTGGCGATCGGCAGCCCGGTCTACTTTACGGATGCGGACGGTCTGCGCTGGAGTTACGAGGTGGAGAGCGTGGAGACTTTGCACCCCGCCCAGATCGAGGAAATGACCACCGCCACCGAGACGGACGGCTGGGATCTGACCCTGTTCACCTGCACCTCCGGCGGCAACGCCCGCTATGCGGTGCGCTGTGTGCGGACGGGCTACCCTGTCCGTGTGACGGACGCGGCAGAGTGATGCTTTGCGCAGCGGGACGAGATGAGAAAGAATATTATTATAATATGTGGCTCAGAAATGCCTGCGGACGTTTCTGAGCCACTTTTTCACGGGAGCATCATCCGATTTTTGCGCAAAAATTCTGCAAAAACATTTAAAAGTCCTTTTTATAGTATCCTTAATGTGCGATACTGTGTTTGCCGGGGAAGTCCCGGGTACAAAACAGACATACAGGAGGGAAACACCATGAAGGATTTTGAGTTGCGTTATGTGGGCAGTCATGTGGAGGTATACACCGGCAGTGGTGTGTTCCTGTTTTCGGCCGATACAGTGCGCGAGGCTATGGAGGAGCTGGCAGAGTAAGCGGGGATATCCTGCGCCCCGAGAAGGCACAATGTAAAATGTATGTAAAATAAAAGAAAGCTTTTGGTTTTACGCCCGGAAATATGTTGCGAAATGTGTGGAAAAAGTAACTTTCATGTAAAATAAACCTTGTTGAGACGCCCCCTTTGATGGTATAATAAAAATGAGCGGCTTCCGGAACAGTGCGGCGCTGTGCGTACGTAAGGTTCCGATGGCTGTGTGCTGTAAAGGATAAAAAGGGAAGTTTCATATTAGGAGTATCGTTATGGATATCACACACATTACCTCTCTGCTGGGCGGCGTTGCGCTGTTCTTGTACGGTATGTCCATCATGGGCGCCGGACTGGAAAAGCTGGCAGGCGGCAAGATGCAGGGCGTATTGCAAAAGCTTACCTCTTCCACCATCAAAGGCGTGATCTTCGGCACACTGATCACCGGCGTTATTCAGTCGTCGGCTGGTACGGTGGTTATTTGTGTCGGTCTCGTCAACTCTGGTATCATGACACTGACGCAGTCGGTAGGCGTGATCATGGGTGCAAATATTGGTACTACGGTAACAGGTCAGTTGATCCGCATGGCGGATATCTCAGGCGACAGCCTGTGGCTGACCTTGATCCAGCCCAAGACCTTTGCCCCCGTGGTGGCGTTTATTGGCTGCATTTTTTATGTGTTCCTGCGCAATGCCAAAAAGAAGAATATCGGCCAGATCATGCTGGGTTTCGGTATCCTGTTTACCGGCATGAGCCTGATGGATACCGGCGTGGCACCCCTGCGGGAGAGCGCAGTCTTTCAGAATCTGTTCGTCACCATGACCAACCCCATTCTGGGTGTTCTGGTGGGCGTGGTGGTCACCGTGATCATCCAGTCCTCCTCCGCTTCGGTGGGTATTTTGCAGGCACTGTCCAGCACAGGGCTTGTTACCTTCAGTTCTGCCATCCCCATCATTCTAGGTGCGCATATCGGTACGGCGTTCACCCCGCTGCTCACCATCGGCGGCTCTTCCAAGGATGGTAAGCGGGCAGCACTCATCCACCTGTATTTTAACGTCATCGGCAGCGTGATCCTGCTGGCACTGATCTATGCGGTGCAGTTCACCATCGGCATCCCCATGTGGGGCGATGTGATGAACAAGAGCTCTATTGCAAACATCCATACTTTGTCCAGCGTATGCGCCATGCTGCTGTTCCTGCCTTGCAGCGGGCTGCTGAGCCGCTTGGCGATGCTCACGGTGCCCAGCAGCGTGGAGGAAGCACAGGAGCTGAGCATGCCGGTGCTGGACGAGCGTCTGTACAAGAGCCCGGCTGTGGCTTTGCAGCAGGCTAAGAACGCGGTGATCAAGATGTCCCGCCGTGCCGCCCGCAACGTGGGTCTGGCTGCGCCGCTGCTTTTGAAGATGGACGAGGAGACTGTGAGTGCCATCAAGGTGCGCGAGAACCTGATCGACCGCATGGAGGTGGAGATCACCAACTACCTGATCAAGCTGACCGACCAGGAGCTGGGCGACGACGAGAGCCACGCGGTGACCGAGCTGCTGAATTTTGTCACCGAGTTCGAGCGCATTGGCGACTATGCCGTGAATATTATGGAAAAGGCCGAGGAACTGTACGACAAGGAAGCCAGCTTCAGCGAGAGCGCCCAAAAGGAACTGCAATTGCTGGATGCCGCATTGGAACGCATTCTGGTTCTGACGGACGAGGCCTTTGAAAATGACGATGTTCAGAAGGCAGCACAGGTGGAGCCGCTGGAAGAGATCATTGATGTGATGGTGGAGCGCCTGCGCGACCAGCACATCCGCCGCCTGAAGGACGGTGTCTGCTCCATCGACACCGGTGTGGTGTTCCTCGATGTGCTGAACAACGCCGAGCGTATCTCCGACCACTGCTCCAACATCGCAGTGCGCATGGTGGGCATGGAGGCCGGCGAGGACTACGACTCCCACACCCTGAAAAGCATTATGCACCACAACCCCAGCAAGGACTATATGCTGGAGTACGAGCAGTGCCGCAAGGAGTACCTTGTGCCGCTGGAAGAAATGGAAGCGTAAAATGCGTTTTGACGGTGCATTGACGTTTTGACATGACGTTATATCACACAAAAGTAAAAGCGTCTATAACAATTTCGTCTGGATTCTGGAAGTTCAGCGAAGTTTTGTTGCAGACGCTTTTTTTAGTGCCCTGAACCCTCTCAGGCGCTGACGCGCCAGCTCCCCCGAAGGGGGAGCTTTTCGGTAAAGGCAAATCCAGCTCCCCTCTCGGGGGAGCTGGCAAAGCCGCAAGGCTTTGACTGAGAGGGTTTTGTGTCTGCATTTATTCCCCTAGATCTTCCAGCAGCAGGTCCAGCTCCCGGGGGCTGTTGACCACAAGCCCGCGCTTGATGCGTAAGGCGTCGTTTTCGGGCAGAAGATTGGTGTAGATGCCGGTCACGCGGATCAAAGTGCCCGGGGTGCCGTCGGCGCGGCAGGTGTACACCGCCACCCGCCCGCCGCTGTCTTGCAGGCAGTAGCGGGCGGTGTCAGTCTGGGGCACTGCCTGCGCGGCAAGGCTCAGGGGAGAGGCGGGGTCGGTCTCGGACCCGGCGGGGCTTTGAGACAGCGGCAGCTTTGGCAGCGCCATCCAGAACAGACTGAATACAATGGTGAATACACAAAGCCCGTAGAACAGGCAGACAGACAGCTTGCGCATAAAAAACACTCCCTTCCCCCGTAAGTGTGCCCCATTTTTGCGGATAGCAGACAATTTTCACACGCAGATACTGTACTTTCCACAAGAGAGTGTGTTATACTATTTATATCTGCTCAGCGCGCAAAGATTGGTTCTTGCCCGGCTGGGGCTTGCGTGCTATAATATGGTATTGCAGTTTAAAATTTCGTGTCACAAACGATGTGGATAAAGCCCGGTGCAGCTATGCCCGGCAACAGTCTTGAAATGTCAGGAGGCGATCCCTATCTCCAACAATGAGATGAGAAAGATCCACCGGGGCGGCGAGGAGCAGCCTGCCCGCCCGGTGGGACGTAAGGTCAATGTTTCCCAGAGCCGCCGCGAAGCACGCCCCGCAGTGGAAAACCGTACCCGCGCGCCCAAGGCACCCAAAAGCCCCAAGCCGCCAAAGGAAAAGAGCAAGCATCCCATGCTGCGGTTCATTGGCCGCACCCTTGCTACGGTGCTCTGCCTTGGCATCATGCTGGGCAGCGTGGTGGCCGTGGGCATGGTGTTCTATGTGGTGCAGGCTACGGCCAACGACGGCGACCTGCTGGACCTGGACAACATTCAACTGAGCCAGTCCAGTATGGTGGTAGCTACCGACCCGGATACCGGCGCACAGGTGGAGTATGCTACCCTGCGCTCCTCCAACAGCCACCGCGTATGGGCAGACCTTGAGCAGATTCCCTCCAATTTGCAGTATGCGTTCATCTGCACCGAGGATAAGGACTTCTACTCAGAGCCTGGCGTCAACTTCAAGCGCACCATCGGCGCAATGATCAACGAGTATCTGCTGCCCATTTACAGCTCCAAGCAGGGCGCATCCACGCTGGAGCAGCAGCTCATCAAGAACCTGACCGATGACAACAGCGCCAGCGGCATCAATGGCGCACTGCGCAAGGTGCGCGAGATCTACCGCGCTCTCTGCCTGAGCCGCAGCTACTCCAAGGAGACCATTCTGGAAGCCTATCTGAATACCATCAGCTTTACCGGTACTATTCAGGGTGTGCAGACGGCGGCCAACGAGTACTTCAACAAGGACGTCAGTCAGCTGACCCTGTGGGAGTGCGCCACCATTGCCTCTATTACCAAAAACCCCACCAACTATAACCCCTATACGAACCCCGAAAACCTGATCAACCGCCGCAACTTCATTATGTACAATATGTGGCAGCAGGGCGTGATCAGCGAGGAGGACTACCGCAACGGCGCTGCACAGCCCCTTGTGCTGGCCGAAGAAGACAGCGGCAAAAAGCCCAGCACCGTCACTTCCTACTTCACCGATGCACTGTTCAACGAGGTCGTGCAGGACATCATGGCCAAGGAGGGCATCTCTGAGTCCGAGGCGCAGAAGCTGCTCTACACCGGCGGCTTTACCATCGAAGCGACTGTCAACACCAAGCTGCAGTCCCAGATGGAAAACCTGATGCTGAACACCGACGATGCTTACTTCCCGGCGGGCTGGCATGAGGAAGAGGTCACCTCTATTTCGGACGATGATGTGCAGGTGTTCAACGAAGACGGCACCCCCAAGACCCGCACCGGCGAGGACGGCACCGTCTACTATTACCGCAACGTGCGCACGCAGGCCGCTATGGTCACGCTGGACTATGACGGCAATGTGCTGGCTATTGTGGGCGGCTTGGGCGAAAAGACCAAGAGCCTTTCCCTGAACCGTGCTTACAACGTGGAGCGGCAGACAGGCTCTACCATCAAGCCCATCGGTGCCTATGCACTGGGCATCGAGTACGGTCTGGTCAACTGGTCCACCATGCTCAACAACTCCCCCCTGTACCAGAAGCAGGATATGATCATCCGGGACGAGGACTACTGCCGCAAGAACGGCCTGATGGGCCTCTCCGACAAGCAGCTCCGCGCTTACCCCAACGCATGGCGCAGCTGGCCGCGCAACTACGGCGGCAACTACGGCGATGGCAGCGATCTCCCGCTGTGGAACGGCCTTGCCCGCTCGCTGAACACCATCGCAGTCCGCGTGGGCGACCTTGTGGGTGCAAGCAATATCTTCAACTTCGTCTATAACACCTTGCAGCTGAACACGCTGGACCCCACCAACGACGTGGGTCTGGCGCAGATGGTCATGGGCAGCCAGACCAAGGGCGTTACCCCTATGGCACTGGCCGCAGCCTTCCAGATCTTCTATGATGGCGAGTACACCACCCCGCACCTGTACACTCGTGTGCTGGACCGGGACGGCAACATCTATCTGGAAAACAACGCCACCAGCTATCAGGCACTGACCCCCGATACCGCTTATGTCATGAACCGCCTGCTGAAGAACGTTCTGTTCTCCAGTGTGGGTACTGCCAGCGGCCGCTACCCCAACTCCAACGGCATGGAAGCCTTTGGTAAGACCGGTACTGCCAGCGACGAAAAGGATCTGTGGTTCGTGGGCGGCACGCCCTACTATGTCACCGCTGTGTGGTGGGGCTACGATGCACCTTACGATATGACCAAGACTCTGTCCAAGCAGCAGGCCAAGACCCGCACCTGTGTTATGGCGTGGAAGGCACTGATGGAGCAGGCACAGGCAGACCTGCCCTATAAGGCATTCCCCACCTCCGCAGGCGTGGTGGAGCGCCGCTACTGCACCCAGAGCGGATTGCTGGCCGGTGCAGGCTGCCCGAGCACTGCCGTGGGCTACTACCGTGCCGATGACCTGCCCGATACCTGCACCTATTCCCATGCTGCACCGCAGGCTGCTGCCCCTACCGAGAACACAGACGATGCTGTACCCACCCAACCGGTCATCCCCACCGATACCAGTGCGTTGGACACGGAATAAGGGTAAAAATCGTACTTTTTCATCTCTTTGCTGAAAAATCCGGCAAGGACGGGGCGCACTTTACAAGACAAAACTGGACAAAGTGACAAAATAGCATCCGGGCTCTTGCATTGCAGGGGTTCGGATGCTATTATATTTTCTGCAAGAACACTTGTGTTTGAGAGGTGAACAAGTTGGAACGCCGTTTTTATCTGGTGGATGCGCAGGTGCTGCCGGAGGTCTTTCTCAAGGTGGTACGCGCCAAGGAACTGCTGGCCAGCGGGGAAGCCCGCAGCATTTCGGCTGCGACCCGTGCCGTAGAGCTTTCGCGCAGCGCATTTTATAAGTATAAGGATTGTATCTTTGATTCCGAGAACGGCCGTGAGGTCATTACGGTCATGGCCACCCTGCGGGACGAGACCGGCGCGCTGCAAAGCCTTCTGGCAGGCATCAGCGCCGCAGGTGCCAGCATCGTGACTATCAACCAGTCCACCCCGGAAAATGGGGCTGCACTGGTAGCGGTCACCATCCGCACCGACACCATGCAGATGTCCCCCGAGGAGCTGACCGAAAAGCTTTCACGCCAGCGCATGGTCGTGGGTGTGCGCTGTGGGTATAACCTGTAATAAAACAGGAAACGAGGGAAAGAGAGTATGGCTAAAATTGCAATTCTGGGCTTTGGCACGGTGGGCAGCGGCGTATACGAGGTGCTGTGCCACAATGCTGCAAGCGTCTCCCGCCGGGCTGGCGAACCGGTGGAGGTAAAATATATTCTGGACCCGAAGGATTTTACCGGCAACCCGGTGGAGCCCTTGGTGGTCAAGAATATCGACGTGATCCTGCAGGACCCGGAGATCCGGGTGGTGGTGGAGACCATCGGCGGTACCCGCTTTGCTTACCCCTACGTCAAGGCGTGTCTGGAGAGCGGCCGCAGCGTGTGCACCTCCAACAAGGAGATGGTGGCCACCTACGGCGCAGAGCTGCTGGCACTGGCCAAGGAGCACGACTGTGCCTTCCTGTTCGAGGCCTCTGTGGGCGGCGGTACACCTATCATCACCCCCATGCACCAGTGCCTGGCGGCTAACGTCATCACCGAGGTGGAGGGCATCGTGAACGGTACCACCAACTTCATGCTCACCAAGATGGTGCGGGAGGGCCTTGACTTTGAGGATGCGCTGCACATTGCGCAGGAACTGGGCTACGCCGAGACCAAAGATCCCAGCGATGACGTGGACGGCCGCGATGCCTGCCGCAAGATCGCCATTCTGTCCTCTATGGTGTGCGGTCACCAGATCTACCCCCAGAACATCCCCACCCGGGGCATCCGCGCCATTACTGCCGCCGATGTGGCCAGTGCCGAAAAGCTGGGCTGCGTCATCAAGCTGATCGCATGGATGAAGCTTGGCAAGGATGGCAGCGTGGCCGCCGGTGTAGAGCCGTGTCTGGTACCCAAGGCAAACCAGCTGGCCAGCGTGGACGATGTTTTCAACGCGGTGCTGGTCAAGGGCGATATGCTGGGCGATGTGGTGTTCTACGGCAAGGGCGCAGGCAAGCTGCCCACCGCCAGCGCTGTGGTGGCAGACGTGGTAGATGCCCTGAAAAACGGCGCACAGGTGCACGACAGCCTGTTCTGGCAGCCTGCGGACCCGGTGGACGGCATGCTCACCGACCCGGCCCCTGCTGCATATTATGTGCGTGTGGCGGGCATTGCACCCGCTGTGGTGGAGGCCATCTACGGCTACGGCAAGGTGGTGGATGAGCGGTACGAGGGCTGCGCCTACTTTGTGAAGCGCGCCGATGAGCGTGCGCTGGCAGAGGCCGCGCGCAAGGTGGAGGCCGTGGGTGGCAGCGTGAAGCTGGTGCTCAAGCGCCTGCCCGAGGAAGTGTAACGGAAAGGAACTGCGGCAATGAAGATCAAGGTTTCGGTTCCTGCCACCAGCGCCAACGTGGGCTCCGGCTTCGATGCGCTGGGTCTGGCAGTTACCCTGTACAACACGGTCACCTTTGAGGACAGCGAGGTGCTGGAGATCTCGGCATCGGACGGCACCCGCATCCCCCGGGGCGAGTCGAATCTCGTGTACCGCTCTGCCAAGGGGCTGTTCGAAAAAGTTGGCAAGCAGATCCCGCCCCTCAAGATCACCCAGACGAACCCCATCCCCATGGCGAGGGGGCTGGGCTCATCTTCGGCCTGCATCATCGCGGGTCTGCTGGGCGCCAACCGGATGCTGGGCGATGTGCTCAACACGCAGGAACTGCTCACGCTGGCAACTGCCATCGAGGGACACCCTGATAACGTGGCTCCGGCCCTGCTGGGCGGCCTGACCAGCAGCGTGTTCGAGGACGGCAAGGTGTATTCGGTCAAGCGGAATGTGGACGAAAGTCTCTGCTTTGCCGCCATCGTGCCGGACTACAAGCTGCTGACCGAGGCGGCCCGCGCTGCCCTGCCCAAGGAGGTATCCCATAAGGACGCGGTGTATAACCTGTCCCGTGCGGCGCTGGTGCCCGCAGCTTTCTGCGAGGGGCGGCACGACCTGCTGGCCATTGCCACCGAGGATAAGCTGCACCAGCAGTACCGGATGCCCCTGATGCCCGGCTCCCGCGAGGTATTCGATATGGCGCGGCTTTGCGGCGCAAAGGCCGTGTATGTCTCTGGTGCAGGCAGCACGGTCATGGCAGTGGCGGAAAAGGCCGAGGCCGAAAAGTTTTATTCCAAGCTGGAAAAGGGTCTGGAGCTGCTGGAAGGTCTGGACGGATGTGAAGCATTTACACTGTTGCAGCTGGATGCCGATAACACCGGCGCGACTGTGGAATGATAAACGGGTAAGGGAAGTGCAAGAACGCTTCCGCCCGGCAAGCCCCCGCAAACGCGGGGCGTAAAGAGGAGAGTGACAAGATATGGCGTTGATCGTACAGAAATTCGGCGGTTCTTCCGTAAAGGACCGTGACCGTATCTTCAACGTTGCGCGGATCGTGGCCAACACCCACAACGCGGGCAATGACGTAGTGGTGGTGGTCTCCGCACAGGGCGACACCACCGATGACCTGATCGCCAAGGCAGGGGAGATCACCCACAACCCCTCGGCGCGTGAGATGGATATGCTGCTGGCCACCGGCGAGCAGATCAGCATTTCGCTGCTGGCCATGGCCCTGAACGAGCTGGGCTGCCATGCCATCAGCCTGACCGGCTGGCAGGCGGGCTTCCGCACCGACCGTGCCTACACCAAGGCGCGCATCACCCGGTTGGAGACCGAGCGGATCTCCTCGGAACTGGAGCGCAACCGCGTGGTGGTAGTGGCAGGCTTCCAGGGACTGAACAAGCTGGATGATATCACCACCTTGGGACGCGGCGGTTCCGATACCAGTGCTGTGGCCATTGCTGCTGCTTTGCACGCTGACCGCTGCCAGATCTACACGGATGTGGAGGGTGTTTATACCGCCGACCCGCGCAAGGTGCGCAACACCCGCAAGCTGGAAGAGATCACCTTTGACGAGATGCTGGAGCTGGCATCTCTGGGCGCACAGGTGCTGAACAACCGCAGTGTGGAACTGGCCAAAAAGTACAATGTGGAGCTGGAGGTGCTCTCCAGCCTGAACCCCATCCCGGGTACGGTGGTTAAGGAGGTTACAAAGGACATGGAAGGTATGCTGATCAAGGGTGTTGCCAAGGACACCGATGTTGCTGTTATCACGATTTTCAACGTTCCCGATGAGCCGGGCATGAGCTTTAAGATCTTTGGTCTGCTGGCACAGAAGAACATCAACGTGGACATCATCCTGCAGTCCACCGGCCGCGACGGTAAGAAGGACATCAGCTTTACCTGTGCCGAGGGCGAAGCCGAGCTGGCCATGCGTGTGCTGAAAGACAGCGCACACTTCAGCAATGTCAGCGTGGATACCACCTGCGCCAAGGTCTCCATCGTGGGTGCCGGTATGCAGAGCCACAGCGGCGTTGCTTCCAAGATGTTCGAGGCACTGTCCAACAACAACATCAACATCAAGATGATCTCCACCAGCGAGATCAAGATCTCCTGCATCATCGACCGTGCAGACGCCGATAAGGCTGTCGGTGCCATCCACGATATGCTGTTTGACTGATCTGCGTAAATTTTTCAGCTATGGCCTGTCTGCTCCCTGCCGGGGGCGGGCGGGTCATAATTTTTTTACACACGGCGGCGTTTACACAAATTGCAAAGGGGTGTATAATATAGTTTGAATCTGTGCGGCGCACCGGCGCTGCAACAATGCCGAAAAGGAGCCCCGCCGCATGAGTGAACCCACCCGTACCTCCAGAGCGCCTGCTGATAAGCGCCTGACCTATCAACAATGGAAGCGCCGCAAAATGCTGCGGCTGGCCCGCAACTGGGTACTGTTTCTGGCCGGCTGCGCGGCAGTGGTGGCGCTGCTGACCGGCGGCATCCTGTGGCTGCTGCCCAAGGTGCACGTCCTGCTGGCCGGGCCAAAGGTATTTGCAGCCAGCGTGTACGACGGCACGGACTATGTGTTTGATGCCGCAGACGCCCGGCTTACACTGGTGAACGCCAACCTGCCCTATGCAGCCGAGCCTGCTCCGCTGCTGGATACCGCCGACGAAGCTACCGGCCAGCAGCTGGAGGCTGAAGCGGCCATGCAGTACCGCAGCATGGCTGCCGCCGCGCAGGCGGATGGGGTCAGCCTGACCCTTGTGGCCGGTTATCAGGACGCCGACACCCGGCAGGCCGCCTACGAGGCCCGGGTGCAGACCTACCGCGATAAGCGCAAGTCCGAAGAGGAAGCTGCCCGTCTGGCGGCTACCATCCAGCCCGCCGCCAACGCCAACGAGCATGGCACCGGCTACGCAGCAGATATCCTCAGCGCGGACAATCCGCAGCAGGACACCAGTTTTGCCGAGACCCGCGCCTACGAGTGGCTTACGGCCTACGCGGCGGAATACGGCTTTATCCTGCGCTACCCGCAGGACCGGCAGGCTGCCACCGGTATCGTGTTCGAGCCGTGGCACTGGCGCTATGTAGGGGTGGAAAACGCCCTTGCCATCCGTGCCAGCGGCCTGAGCCTGGAAGAGTTCATCGCCCTGCAGCGGGCAGACTGAATCAAATGCTCTGTGCGCGGCACAGAGAGAAGGGAATAACCATTGGAACGTACTCTCATTGCACCGGGTGTGCATCTTTCCTGCGACCCGGCTTCTAAATTCAACCGCTGCCGCATCAGCATCCACTTTGCCTTCCCGGCAGAGCGTAAAACGGCCACTGCCCACGCGCTTTTGCCGCTGGTGATGGAGCGCGGCTATGCGGACTGCCCGGATATGACCCGGCTGACCAAAAAGCTGGCAAAGCTCTACGGCGCAGACCTGACCGTGGACGCCCGCCCTATGGGCTGCAACCACAACCTCTGCGTCAGCGTGACCGGCATCAAGGATGCCTTTGCGCTGGAGGGCGAGGCGCTGACCGCCGAGTACACCAAAATTGCGCTTGGCGCGGCCTTCCATCCGTATTTTGTGGACGGCTGCTTTGACCCGCAGGCCGTCAGCATTGAAAAGCAGATGCTGAAAAAGGGTCTTGAGGACGAGATCAACGATAAACGCATCTACTGCCTGCATCAGGCCAACCGGGAGTTCTTTGGCGACAGCCCGGCGGGCGTGCGGCAGGAAGGTTATCTGGAAGAGGTGGACGGCCTTACCCCCGCCATGCTGACCGCTGTATATCACCAGATGCTGCGTACTGCAAACATCGAGCTGCTGGTGCTGGGCTGCGACGCCGCCCAGACCGCCGCCATCCGGGATGCTTTGCTGGCAGAGCTTGCCTGCATCGACCGCGCCCCGCTGCCGCTGGTGGAAAACATGGCCATGCCTGCCATTGCACCGGTGCATAAGACCGAAAACTACGATATGGTGCAGGCAAAGCTGTGTATGCTGTTCACGTTGGGGCAGCCCATGCAGCCGCAGCAGCTGGCAGCGGTGCGTCTTGCCATGGCGCTGTACGGCGGCAGCGTGACCAGCCGCCTGTTCCTCAATGTGCGGGAGCGGGACCATCTGTGCTACTACTGCTCCTCCTCCTTCCAAAGCTTTACTGGCAGCATGGCGGTGAACAGCGGCGTGGAGCACGCTGATGCCGCCCGCGCAGAGCAGGCAATTTTGAAGGAACTTGCCGACCTGTGCACCGGCCCCATTACCGACGAGGAATTCGAGGACTGCCGCCGGGGCTTGCTCAGCGGCATGAACGGGGTAGAGGACAGCCTTGGCGGCATCGAGAGCTGGTACTACATCGAGGTGCTGCGTGCCAGTGCCAACAGCGCGGCACTTATCCAAAGCCCGGAACAGGCACGCAGCGCCCTGCGCGCCGTGACCAAGGACGAGGTGCGGGATATCCTGCGCCGACTGACCCTCTCGGTCAGCTATCTGCTTACAAAGGAGGACGCTGCCCATGCCGCAGAATAACCAGACCCTGCTGGAAAAGACCGTGGCCGACCAGTGGCAGACCCTGCCCTCCGGCCTGACGGTGCTGGTGCGCCCCATGCCGGGCTATTCCAGCACCCATGTGATCTATGCCACCAAGTTCGGTTCTATCGACCGGGATTTCTGCCTGAACGGGCAAACGGTGCATCTGCCGGCGGGTGTAGCGCATTTTTTGGAGCACAAGATGTTCGAGGACGAGGACGGCGACGCCTTTGCCAAGTACGCAAAGACCGGCGCCAACGCCAACGCCTTTACCAGCTTTGACCGCACCTGCTACCTGTTCACCGCCACCCAGCAGCTGGACGAAAGCCTGGATGTGCTGCTGGGCATGGTGACCCACCCCTACTTCACCGAGCAGACCATTGCCAAGGAGCAGGGCATCATCGGGCAGGAGATCAAAATGTACGATGACAGCCCGGACTGGCGGCTCATCACCGGCCTGTTCGAGTGCCTGTACCACAGCCACCCCATCCGCAGCGATATCGCGGGCACGGTGGAAAGCATTGCCGAGATCACGCCCGCCATGCTGTACGACAGCTGCAAGGCCTTTTATGCCCCGGGCAATATGGTGCTGGCTGCGGCCGGTAACACCACCATGGAGCAGATATTGGCTGCCTGTAAGCGGCACGGCCTGATGGAGCCCCGCCCGGCACAGAAGGTGCAGCGGCTGTGGGCCCCCGAGCCCATGACCCTTGCCGCTACGGAAAAAACGCTGACCATGCCGGTCTCCAAGCCCTGCTTCGGCGTAGGCTTTAAGGAAGAGCCGCTGTCTGCGGACGATCTGCGCACCGAGGCACTGTACGACCTTGTGCTCAGCTGCATCGTGGGCGGGATGTCGCCCCTGTACCGCCGCCTGTATGACGAGGGCCTTGTGAACCCCGGCTTTGGCGGCGAGGTGCTGCGAGTGGACGGCTGCTGCTGCATCCTGTTCACTGGCGAAAGCGATGTGCCGGACACCGTGCGCCAGCTGCTGCTGGACGAGATCGCCCGGGTGCGCGCCGCCGGTGTGGACAGGGAAG
>ERZ1034626.533-NODE-533-length-27528-cov-6.621956_pt1 | contig 27528 bp, 17 predicted proteins | sample MGYA00520652_ERZ1034626 | MGnify/ENA primary metagenome ERZ1034626 (study PRJEB33766, sample SAMN09781765) | gut metagenome | biome: gut microbiome | host: Homo sapiens | place: Madagascar | study: EMG produced TPA metagenomics assembly of the PRJNA485056 data set... | reverse complement strand
GATTATTTTATGGAAGAACGAGAAAAATTAAAATCCCGTCTGGGATTCATTCTCCTGTCAGCCGGATGTGCGATCGGAATCGGAAACGTATGGAAATTTCCATACACTGCCGGACAGGGCGGAGGCGGTGCCTTTGTGCTGTTTTATCTGTTGTTTCTGATTATTCTCGGACTCCCGATCATGACGATGGAATTTGCGGTTGGACGTGCCAGCCAGAAAAGTCCGGTCAAAGCCTACCAGGCACTGGAAAAACCCGGACAGAAATGGCATATCCACGGGATTATCACATTGATCGGCTGCTATCTTCTTATGATGTTTTATACAACGGTCACCGGCTGGATGCTTCATTATTTTTATATGACGGTCACCGGACAGTTTCAGGGACTGGATGCCGACGGTGTCTCCGGACAGTTTACCACAATGCTGAGCAAACCTCTGACCATGGGCTTCTGGATGGTGGTAGTTGTTTGCGCCGGCGTATTTGTCTGCTCCCGTGGACTGCAGAACGGTCTGGAAAAAGTAACAAAGGTCATGATGACTTCTTTGCTTATCATCATGATCATTCTGGCAATCAACAGCTTTTTTATGGATGGTGCAAAAGAAGGCCTTGCCTTTTATCTGATCCCGGACTTTGAACGGATGAAACAGATCGGTATTGCAAAAACCATTACGGGTGCCATGAACCAGGCATTTTTCACGTTAAGCCTTGGAATCGGCGCGATGGCAATTTTGGGAAGTTATATCGGAAAGGAACGCTCTCTGCTTGGTGAATCGGTAAATATTGCCATTCTGGATACGTTTGTTGCTATCACCTCCGGACTTATCATTTTTCCGGCATGCTTTACGTTCCATGTTGACCAGACTTCCGGACCAAGCCTGATTTTTATCACCCTGCCGAATATTTTTAACCATATTCCGCTTGGCAGACTCTGGGGAAGCCTGTTCTTTTTGTTTATGTTTTTTGCAGCGTTTTCCACAATCCTGGCAGTATTTGAGAACATCATCTCCTGCGGTATGGAACTGACCGGATGCAGCCGCCAGAAATCCTGTGCCGTTAATCTGGTACTGATCATTGTACTCTCCCTGCCATGTGTACTCGGATACAATGTATGGAACTGGAAAGGTTTTTCGATCTTTGGCGGGTCTGTGCTTGACCTGGAAGATTTTCTGGTAAGCAACCTGTTCCTGCCTCTCGGTTCCCTGGTATATCTGCTGTTTTGCACAAGCCGCTACGGCTGGGGCTGGAAAAACTACACAACCGAAGCCAATACCGGAAAAGGATTAAAAATTAAAAACTGGATGCGCGGCTACATTACCTATATTCTGCCGCTGATTGTGCTTTTTATCTTTGGATTTGGCATTTATGATAAATTTTTTACAAACTAAGGAGGATTTCTTATGTATCACGCAAATGAATCACGTTACGAAACCATGAAATACCACCGCTGCGGCGACAGCGGACTGATGCTGCCGGAAGTATCTTTGGGCTTCTGGCACAATTTCGGAGATACCGGTGTTTATGAAAATATGAGACAGATGTGCTTTACGGCGTTTGACCACGGGATCACACATTTTGATCTGGCAAACAACTATGGACCGCAGCCGGGCAGTGCGGAGGAAAATCTCGGGAAGATCCTTCGGGAAGAGCTTTCTTCCTACCGCGATGAACTGATCATCAGTTCCAAAGCCGGTTTTGACATGTGGCCGGGGCCTTATGGAAACTGGGGCAGCCGCAAGTACCTGATTGCCAGCCTTGACCAGAGCTTAAAACGGCTCGGTCTGGACTATGTGGATATTTTCTATCACCACCGCATGGACCCGGATACACCGCTGGAGGAAACCATGGGTGCACTCGACCAGATCGTGCGAAGCGGAAAAGCACTGTATGTCGGTCTGTCCAACTACGACGGGGAAACCATGAAACGCGCAGCTGCCATCTTAGAAGATCTGCACTGCCCGTTTATTATCAACCAGAATTCCTACAATATCTTTAACCGTACCATTGAAGAAAACGGTTTAAAACAGGCCGCGGCAGATGGTAAGAAAGGAATTATTTCTTTCAGCCCGCTCGCGCAGGGTATGCTGACCGACCGCTATCTAAACGGTATTCCAAAAGACAGCCGTGTCAACACGGACGGACGTTTCCTGCATGCGGATCAGTTTGATGAAAAGCGGATGGCAAGTATCCGGAGCCTGAATGAGATTGCAGCTGCCCGTGGTGAAAGTCTCGCACAGATGGCACTCAAATGGGTCATCCGTGACGGTGTGGTCACTTCCGTTCTGATCGGAGCTTCCCGCCCGGCACAGATTCTTGAAAATCTGAAAGTGTTAAACTCTGCCCCGTTTACGGAGGAGGAACTGAAAAAAATTGATCAGTGTGCACTTTCTCTCTAGGTAAAACAAAAACCCCGGATATTTATTTCCGGGGTTTTGTCTTTTCCTGCATCTGCTATTTGACTTTGACTTTTAATTTTAAAACTTTGGTCTTTCCATTGTTTAAGGTTACTGTCACGCGAATGGACGCAGTTCCTTTTTTGTTCGATTTTATGGTACCCTTCTTATTTACAGATGCAATTTTTTTGTTATTGCTCTGATAAGAAATGCTTTTTACATTGTCCATATTTAAGGTGGCTGCCAGAGAAACCTTCTTTTGTTTTCCCTTCTTCACCTGAACGGTTTTATTCTTCAATGTAACCGTTTTTAATATTTTCATTGTGACCTGATCCATATCTTTCTGATCCATAAGGACATAATCCTTTTTGGAATCTGCTGAAAAATTCACATTTCCGGCTTTTGTAACCGTATAGCTCTTGTCGTTTACAAGGACATAGGCACCTGTCTTTTGATCTTTTGCGCACACATACAGCTTGTTTCCGGTCTGTATGTCTGCTGTATTTACGGTCAGTGTGTAGCTTACGTTGCCAGCCGGATCGGTGACCTGGATCGTCACATCTGTGTGTTTTCCATCGTTTTCTTCCAGTATCTGATTTATCAGATCAGCGGTCACCGTTGTTTTGATGGCTTTATTTTTCCGGGTTCCGGTAACGGTTACAGTTGGTGTATTTTGTCCGGTCGCGTTTCCATCGGACGGTGTTTGTGTACCAGCTGTATTTCCGTCAGACGGAGTTTCTACATCGGTTTTGTTTCCGTTGGACGGTGTTCCCCCTCCGGCTGTGTTACCACCCGAAGTATTTCCGCCTCCGGAACTTCCTCCGGAAGATGAGCCACCTCCGGTCGCTCCACCGCCTCCGGAAGATGAGCCACCTCCGGTTGTTCCACTTCCTCCGGAAGATGAGCCGCCTCCGGTTGTTCCACTTCCTCCGGAAGATGAGCCGCCTCCGGTTGTTCCACCGCCTCCGGTGGAACTGTCCTCTTTGATTGTAACGGTCGCGGCTTCACTTGTCACTGTTTCGTAATAAGTCTGTCCATCCTTATCATCCGGCTCATATACTGCCTTAAACTGATAAGAACCGCCACGTTTTAAGCCTGATACAACCGTATCGGCTTCCCCATATACGAGTTTTTCCTGTGCCTTTATTATGGTTCCGTCCTGATAAAAAGAAATCGAACCAAGCGGAATACTGCCATTTCGGACTCCATCTACCTTTGCATACAGATGTACGGAATTACCGTTTTCTGTCTCTACCGTAAGACGAATCGATGGTTTCGCCGCTGTAATGGTAAAGGTTCCGACTTTTTCCGCTATCACATCGTACTGGTTTCCAGTTACTTTAAACCACACCTCATAGCTGCCCGGCTGCACCGGAACAACATTTTTCCCATCCTGCCGATAGAAAACTTCAGGCTTTACCTGCGAATCTACCGTCTGTCCGTTGTCCGTTCGGACTACATTTACCGTGGAAACAAGGCAGCTCTGTTTCAGCCCTGTGTACGCAGCTGTCTGCTGGATGGTATCATACTGCATCTTTACGGCAATTGGATTTACCGTCATGGTTTCGTTTGCCTGGGAAGGAAGTGCCCTGTAGTTTTCATTGGCTTCTCCTGCATAAGAAACTGTAATTGCATTTTCTCCCATATGAAATCCGTTTGCCTCTGAAACCGGAATCTTTATGGCTGCCTCTCCGTTTTGAAGCGTGATGCCGGATACTTCATAAGGGGTCTGGTTAATGTATACCGAAAAACCAGCAGACGGCACGTTCTGTCCCTGTAAGCTGCTATCTGTATAGACCGTCCGCACAGTAAGATTCAGTTCATCCTGCATGGACACGGCCGTTGGTAATCCATTTATCGTAGTGGTTGTTTCCTGTGAAGTAACCGTTGAACCGGATGTATCCGGATCATTGTTTACAATCAGAATTACGTTCTGTTCGATCTGTTCATCCGCTGAAAATGGACGGATTGTGATATAGTAGGTTCCTTCTTTTACTGTAGAACTCTCAGTCGTGTGATAGCACATGGGTGTGATCGTATCATCTGTAATTTCCTCATATGATACCCTCGTCATAAACATTAAATTTAACTCTGGAATACAAATAAAACTATCCCCGTTCTCTGTAACTGTTTTTGAAAAATAAGCAGTTCCATTAAATGTTACTTCATATTCCATCGGAACAAACCCTAGATCCCGATCATACTCATCCGTTTGCTCCAGCCAGGCTACCTCTGCCAGATATGGTTTTGGATTCTTATTTTCATACTCACCGACTTTTGAAATCTCCGAAACCGTTGTGGTAATTACCGGATTTTTTATGGTCATATTTTTTACTGCAACCGGTTCATTCCCTGACAACTCACTGGTTTTCCAGATTTCTCCGTTTCCAGACGATGTCCGTTCCAGTGTCATTCCCGCCTGTCCGTCTGTCGGTGTAAAAGAAACCGCCGTATCCGCAGCCCTTCCAAGTTCCAGATAGGTGTGACCATACTCCGCAATTCCGGATTTTCCATTTCTTCCATTCAGGGTTTCAAATGTAAGTGCACCCGTAATGGTATCTGTAACATTCAGCTTCTGTTCTTTTCCTAAGATCAGTCGGTTTCCTGCTGAATCCGCACTCACAATCGAATGTACCTGTGGAGTTTCCATCTGGGAAAGATCAATCGCACTTGCCCCTTCCAGCCTGACCGTACAGCTGTCCAACGCTGCCGGTGCAAATGTTCCACCGCCCTTTACTGTGAGGTTTCCTACTTTGCTTATACCTGGAATTCCGGTATAGGACTGGTCGGTATCTATGGTCAGAAATGTCTTCCCTGCGTGATTTTCAGATACTCCGTACACCTGTTTCGTATCGGAACCGGTAAGTGAAATTTCCACATCGCCGGAAACCGTATATTGTCCATCCGCTGCCGGTGGATCCGGCTCCTGCGTGGAAAACCAGTCATCCTGATTTACATATGTTTCAATGGCACCGGATGCATAGATTTCTCCATTTTGCGTACCGGAAACGTGCGCAAGCACGATCTGTGTCTTACCGTCATATGTTCCGTTCATGGAACCTGCATAAATATTCCCCAGATTGGTGCCACCACCCGTAATCAGAATCTGTGCCTCTGATCCCGGATGATTCCCCATATTCTTTCCATTCTCATAAAGGGATCCGCCAAAGATATCTACATAGCGGAATCCGCTGTCGCACGTAACATTCTCAAGAACAAGTTTATGCCCATTTGCAAAAATTGCATCGTGCAGACGATTGGAAAACCGCAGCGTAATGTTTTTAAATGTCACATCCGTATTCAGGATAAATCCCCCCTTACGGTTGGAAAAAGTATTTCCATTTCCGTTGACGGTCACGCTTTTATCAAAAATAAACGGTTCCGCAGCCTCGGCATTTAAAAAAGCACCACTTCCCAAAATTGAGATTTCATCCCCATTGCCGGCAGCCGCATAGGCATCCTCAAATAAATTGTAGGGATTTCCATAGCTTCCATCTCCGGAATGAGTAGAATTTCCATGTTTAAATTCCGTATAGATCGTTTTTGCCGCTGTCTGCACAGCCTCCTGCGCCTTTACCGGCACGACAGGCTGCACGGTAATACACATGGTGAGCACGATAAAAAATGCCCATAGACGTTTTACTACATTGTCTGGTTTCATCTGATTGTTCTTTTTCATCCATTTCTCCTGATAATCAGAACAGGGGGATGAGTCAAAAACTCATTCCCCTGTCACTTCATTGATAGTCTCTGCCATCATCCTAACATGGTTTCCTATCATCGTCAACAAATTTATGACCTGTTTTTATACCTATATCATCTGCTGATTTTATATTTTATTATTTCTATCTGTTCTATCTGTGTGATATCAATCTTCTGATTGAAAATATAACGAGCCCCACAATATTTCATTTCACTTGCAGATGCATAGCCATCTCCAAGTTCTTCAAGATCTGTATCATCCATGAAAGGATGTTTCTTTTTTTCAGCTCCTTTTCTGTCATCGGTAAGAGGTAACTCTCCTATGGAATATTGCTTTCCGTCTTTTGTTGTTGCAACTACATGATAAAAACACCCTTTTTCTCTCCAGTCATTGACGGGACAAATACTAACCGTATAAGGTGTAATTTCAACAGGGATTGTTTTTTTTGTTTTCTTAACATCCGCTTTTAACATCTTCTCCTTCATTGGAACAACTTTTCCCTTAACCAAAACATTTTTTAATGGCGTATTTGAATTATCCGGTGATTGAAATCCCTTATATACTTTCGGATTTTTCCACGCAGTATCATCGGAATAAAAGCCGCATACATTGATCTGAATACCATCACCTGTATCTATTACATCCACCTTACTGGTAGTATCTAACCCACCTAACCAATAATTTGTTCCTTCCAAAGATTTTACGTTCGGAAGGAACACCTTTGCACGCATAACCTTCGTATTTGAAGCAACCTGAATTGATGATATGATTATCTTTTGTTCTTTTCTGCCATCATCGTCTCTACTGTTTGATTTTGCATCAGAATTTTTTCCACACGCACACAGACAATATAGCATTGTAAAAATTAATAAGTACAGACTGATTTTCTTCATTCATAATCCTCCAATTTCTTTTTCTTTAAAACACTAAGGATTAATATGCTTCCTATCACTATAATTCCAATGCCAGCCACATATTTCATCGAACTTCTGCTCTGTACTCCAACTCCTGTACTTACCTCAGAATCTTCAATATAAGTATCTGAAATCTCCGCTACAGAATCAAATGAATAGACACCGCTTTCCACATTTTGAGTTTCCGGAATTTTCTCCATAACCGGATACTGATACCCTAAGGAAATCCAGACACGTGCTGTTTCATCATCCATCCCAAGTGCAACCGGCTGTCTCATTCCCGGTTGACTTCCCACCAGTACTACTCTCGTACAGTCCGATAATGCCTCTCGTTTTTCCAGAAGTATATCATAGTAAGGTTCCACTGTATGTTCTGCTATCTCTGTAATCATCCATTTTCCGACATGATTTTTTACTTCTTCCTGTTCTGCTTTTGTCAATACAGACTTTGCTTCTTCACGCAATGGAAGTCCTTTGGCTACGGTAAACATTCCATATGTCTTTTCCATTTTAAAAGGAATGACCCATACATAATTTGCACTTTCCAGAGCACTTGTGAGTTTTTTCGTATCTGCCGTCTGCAATTTTATAAGATTACAATCCACATATACTTTTAATGCCTTGTCATAATCGATGGTTGCATCCGGCTCTTCTTTTTTCATTTCATCCTGTAAATTACTGATTTCTGTCCAATCGTTGCTCGTTATTAACTGATCCTGATCTGAAACCGGTATTTCCGCGGCATAGACAGCAGAACCTGCTATCGTAAAAATTGTAATCATCATAAGCATTATTTTTAAAATATTTTTCATAGCCATCCCCCCTCTCTTGTGTATACTATACTTCATTTTTCCCATTATTCTTTCTGCATGTTAAAATTGGTTTGATTTTCGTCAAAATCTGCATTAAAAATCCCATAGCATACACCATGGGATTTTTTCAAAGATATAACACAATCTGAACCTCAAATATATTTTCATCGATATTTATAGATTTCCATCCCCCGTATTTGTCTACAACATCTGAAATATTCTGCATACCGATTCCATGCAATGCCTGTTGTTTCTTCCTTGTCAATAAACGTTCTCCCTGTTTATTGACTTTTCCATCAAACGTATTTTTCACCTGTATACCCAGAATTCCCCTGTCGTATTGTATCCGAATCTCCAAAAAACGATCTTTTATCTGCTCCATTGCCTCAATTGCATTGTCCAACAGATTTCCAAACAAAACATTCCAGTCATATCCATCCACTGGCAACTGGCACGGAATCACGATCTGCGACTGAATCTGACAGGACATTGCCTCCGCTTTTGCCAGTTTATGATTCAAAATCATATCCAGTTCCAGATTCCCCGTATTCACATACTTATGCTCCGTCTGCAAATGCTCACTCATTTTATTTACATATTCCTGTGCCTTATCATACCTTCCTTCATTAAGATATGTCTGCAGAAGATACATATGGTTTTTCATGTCATGCCGCAAAGAATCCAGCTTTTTCTGATCCTGCTGCATGATATGCATCTGCTCCTGATAGACCATCATATGTTCCTTTAAAAGCCGTTGCTGCATTTTATCCTGATAAGCTTCTCCCAAACGGTCATACAAATAGAACATTCCAAGATCTACAACGATCATAATAGCCAGTGATAATACTGTTTTTGGCGAATTTTCGCCGGATACACTCTCAAGAGCATATATCCAGACAATATTTCCGGCTAATACAAGAATCATAAAGTAATAGTTCTGTGTTTCCATAACCCTTCGCCGACATATCACCTGTCTTATTCCCATTGCTATGAGCAGATTGACCATTGCCCCTGTGATGGTTCCCATTGCCCGCCCTTCGGAAAACAAAGAAAAATCTCCCAGATAATAATACATGATAAATTCAATGGTAAGCCCCAGCAATACTGTAAAACAACCTGCCATTATTTTCTGCAGTATACTTCCTTCATACAATATACCTTCTGCCGCCCAGAGAAGCAGTACCATACTCACCGTAGTCCCCATGGCATTTCGAAAACCAAATGCAACAACTGTATTAATAAGCCATACGAGCACATAAACAATATTTGCCATCCGTGGCAGTTTTCTTTTCTTTTCCAGAAAAACATCCGTCACTTTAAAACTTACATACACACTTAATATGTTACATACCGCTTCAAATATTCTTTCTATGTTATTCACCCGCCACACCTCATCTTTTCCATAATTGCATGATCAAGGTTATTTTTCATAGACCGACTGACCGGAATGTCATCCCCATTGATCATGTGTACGCTGTCTTTCTGAAAAGATTCTGCATACCGCAGATTAATGACATAAGATTTATGTACCACGCAGAATAAATGCGGATTCAACGCAGGAATAACCTCCGAAAGTTTTCCATACACACATAATGTATCATTTGCTGTTACCACTTGAATTTTTCTGGCAAGGCTCTGCAAATAAAAAACAGAATGTTCTTCTATCCGTATCGCATTTCTTCCTTTCCCAATTTCTATAATATGTGGCTGAAACTGATACAGCCTTTCATATTCATCTAATATATAATCTACTCGTTCCTGTTGTATGGGTTTCACGAGGAAATTCATTGGACGCAGATCAAAAAGCTGCATGGCATACATTTCTTTTGCCGATACAAAAACAATCTGCATGGATTCATATTGGATCTGGGATCGAATCCAGTTTCCAACGATAATCCCCGAGCTGTCCCCTAATTCAATATCCAAAAATAACAAATCATACCTTTCGCTTTGCTGCAGTTTTTGAATAAATTCTGCTCCACTTGTATAACCGTCAACATCCACTTTTATTCTTTTCATTTCTGCAAACCGAAAAATACTTTGTTCCAATTTATAAATAAATTGTATATCATCATCACATATTGCTACTTTTATCATTGTATATCCTGTAATTTATTTTCCTCTCTATTTCAGGATTTCCTGCAGCCGCGCATCTGTATGCAGGAGTTCCTTCGCGCGATCCCTATATTGCTGCTCATGCAGATACGTATAGCGGAACGGTTTGATCGACGGTGCCAGATCAACTGCTTTCTCAAAATCCTCCCGCCGAAGATCCAGTGTTTTTACATAATCCCAGAACCCCGTCTGCGTAAAAATCGTGTCTACCCTCCGGTAACGATGATCCTGCACAACACTCATCAGATAGGTTGCAATGCCGACCTGAATCCCATGAAGCTGCGGATGCTCAAGCATCTTGTCCAGCGCATGGGAAATCAGATGTTCGCTGCCGCTTGTTGGTGCACTGCTGCCCGCAATCTCATTTGCAATTCCGCTCATCGCAAGAGAATCCAGAAGTTCCTTTAAAAACAGATCATCCTGTATCGAAGTAAACGGTGTGCGCACAAAACTGTTGACTGCTTTCTTTGCAATCATAACAGCAAAATCGTTGACTTTTCCGTACCCATGTTCTTCCTCAAAAATCCAGTCATACAGTGCCGTAATTTTTGATACCATATCGCCGATTCCGGAATATAAAAATTTCTCCGGTGCACTGCGGATAATCTTTGTATCCACCACAATCCCATATGCAAGTTTTGCCGGAACGGACTTGCGGCGTCCTTCCACCAGAAGGGATGCACTGGCACTTGAAAAGCCATCGCTCGATGCCGATGTCGGGATGCTGATAAACGGCAGATTTCGCAGAAATCCACAATATTTTGCACCATCAATCACTTTTCCGCCACCGATGCCGATGACTGCCTGCGTCTTCGCCGGCATGGAAAATGCAAGACTGGTCAGATCTTCCAACCGCACGGTATCAAGTTCCTGATATTCTAAAATATCAATGTCCTCCTGCTGCAATGCTTCCATAACGGTAGAACCAAACATTTCTACAAGACCGTTTCCAAACAATACAACTACTTTCTGTAACTGTAACTCTTTTAAGTAAATCCCCAGATTGTCCAATGCACCCGCACCGATCTTTAAAAGTGCCGGAATGGAAATGTGTTTTCCTGCCATAATAAATGTTCTCCTTCTCATTCTCTTTTCTATTGATTTTAGTATAAACAAAGGTTCCTGAAATTACAATCAATTCCCCCGAAAAAACGCACACGCTTCTCTTTACAATTATGGGTAAGAAAAAAGACGATTTCCTGCGAAACCGTCTTTTTCTCATTAAAATTTTGACGAAACTCCTGTAAATTTACTTTGTCACTTTGATCGTCATCTTTACCGTCTTTGTCTTTCCGTTCTTTAAAGTGACTTTTACTTTCACCACTGCTTTGCCAGCTTTCTTTGCGACAATTGTACCATTTTTATTCACTGTTACAACCGGCTTTTTGGAAGATGTATAAGTGATCTTCTTTACATTTTCCATGTTCAGACCCTTATCAAAAGTAACTTTTGCCTTCTTTCCGTTTGCAACCGTTTTCTTGATATCCTTTAATGCAACACTCTTTAAGATTTTACTGCTCAGAGCCTTTGCATCCTTCTCATTCAGCAGTACATAATCACCGGCATCTTTGGTATCCGCTGTCACCGTTCCGTCTTTGGAAACCTTATAAGTCCTGCTGCTGATCAGGACTTTTTCTCCTGTCTTTTTATCAACTTTTACAAGTGTCAGCTTTTTGCCTGCCTGCAGATCCTTCGCATTGACAGATACGCTGTTCATCACTTTGCCGGAAGCGTTCTTTGTTGTCTGGGTAATCGTGATGTCGCTGGTTCCTGCCTCTTTGACTAATTTTGCGACCACATCTGATGAAATTGTAGTCTTCTTTGTCTCGGAAGCGTTCTTTACTGTTTTTTCCAGCTGTGCCCGGGCATCTGTCACTTCTCCCTTATCGTTCTTTTCAACGGTAAGTGTCGCATTTGTATCTTTTGCAATATTCTCAAATGTTTTGTCCGTTTTCCGGGTTTCCGATGGTTTTGTATCCGGTGTTGTTGTGCTGCCGGAATTTCCACCAGAGGTGCTGCTGCCGGAGGAAGAATTTCCGCCATTATTTCCACTCTGGCTGGTCTGTTTTACCGCAATCAGGCCATCGGCATCTGCTTTTGCAGCTTCTGCATCACTGATCGTTGTTCCTTTGAATGCATCAAAGTAAAGTACCGATTCCACATCTACCGCGGAACCTGCCGGGTTGGAATTACACCAGAGTCCGAATGCCTGCACATCTTTTAAAGCATCCCCACTAAGTTTTCCACCCGTCTTCCCTTTAAAAGCGGAGAATGGAACGGTTACTTCATAGGCATCTTCTGTCTTCGCAAGATTGGTCAGATATACTTCATACTCTTCTCCTCCTGCCTTGATCTGTACAACAACCTTCTGCCCTTTTCCATCAAGTTTTGTCCAGAATTTCAATGCATTATAGGCTGAAAAATCTGTATTGCCCAGACTTGCATTTACCAGACCCGTCCAGACTTCCGAACCGGTTGTTTTTAATTTGTAATGAAATGCAGCACCATATGTACCGTCTGCCTTATGCTCCTGATCCAGCGTAAAGGACGAACTGCATCCAGCGGCAGAATTTCCACCATAAGCTGCGTCCAGAAGTCCATTACTCCCGACATAGTAGTCAAAATTTTCCAGCACACCTGCCGGAGCTTTGTCCTTTTCTTTCCCGATACTCAGATTTGTGATCGCAGACAATGTCTTTCCATCTGCAACCAGCGCGATTTCCGCTACATCTGTTTTTCCGATCTGATCCATTTCCTCCTGTGTCAGCTGCGCCGTATAGCATCCATCGGAGCCTTTCGCAGCCGGCAATGTCAACTGTTTACCCTTTGCCGTATCCTTTACAACAAACGATACCTCACCGGCATTGGAAACACTTGCCTTTAACACAGTTGGCTTTAAAATCGTATCCATATCAAACGGTGCTACCATGTATCCGCTGACATCTTTGTAATTATCCGTCTTTACTCCTGCGTACTTATCGATATTTCCATAGAAATTCGTACCGTTTCCAAATACTGAATCCTCATTGTTGTAGTAATCAATAAACTCATTGATCATTTCCTGACCCATGGTATCACTGTATTTATACGGCACATAGAAATTGGTATCGCTGAAATTTGCCCATACCATATAATATGGCATGTCGTTTTTCTTTGCGATATCATTCACTTTCTGATACCAGTTCACACCCGACTTTGCCTCACTGACCGGATTATTTTTTACAAGAAGCCCTTCGTTATCACTTCCATCCTTTTTCATCACACGTACACCGGTCTCCGAAATCGCAGCCAGCTTGTTATGCTGTTTTGCAAGCGATGATACAACCTGACAGGTCTGATCCAGATGATCAAAGAATGAAGTATCACTCTCTGCCGGATAAGTATTAAAATCGTTGTAATAATCAAATGCCAGAATATCTACATAGGCATCTCCCGGATAACGCGACATATACTCTGCCTCGGTCTCCAGCGGTCCGTTTGGCGAATACACATAAAGCATATTGTGCACGTCTTTGGATTCCAGATAATCTCTGGTATATGCATACAGACTCCTGTAACTTTCTGCGGTGTTTGCACTGCCCCACCAGAACCAGCCGCCGGTATCCTCATGGAATGGCCGGAAAATCACCGGGATATTCTCTTTTTCCAATGCATTGGCATAGAATGCAATCGTATCAAGATATGCCTTAAATACCTCATTCTTCTCTCCACCAGGCAAAATCTTCTTTAACGAATCACCGGATAAATCTTTTGCTTCATTAAAATCACAGTTATAGAAATCGTAGGTTCCATCTGCATTCTTTTTAATCTTTGCATTGGTGAAATTCGGCATATGGGTGGATAAGGTAACGATTGCACCGTTTTGGGCCGCCTTTTTGCTGTAGTCAATGGAATTCTGCAGTGCCGATGCCGCATCCGTACCACCAGCCTCGCTTCCAAACAATGCCAGAGAGTCAATGCCGAAAATACCGCTGACGGAACCGGTCACATCTTTTACATCTCCCAGATCGTTGTTTCCTACGGAATGGCTCACATCATTCTGATGTCCGAACAATACCTGATCACTTTCGGTCAATCCCTGCAGATATGCATACAATGCCTTTGCGCTATTGCTGGCATCCGGATCGGTCATGGTCAGGGTTTTATCTGTTGCTTCTGGTTTTGCCTGTGTTCCGTCTGTATTCGGTGTTGCGGTAATTGCCACAAAATCACCACCGGCATCCTTCTGGGAAAGTATCAGATTATCCAGATAAACATCCCCTGCAAAGGAACTGTTGGCTCCGATAAGTCCGATTGTCAGATCATCCATTGGTGTAGCAGATGGAGAAAATCCTAAAGTAACTGTAACTTTCTTATATCCGTTTCCTGCATCTGTTGCCTCGGACGAATCTATGCTGGTATCTTTGTTGATTCCGCTGTTGGAGAAAAATTTTATCTTGGAAATATTACTGCTTTCCGGATAAATCAAATCCACACTCACCTGATTATAATTGCTGATATCAGCCGGTGTCTTGGGTGTGAATTTCACTTTTGCCTCACTCCATGATTCGCCGGAGTTGGCTGTATAATTCAGGCTTACTTTTAATCTTCCGTCTCCGCCATTTGCATCATAGGAAAGTTCCGGAGCAGCATTTTCTTCTCCACCGTGGAAATACTGATATCCGGTTTCGCCTGCCCACAGACTTACCTGGGATTCATCATTTAAATCAGAGAGAACGGTTGGCTCCTGTTTGGTCAGTTCCTGTTTATCGCTTGATAAATTTGTGAGAACTACATTTGAAAATGTCACAGTTCCCTTAAATCCGGTTCCCACAAGGACGAATTCAACATCCATCAATGTATCCGGTGTTATTCCTGAAAACTTTACTTTCAGATCAGCTGAATACTTCTCCCCATCTTTCGTAAAAGAATCCTGCTGCAGCCACTGGCAATCCGTACTGTTGTTCCATCCCCAATCTGATCCCAGTTTTGTTACACCCTGGATATTCAGATGCGCTTTATCTGCAGCCAGCGACTGATAGGATGTTTCATCCAGTGTTACCTTTGCAGTTAATTCATACTCTTCATTCACATTTCCCGACGAGCCATTGATGGATTCATCATATACAAAAGTAATTTTTCCTGCACCATTCCAGTCTTCTTCTTCCAATCCTGAAAAATCAATGGTTTCTGTTGTTTTTGCGTTCTCATTTTTGTACAGTTCTGTACGTGTTACTGTTGGTGCTGACGCTTCATTTGTTTCCGCCGCATACACAATCTCATTCTGTAAAAATGTGCATGCCTCCGGTGTCAGTGACCCCATCATTGCCGCTGCCAGCGTAATGGCAACAATCTGTTTTCCTACCCTTCTCATGTTTTTGCTCTACCTTTCCTTTCTTCTCCATTTCTTTGTAAAAACCTTCCAGTGCCCTCCATCTATCGGGTTTTTGGTAATAAAAAAGCAATTGCACGCTGCTTCCCATATTTCAGGGAGAGGGTACTGCATACTTGGGGAGTGCAGTAAAAATATGGGAACCAGTGTGCAATTGCTTTATTTATTTGATAAATTCAGTATATCATAAAGTAATTTTAAGTCAATATTTAGTTAATAGAAAATTAAACATTTGTAAAGTATTACTTAATTTAATGTTTTTTAATCTTTTTTTAATCTTTTAATTGGGCACTTTGCCAAGGGACGAAAGTACCAGTTCATCCGTGTTATATGGACGAAAAAAGGGAAAAAATATCCTCTTGTGTAAGACAAATGGGACATATGGACGAAAAGATGTCAAAAAGATCCTGTTGGGACATCTGTATGGGACATATAGACAAAAAGATAACAAAAAAGTCCTTCTGCAAAAGTCAAACGGGACATACGGACAAGAAAATGTCCAATATGTCCTGTTATGACATTTGCATAGGACATAATAAAGCACTTTTTTCACATATGTCCCGGCTAACAAGAAAGGCAGGACATAATATACAAATTTATCTTCATATGCCCCGGTTTTCATAGAATCCCTATTCCCAAAATATGAAGAAAATATTATTGGCAGAAAACATCGATGAACCGTAACGTTCTCAGAAGAAAAAGTATGCCTCAAATAAAAATCACTATTATTTATTTCGTGGAAACCGTAGAAGCAACAAATTCCAGATTTCCCTCAATCTCAACCTTACCGTAGTCATACGGAAGAATAAAATGATCTCCCTTCTTCACGCTGGTATGGTTTAAGAGTCCGTTTCCTTCTACCACGCTGACGATCAGGAACGGATAAGACTGCTCAAACTCAGCCTTCCCATCCACTTTCATGTGGAATACCTGATAATACTTACACTCAATAAGTTTCTGCAGTTTGTTTGTCTCCGCTGCCCCAGTCTCGATCATGCACTCGGACATCGGTGCTGCCGGAACTTTGATGACATCGAGACTCTGCTGTACATGAAGCTGACGCGGTTTGCCGTTGGAAAGACGGTCATAATCATAGACACGATAGGTAATATCACTGTTCTGCTGTGTCTCAAGAATTGTAATTCCACCCTTGATTGCATGTACCGTTCCCGGATCAATCTGAATAAAATCACCTTTCTTTACCGGAACCTCACGGATCAATTCACTCCAGCGTCCGTTGTGTACCATGTCTTCCAGTTCCTCGTGTGTCTTTGCATTGTGACCGATAACCAGCTTGGAATCCGGCTCACAGTCTAAGATATACCAGCACTCCATCTTACCGAGAGAACCATTTTCATGCTCTGCGGCATAGGCATCATCCGGATGTACCTGAATACTTAAATCCGCCTTTGCATCAATAATCTTGATCAGCAGTGGGAATACTTTCCCCTGTGTATTTCCAAAGAGTTCTTTATGTTCCTCCCACAGATCGGATAATTTCTTTCCCTTATACGCACCGTCTGCAATCGTACAGGTTCCGTTTGGATGTGCTGCGATTCCCCAGCATTCTCCGATGTCATCGCCCTCGATGGAATATCCATACTCTTCACGAAGCTTTGTACCACCCCAGATATTGTGGGTAAATACCGGCTCCATAAAAAGGATCTGCTTATACGGCTGGTTACAGCTTAAATTTTCTCCATTCATTTTCATTACCTCTCTGTACCAGTAGGCAGAATCTTTTGCAATCCTGCGTTGGGTTGTATAGTCTACATAAACAAGTCCAAAACGCTCTTTGTAACCTTCTGCCCACTCAAAGTTATCCAGAAATGTCCAGAGGAAATATCCGATCACCGGCATTCCCTCATTGGCCGCACGCTGCACAGCACCCAGATATGCATCCAAAAATGTGATTCTTTCGCTGTCATGCACCTGTCCGTCCGCGGAAATATTGTCAAGATCGGACATTCCGTTTTCTGTAATATAAAGCGGCAGATGGTAACGCTCCGTCAAGAAACGGATTCCGTAATACAATGCCTCCGGTGTCACTGGCCAGCCTGTGCCTGTCTTAGCTGCCCCAGGGGCGCGGTCTACATATTCCGGTTTTCCATCTTTTCCACAACGGATCATATAACCGTTATATATATTTTGTCCCATAAAATCGAGCGGCTGATGAATGAGTTCCATATCTTCTTTCGTAATCTCCGGAAGATATGGTGCAAATTTTTCCAGTCCTTCTTTTGGATACTCTCCTAAAAAGACAGGATCGGAAAACCATGCCACATTCCAGGTCCAGTTATCCATTGGGTTGTCAAAACCAAAATATACCTTTTTTGCAGCCTCTATATCCTTTGTACCCTCCGATGCCGGATATGCCACACCACAGGTCGGTGCATAGCCGACACGTATCTTCTGCTTTGCATATTTACGCAGATTGATCACTGCCTGACCATGTGCTTTCATCAGATTGTGTGCCATCTGAAAGGTCTCTGGAACGGAATACTGCATTCCCGGTGCATGTACCCCGCTTAAGTGTCCCAGTCCAATCGCACACTGCGGCTCATTGATTGTGATAAAATCGGTACACAGATCAGAGAAATTTTCTGCAACGACTTTTGCATATTCTCCAAACCACTCCACCACATCTTCATTGAGCCATCCGCCTTTTTTAAACAGCTCATATGGAAACTCCCAATGAAACATGGTGATAAACGGACGAATTCCGTTTTCTTTCATGCAAAGAATCATATCGCGATACATCTGTACAGCTTTCTCATTCACCTTCCCGGTTCCCGCCGGAAGGATTCTTGACCAGCTGAGTGAAAAACGATAATTTTTGATTCCAAGTAACCGCATCAAAGCAAAATCTTCTTTATAACGGTGCATATGATCGCAGGAAACATCTGCAGTCTGTTGTTCATACACCCTGCCGGAACGCACAAACTCATCCCACACATTCTTTCCACGGCCATCGTCAGGATCGGTTCCTTCCACCTGATAAGCACTGCTTGCCACTCCCCAGACAAAATCTTTTGGAAACATATTTTTCTTCCTCTCTCTATTTTTCAGAAACAATTACAGAGATCAGTTCAAATGCACTCGGCATGGTAGAATCTCCGGAAATCAGCCGTATTTCCACCGTATGTGCCCCTTCTTTTCCATGCACCAGAACCGGAGTCAGCGTCAGGGAATCCCCCCAATCCTCATCAAAATTTGCATCCAGCGTCACCGCATGTGCTTCATCCCCATCCACAATGGCCAGTGCCACCGGTGCCGGTTTCGTTACACAACGCTTATACTGTGCTGCAATCTCACTTCCATTTACAGCAAACGTTAACGATGCTCCTTTTTCTTTTGCGGACCATCCATTTTTGAAGCAATCTTTGACTTCTTCCTGTACTCTGGTATCTTTGACAAATCCCTGGTTTTCAGGTTCATAATTACGATTATCCAGACGCACTGCTTTTTCATAGCAATTGTCTGTCAGTGGTTCTGGGAATTCTGGTTTTGCATCCTTCGTCTGTGTCATATGGATTTTCTCTAAGGCATAAGTGATCACGGATGCCACCAGTTCATGTCCTTTGTCATTTGGATGCAGATCATCCTCTGTTATCTTGCGGTTTGGAATCCGCCCCGCAACGACTTCCGGATAAATACTGCTCTGCATGCTGACCGCCGGAAGATTGTAGTGTCTGGCTATCTGTGCATGCATAATCTGTGCATTACCACCGTTGTTATAATAAACATTGTGCACCAGCATCACAGCAGGTTCGTTTTCATCCTGCCATACACGGCGTACCAGTCCTTCATATGTCTCACGGAAAAATTCCGTCGATTCATCATTGACCGAAAATTCAATGATAACAAAATCCGGTTTATGGGAAAGCAGGTCGGACTCGGCACGAGCCGTCCCGAAATGTGATGTTGTTCCACCGATTCCGGCATTGATATAATGAAATTTGGCCTGTGGAAATGTTTTCTCCCACCACTGAAATACGCGGTAAGCATAACACAGCTCCGGTGCGGATGCAAGACATCCCTGCGTGATAGAACCACCAAGGAAACCAATGCTTAATGTTTCCCCAGCCTCTGCCCTTGCCATTAATTTTTTCATCCGGTACTGATTGCCCGGATTTGAAATACCTCTTTCATATTCAATCTGCATTGTTATACTCCTTTGATTTGTAACGGGAACATCAGCCCATGCAAAATTTGCTGACGCAAATGGGCTGACGCTACATAATCAATTTTAAAAAAATTGATTACCTATCCCAAATTTCCTCTCCGAGGCTTTCGATGAATGCGGTAAGTTCCTTACTCATCTGTTCTGCCTCCGGAATACGGATATGTCCCGGTGTTCCCTTTCCGTTCTGTGAATACAGGAAATGGTGTACCCGCGGACTGTTTATTGTTTTGCACACTTCCTCAATGGAAATGTCCCAGTTTTCGTTATGTTCCAATATTGTAGTAGTTAATATAAAGGTTGCCTTCGGATATACTTCCATAAGATGCTCCAAAAATCTGCGGTAATGCTGCCGCCAGTTCTCAGAACGTGCACTGTTGTAATCCTCCGCCATATAATCCTCCGGGTGATTGTCGTTTTGTCCAAATGCCAAAATGACAACATTCGGTGTATAGCGGGAGAAATCCCATGGTTTTACTTCACTGAGTTCCGGTTGATATTCAATTTTGTCATAGCAGGATTCTACCCCCAGATAATCCGGCGCCATAAACCAGCCGGTTCTGTCAAGAAGGGCGATCCCCCCCTGTGAACTGTCATGCAGCTGTGCATGCAGATTTCGCGCGGTCATCCACGCATAAGAATACCAGCTGTTTGAATATTCCCCATCGTGCTCCGGATCCGGTTTTCCTACATAATCCACAGCTTCTGATACCTCACCGCAGGAAACGCTGTCCCCGAAAACTTCGATTTTACGGGACGGAAGCGGTGCCGGAGTAAGTACCTCGGCATCGCTTCCCAATTCAAATCCCAGTAATGTGACGATATGGCAGGAATCCATTCTTTTAAAAAGAGTGAGGGTATGCTCTGTAGGCTCAAGACCTTCTGCAATCACATACGTTTTTGCATCGGAATCTGAGGTAAGTAAGAACTGTCCCTGCTTTCCGTCTAATATATATCCCATCCGGCTCGACCAGTAAGCACGCTTGTTTGCCAGTGTCACGGAAATTTCTGTTCCGGTAAAACGAATCTGTACAAAGCTCGCCGCATAGACAAGCACTGGTGCTTTCGGATCATCAAAATCAATTCTTCCACAATATTGTAATCTCTTGTCGTCCGGTGAAATATGCATAATTATCTCCTTCCGATTTCAGTGTCTGCAGGTGTTACAACACTGTTTGTTTTTATGTAATCTACAATCTCATCCAGTTTTGTAAATGCCAGGCCAACGTAGCTGTCTGCAGCGCCATAATAGATGGCGATCTTTCCGGATGCGCTGTCGTGAATGGTTGCGCATGGGAAGCATACATTCGGAACGAAACCTCTCTCCTCATACCATTCTTCCGGAGTCAGAAGGAAATTCTCACAGCGGTACTTCACGATGGAAGGATTATCAATGTCAAGGATTGCCCCACCGATGGAATAAACATATCCGTTACATGTACCGGATACCCCATGGTAGAATAACAGCCATCCTTCGGAAGTCTCGATTGGAGCAGCTCCGCCGCCGATCTTTAAGGACTCCCACCATTCGCTTCCTTTGCCCATGACATGTCTGTGTTTGCCCCAATATACCAGATCCGGGCTCTCACTTAAGAAGATGTCACCAAACGGTGTATGACCACTGTCTGACGGACGGGAAAGCATCATGAAGTTTCCATTGATCTTTCTAGGGAACAGCACGGCATTACGATTGAATGGGAGGAACGGATTCTCAATCCGTGTAAACGTCTTGAAATCTGTTGTTTTTGCCATGCCGATTGCTGCTCCGTAGAAATCCTGACACCAGATGATATAATAGGTGTCTTCTACTTTTACAAGTCTTGGATCGTATGCATAGACTGGCATAAATGGCTCGCCGTTTTCATCTACGAATGGAATCTTGTTTTCTTCAAAATCCCAGTGGATGGCATCTTTGCTGTGTCCAAGATAAATATATGGAATACCATTGGTCTGCTCTCCACGGAACACACCGATGAAAGCATCACCATATGGCATAACCGCACTGTTAAAAATTCTTGCAACACCCTTTAACGGATTTCTTCCGATGATTGGGTTTTCACTGTATCTCCAGATCGGTGCACCGTTCTGTGGTCCTGCCGGTCTGTCCTGCCAAGGTACGTTTGGTACCGGTGCTGTCAGCATCTTTACATCACTCATAGTTCGTTCTCCTCTTATTTATTATTGATCAGGTCGCATCTCTGCTGTACACACAGTACGCTTCTTCCCGGGTCCTGTGGGGTGTTGAATACGTAATCGATCAGACGGTCAATTGTGGTAGTAGCGACATGCATTCTTGTATCAGAGGAAGCATAGTAAATAAATACTTCGTTCTTGTCATTGACAATGGCTCCATTGGTAAATACCACGTTTGATACATCGCCGACACGCTCCTCGCCTCTTGGTCCGATTAACAGTCCGGATGGCTCTGCAATCACCTTGGACGGATCGTTTAAGTCTGTTGCAAATGCGTAAATAACATAGCGCAGACCTGCTGCAGTATTTCTTACTCCATGTGCAATGTGAATCCAGCCGCGGTCAGTCTTGATCGGAGTCGCACCTGCACCGTTCTTTGCCTCCGTAATGGTGTGGTACTTACGGATGCTGGTCATCTTCTCCTCGTCGATAACTGCATGCGTAATATCCTCGCAGAGTCCAAATCCAATTCCGCTTCCGCTTCCGGTATCAATGAAATCGTCCATTGGACGGGTGTAGAATGCATACTTTCCATCTACAAATTCCGGATGCAGCACAACATTTCTCTGCTGTGGGGAACGAAGGGTCTTTAAGTTTTCCAGACGCTCCCAGTGCTTTAAATCTTTTGTGCGGACAATACCTGCTGCTGCAACGGCCGCAGACAGATCGTTTACGCTGGTGTCTTTGCTCTCGGAACAGAATACGCCGTAAATGTATCCATCCTCATGCTGTGTCAGACGCATATCATAAACATTTGTTTCTTCCGGACATACATCATCCAAAAGGATCGGGTAATCCCAGAAACGGAAATTATCAATTCCGTTATCACTCTCTGCCACGCCGAAGAAAGACTTTCTGTCATTTCCCTCAATACGGGCAACCAGATAATACTTTCCGTTTAAATAAATTGCTCCGGAATTCATGACTGCATTGATTCCGAGACGTTCCATAAAGAATGGATTGGTCTCCTCGTTTAAGTCATATCTCCAGGTGAGCGGAATCATATCTCTTGTAAGAACGGGATTCACATAACGGTCAAATACCCCATTATAAAAGTCGCTTTTTTCATTTTTACGTGAAAGCAGCTTTTCCTGCTTTGCCAGTTCTACATAATATCTTTCATGCATTGTTTAAAGTCTCCTTATTATTTCCATACACATTCTTCCGTTATGATACGGACATTTCCAAGGTTCTACGATTGGACGGTCGGCAATCGGACTTCCATCCGGATGTACTTCCCAGAACCACTCAGAACCGTTTCTCTTGTCAATTACGTGTTCTTTGATGAATTCCCATTCTGCCTCAGATGCTTCCAGGAAATTCTCTTTCTGCGGATGCTTCTGGTATTCATTCAAAAATCCAATGACCGTCTCTGCCTGTACCCACCAGACCCGGTGGTCATTCACTTCTCCTTTACAGCATTCATTTGCCAGAGAATGACCGTCAAAAGCAACCTTATATACATTTTCCGCAAGTGTTTCGGTAATCGGGGACATCTTTTCTTTGTAATGTGCATCCCCAAGTACCTCTACTCCACGATCCATCAGCCATGCTGTCTCAATGTCATGACCATAAGAATACAGATCAATGATGGTGTTGTAGTTCTTGTCAAAGAATACTTCCTGTCTCTTAAGTTTCGGATTGTATACCTTATCCGCAAAGACATCCATGATCCATTTTAAGCGTTCTCCCACTTCTTCATCATGAGAAACACGATAAAATTCTGTATATGCTTCAAACACATGAAGCAGTGTATTCATCGTTTTTTCTGCAAGTACACCGTTTTCAGACAGTTTTTCATTGGATTCTGGCTGAAAATTCTTTGTGAAAGCCTCCAGATATCCGATTTCATCCGTACATTTGCTTTCAATCAGTACCTGCAGTTCTTTGGCAAGTTTCAATGCTTCCTCGTCTTTGGATGCATCATAATAGGAAGAAAGAGCATAAATACAGAACGCCTGATTATAAGTATGTTTTGTTGTGTCAAGTGGCTTTCCGTCATAGGTCATAGACCAGAAGATTCCACCATTTTCTTTGTCAATGCAATGATCACGCAGGAACTCATAACCGTGTCTTGCCTCATCCAATAAGGTTTCATCTTTCAGAAGGATATACGCATTTGCAAAAAACCAGGTAATTCTGCTATTTAAGATACAGCCCTTTTCTGCTGTTTTGTCTACGTTTAAATCATAGTCCATATATCCATAGTAACCACCATATGTATCGTCTCTTAATACCTTCCAGAAGGGAATAATCCCTTCTGTCAAATGCTTTGTGACTTCTTCTTTCATCATGCTCTTATTCATGCCGATACCTCTTATTTTTCTAAAATCATTAACCCTTTACTGCACCTGCAGTAATTCCACTGTAAATCTGTTTCTGGCAGCAGACAAATACGATCAGCGCCGGAAGCAGGGAGATAATAACACCTGCACAGATCAGATTGTACTTGCTTCCCATTGGTCCTACGAACGTGTAGAGGGAAAGTGCCATGGTACGGATCTCTTTTCTCATCAGGTAAAGGTTTGCTGCGTAGTATTCGTTGTACACACCAACACCCTTTAAAATACAGGATGTAACAATTGCCGGTTTTAACAGTGGAAGCATAATCTTCCAGTAAATCTGCCAGTAATTTGCGCCATCAATGATAGCTGACTCATCCAGAGAGATCGGAATATTCTCCATAAACTGAATGAAAATATACATGGAAATAACATCGGTACCACAGCTCATAATGATGTAACCGCCCAGACTGTTTACAAGATGTAAATCTGACATGATCTGGTATACGGTAACCTGCATTGCTACTGCCGGAAGCAGTGCTGCAATTGTATAAAGGTTACGGATAAACCCATTGCCTGGGAACTTGAAACGGTTCAATACGTAAGCAAGCTGGGAACCTACAATAACGGATACGGTAAGCACAACCACCATAACTATGACAGAGTTTAAAAATGCACGTCCCATATTTGCTGTCTTAAATGCATTTACAAAGTTGTCAAAATTCAGCCAGCTTCCCGGGAATGCCATAACATTGGTATTCTGGTACTCGGCATCTGTCTTAAATGCCGTTGTGATACAGGAAACAATCGGAATGATTGCACAGAATCCGAAAAAGATCAGCGATGCATATTCCACAATAATCCAGATAATGCTTCCTACGGAATAATGTTTCATTTTTTTACGTTTTACTGCTGCTGTACTACTCATTATTTCGCCGCTCCTTTCTTCATTTTCTCCTGTTTTTTGATCTGCTTAATCACCTGTTTTTCTGCCTTCAGCCGGGCTTTCTTTGCCTTATAGGATTCATCCTCCGACGCGGCATCCCTGAACACATATTTAAAGAACACATTCTGTAAGATCGTACAGATAAAGATGATCATCAGCAGAACAACAGACATTGCCGATGCCAGACCTACTTTCTGGCTGGTATGTGCGATCTTGTTCATAATTACGAAATACGTTCCTGTTCCGTTTGCACCGGTAGTGATTACGAAAGGCGCCTCAAACGCACTTAAGGAACCGGTGATGGAAAGGATAACATTTAATGTAATAATTGTCTTGATACTCGGGAGGATAATGTGTTTAAACTGCTCCCATTTATTTGCACCATCCAGGGACGCCGCTTCGTAGAGTTCGCTATCCACAGACATCATGGCACCAATAAACAGTACCATATTCTGTCCGGTATACCGCCATACGGAAGTCGCCGTCAGGGACCAGTTGTTTACACTCTGATCCTTTAACCAGTATGGAAGATTTTCTAATTGAAACCCACACCACTGCAGGATTGTATCAAATACGAATCCTCTGGTGAAGAAGAATTTAAAGATAAAACCAATGGCTATACCACTGATGAGGTAAGGGAAAAACATCAGCCCTTTGAAAAGATTTCCACCCTTTACCTTAAAACTTAAAATTGTTGCAAGATACAGTGCAAGCACAAGCTGGATCAATGCACCGACCATATAGAATAAACTAAGTTTCAACGCCCCGAAACAATCTTTTCTTCTGAATACATCAAGATAGTTGTCCCATCCGACAAATTCGCGCCTGTCTATCGGCGTTGTATATTTCATCTTATAAAAACTGAATTTGATCATTTCCGCAAACGGAAAGTAAGTAAATAAAAAGAGTAAGAGCAACGGGATGACCATAAAACCGATACAGATAAATACCTGCTGGCCGGCTCTGCTCCTTGCCCATTTCTTAAAACTAAATGATTTTGATTTCATACTACGTTCCTCCCATATGAAACAGGCAATCATGCCGCTGGGCCGAAAATAAACTTTCCGGCCCAGACAACTGGATGATGTACCTTTATGCAGCGTGGAACTACTCTGTAATTTCTACGCCCTCAGATTCCTGAGCATCTGTCCATTTCTGGTTCCACTCGTTCATAATATCATCAAAGCTCTCATCGCCATTTGCTGCATGCTCAATGATTGCCTGAATCTTATCATTACCGCCGTTGTTAATGTTCAGTTCTGAATCAGCATTTAATGCATTTAAAAGATCCTCTTCGCCTTCTACAGCCGGTTCATCCTCAAGGAATGTCACACCAGAGAAATCAAGCTTTGTATCAGAAGATGACTTTGCAATCGGAAGTCCATCCTCGTTGTAAGAAAATCCAGACTTTTCAGTCATCCACTTAACAAAGATTAAAGCTGCCTGCTTCTCATCATCAGAAGCGTTTACGTTGATACCGTAAGAGTAATCTGCTCCGGCTGATGCATACTGCTCACCGTTTACAGAAATCGGGAATGGCATATATCCGATGTCATCTGCGTTCTCACCGGCTGCTTCCATCTGTGGGTAAGCCCATGATCCAAGTACCATACATCCGATCTGTCCGTTGTTTAACATGCTCTTAGAGCCTTCCCAGTCAGTTGTAGAATAGTCATCCTCGGTAAGTCCGCCAGCAACTGCATCGTAAAGGATCTTGTATACTGCATATGGATGTGTGCCATCGCCATAATCCTTGAATGGATCCTTTGTATGAAGGAGTTTCTGGTTGAAATATGTATTGTCACCAGTTGCATTGTTTCCGATATAAGCATCCCATGCACCCATTGTCCAGCCTGCTGCATAGTTTGTGTAAAGCGGAATTGCATCCGTCTTGTCCTTGATCTTCTTTAATGCATCAATGAACTCGTCCGGAGTCTTTGGAGTATCGGTCACACCGGCATCCTCAAACACTTTCTTGTTGTAAACGATACCCTGTGTCGTTGCTGTGGAAGGAACACCATATACATCATTTCCATAGAGCCATGTGTTTGCGTAGTTGATCTGCTGGCTCATCTCATCAAGTGTACCGTATGACATATAATATGTACTGAGGTCTGCCTTATCTACTGCCGGAATCATGGTAATGGTTTCGTACTGTCCGGACTGTAAATGTGTCAGTGCATCATCGGCATAGTTTGTATCTGTAGTGATTTCAACCTTGATATTCGGATACTCTTTGTTGAAGTCTTCCAGATAAGATTTCCAGTTCTTTCCGCCGTAATCATCGGTATCCATATCTGTTCTGTGGTTGAACATTGTAATTGTTGCGCTTAAGTCTTTTCCTGTTTCTCCCAATACAATGTCTGAATAGCTTACAAGACCATCTGATGAAGCGCTGTCTGCCTTCTGTGTTCCGTCGGCAGAGTCACTTCCCTTAGAACCGCATCCTGCGAATAATGTTGCGGTCATTGCAGCCACAAGACCAAGTGCCATAAACTTTTTAAATTTCATGTTGTTCTCCTCCTTAAACATGTGAATTATTAAGTTAATTTAAGTATACATTTTTTGTTAATTTAATCATCATTCTTTCTTGCTTTTAATCATATTATGTTGCATTT
>ERZ1034626.528-NODE-528-length-27679-cov-13.382638_pt1 | contig 27679 bp, 42 predicted proteins | sample MGYA00520652_ERZ1034626 | MGnify/ENA primary metagenome ERZ1034626 (study PRJEB33766, sample SAMN09781765) | gut metagenome | biome: gut microbiome | host: Homo sapiens | place: Madagascar | study: EMG produced TPA metagenomics assembly of the PRJNA485056 data... | reverse complement strand
GTTGTCGATGAAGGACAAAAAGGGCATGCAGGATTCAGATTTACTCCTGTAATGAACAAATTCGATGTATGGATTCCGAAAAGAAAGTCCAATGCAAGTGGTGGCAGTATTGGCGAGTACAACAAGATAGGCTCTTACAAATTGAGATATTATGCTGTAATGTTCCATCCTGATTGCATAAAGCTGAAAGAGTCAGGAGAGGGGTACGACTGGACTGTAGTATCTGAGAACGCATATCCTAAAATATTAAGCGGACGTTATAAGAAAGGCGGAAAATAAAATGGAAAACAAAAAAATGAATATCGTTTACAAGAAAGTTAAGGACTTGATTCCGTATGAGAACAATCCAAGAAACAACGACGAAGCTGTTGACTATGTAGCAAAGAGCATCGAAGAGTTTGGCTTCAAAGTTCCGTGTGTTGTGAGCGGTGACGGTGTATTGATCACAGGTCATACAAGACTTAAAGCATGCAAGAAACTAGGCATTGATGAGGTCCCTTGTATTGTGGCTGACGACCTTACAAAAGACCAAATCAAGGCATTCAGAATCGCAGATAACAAGGTATCCGAATACAGTACATGGGATAACGAAAAACTTGCTGAAGAACTGAGCGAAATCATGATGGACATGGGGCAGTTTGGAGACGATCTTTTCAAGGATGATGATACGATGGATATCGAACTTCCTGAAGAAGACAACCCATACAGCCAAAAGAAGCACGTTCCACAGTACGAACCGACAGGCGATTTTGTCGATATTATGGAACTTATTGATGATGAAAAGACGAACGAGTTGATTAAGGAAATCAAGGCATCTAATGTTTCTGAAGACGAGAAGAACTTCCTTATCAAAGCAGCTTACAGGCATCTTAAATTCAACTATTCAAAGATCGCTGACTATTATTCTAATGCTTCTGAAGAAATGCAGATTCTTATGGAGAAATCAGCACTTGTCATTATTGACATTGATGATGCAATTGCAAACGGATATGTGAAGCTTACAAAGGTTGTCGAGGACTTGATTGCTGAAGATGATGGCGGTGAAGCTGATGGAGAGTAAGGACTTTGCTGTATTTATTCTTTCACATGGTAGAGCAGACACAATATCAACGTATAAGGCATTGCGTGATGGTGGGTATACAGGCAGAACGTATGTCGTGATTGACAACGAGGATGATCAAGAAGAACTGTACAGACAGAAATTTGGGGACGATATTATCCAGTTCGACAAGAGGGACTATCTTGAAAAGACAGACCTTGGAGACTTGGACACTGACAGGCGTATCGGAGTTTTCGCAAGAAACTTTATACAGGATGAAGCAAAGCGATTAGGCTACAAGTTCCATTTACAGCTTGACGATGATGTTCATGGTTTCACGTACAGGTTTGCACAGGGAAAAGTTCTAAGGGCATTGCATTGTTCTCACTTGGACGAAGTATTCTCCGGCATGGTTGAGTACATGAAGGAAACACCTATCACGTCATTATCATTTGCCTTGTCAGCGTATAACATGGGTGGCGTAGATGGCAGTATCAAAGAGGGCATGACACGGAAAACCATGACAACGTTTCTCATGAGGGCCGATGATGTTCAGTATTTTCATATGCGGATGAATGACGATATTACGACATCGTTAATCAATGGCATGCGTGGGAAACTTTACTATTCATACCTTCCTATCGAAGTTGAGGTTGACAAAACGCAAGTCAAGGCAGGAGGAATGACTGACATATATCAGAAGAATGGAACATACAGGAAATCATTCTACAGTGTCATGTGCTGTCCGTCATGTGTGAAGGTTTCAGCCATGGGAATTACGGACTACAGGATTCATCACACTATCAGTTGGAACAACGCCGTGCCGAAGCTGTTATCGGAAAGATGGTGCAAGCATGAAAGACATTGACTATCTGATTATAGGTGCAGGGCTGAGTGGTTCAGTAATTGCAAGAGAATTGACGGACAAGGGCTATAAATGCGTTATTCTTGAAGAACGTGGCAGTGTGGGTGGAAATATAAGGGACAGAGAATTCAGCGGAATAAACGTTCATCTGTATGGCCCTCATATATTCCATACGAACAGCGATGAAGTGTGGGACTACATGAACAGGTTTTGCAAGTTCAACAACTTCATGAATTCACCGATTGCAAATTATAAAGGTGAAATATATAACCTTCCGTTTAACATGAATACGTTCTCTAAAATGTGGGGAGTTACAACACCTGAAGAAGCAAAGAGAAAGATTGAGGAACAGAGAATATCTTGTGAAAATCCGAAGAGCCTTGAAGAATATGTTCTAAATCTTGTAGGCATGGACATTTATGAAAAGCTGATAAAAGGCTATACAGAAAAGCAGTGGGGCAAGCCATGCAAGGAACTTGACAAAAGTATTATCAGGCGTATTCCGTTGCGGTTCACGTACAACAATAATTATTTCAATGCAAAGTACCAAGGCATCCCCGTTGATGGTTATTCTAAGACCGTAGAAAGACTCCTAGAAGGCGTTGAAGTGGTGACAGGGTATAAATGTTCATACTCAAGTAAAGAATGGCTAGAAAGGGCTAAAAACGTGGTTCTTACAGGTGCCATTGATGAGTGGTACGGCTATTGTTTCGGAGTGTTGGAATATCGGAGCCTTAAATTTGAAACTGAAGAATTGAAGGAAGAGAATCATCAAGGCAACGCTGTCGTGAATTATACCGATGCTAGAGTTCCGTGGACTAGGATTATTGAACATAAGCATTTCGCAGGAGTGAAGACACTGACAACCATTATCACGAAGGAATATCCGCAGAAATGGGAAATCGGAAAAGAACGGTACTACCCGATTGAGAATGAAAAGAACAAAGCACTGTATCACAAGTACAAAGAGCTTGCAGACCGTGATGGATTGATCACAGTTGGAAGGCTTGCAGAGTATAAGTACTATGATATGGACGATACGATAAAAAGTGCATTAAAGGTGGTGAAAGAATTATGCGAAAAACAGTAAATGAGCAGGCGGAAGAAATATTACAGAAAGCAGAAGCATTCGGAGTCGATAAAAACTTCTTCTTCATTACGACATTCAGGCGATATATGGTGCAGCTGAAAATATTAACAGAGCTTGAATCGTCTATTAAAAATGACGGCGTACTGGTTACGAAAGAATATGTTAAAGGAAGAAAGAACGTATATTCTCATCCAGCCATTCAGGACTTTAACCGCACAACTGACAGTGCAAATAAAACGGTAAGCACGCTGATGAAGATCATTTCGAAATTTTCTAGCGATGATAATTCTGAGAGTGACACTGACCCGTTGCTTCAGCTGATAAATGGTGGTGACGATGATGATGGCAGTGACGAGCAGTAAGGCTTACGAATATTGCAAAAACTCTGTTAGAAAGAACACCACTCCGAAGTACGTCAAATTACAAATGAAAGCATGGATGCGGATTGCCGAAGGAAAAGACAAGAAATATTTCGTATCCGAAAAGAAAGTAAAGCAGATTGAGAACATTCTGAAACTGCTTATCATGCCAAAAGGATTGAAAGCAGGACAGTCTATGTATAAGTGCGCCACTGGTTATCAGTGGCTAATTTATACAGCCATGCTATGCACGGTGTATCGTGACAAACCGAAAAAGCGCAGATACGAAACAGGGTTGTTGGAAATATGCAGAAAGAATTTCAAGACATATACAGTCGGCACAATCTTTATTATCTTGTTTTTGACAGAACCAAAGTTCTCAAAATTCTTTTCAGTTGCGCCAGATGGTGCTTTATCAAAGGAGATAAAAGAAGCAATCTCAGATACAATCAAAAGCAGTCCGCTAATATATGATTATAAAGGAACGAAGCGTTTCAAGCTGCTAAGGGACTACATAAAATTCAAGCCGAACGAAAACACGCTTATACCGCTTGCGTATAGTAATAACCGTATGGACGGACGTATGCCGAACGCATTTATCGCAGATGAGGTTGGAGCATTGCCGAACGGCTATCCTGTTGAAGCTATGCGTTCTGGACAGCTTAACGTTGTCAACAAACTAGGGTTCGTTATCAGTACAAAATATCCGACAATCGACAATCCGTTCGAGGATGAGGTCGCATATGCCAAAAAGGTTCTTGATGGTATCGAGAAAGACGAAACAGTATTTGCACTGCTGTATGAGCCTGACAAAACGTCTGATTGGGAAACTGACGACATGGTTTTAAAGCAGGCGAATCCTGCGGCATTGGAAATCCCTGAAATTTGGGATGATCTTGTAAAGAAAAGAGCCAGAGCCATTGCCATTGAGAATGAGCGAGAGAATTTCGTTACAAAGCATTGCAACATTATCTATCAAGGTCAGGGAACAGAAACATTTATTGATGTTAAGGATGTTCAAGCATGCAAGGTTGCTAATATTGATTGGTCAGGAAGAGTTGTATATCTTGGCGTTGACCTTTCAGAATCGAACGATAATACATCTGTTGCCATGGTTTCTGTCGATGATGACGATAACATTCTTGCAGAAAGTTTTGCCTTTATTCCGGCAGACAGGATCACGGAGAAAACAGTCTCAGAGCGTGTAAACTATCAAGAATTATTGAAGAGTGGGAAGGTATTTGCGTGCGGTGACAGAGTTATCTCATATGCATTTGTTGAGCAATTAATCTTGAGCGTTGAGAGCCGTTATAACGTACAAATACAGGCGATTGGATATGATAGATGGAATGCATTAAGCACAGCGCAGAAATTGGCTAATGAAGGCTATAACACGGTTCAAATTAAGCAGTATTCAAGCGTGCTACATTCTCCAACAAAGAGGATGAAAGAAGCAATCCTTACGCAGAAATTCAAGTATACAGAAAATAAATTGCTAGAGATAAACTTTCAGAATGCGAAATGTGCATACGATACAAACAAAAATATGTATGTGAGCAAGAAAAAGAGCAACGGAAAAGTTGATATGGTGGTATCACTTATCAATGCGATTTACCTTCTTGAGCAGGATTATTTTTTGAATGAAGGTGACTTTACATTCCAGATGATTTAATTGTAAAAAACGTGTATTTATGCTAATATATTTGCGTAAAAATGTTTCAAAAAGAAAATACTAAAAAAGGGCGGTAATGAGAATGGCACTTTTCAAAATATTCAATAAAAGAATCAAGAATAAAGTAAATCTTAACGATCAAAGTGTTCAGCTTGACGATGTGCTGTTATCGGCATTGCTCAATAATGAGACAATCACGAGGGAAAAGGCACTCACGCTTCCTGCCGTATCAGGCGCTGTTGATTTTATCAGTGGTTCGATTGCGGCAATGCCTGTCAAACTTTACAAGTACAAGAAAGGCAAAGTTGAGGAAGTGCAGAATGACAGCCGTGTACGAATGTTGAACGGCGACACAGGAAACACGCTTGACGGGTTTCAGACAAAAAAGGCCATGGTCGAGGATTATTTACTCGGCAAAGGTGGATATTGTTACATCCAGATAGACAGACAGAACAACGTAACAGCACTGAAATATATTCCAGATATAAATGTCACTGTGTGGTCAAATTCCGACCCGATGAATCGCTTCGTACAGTTCTATGTTGGCACGGATAAAATCTATCCGTGGAACATGGTAAAACTCTTGAGAAATACCAAAGACGGAGCAAGCGGAAAGGGATTGACGGAAGAAATTTCAAAAGCACTTGAAACGGCATACAGTACGTTGGTGTATCAGCTTGGACTGGTTCAGACAGGTGGTAATAAAAAAGGATTCTTACAAGCCGAAAGACGTTTAGGACAGGAAGAAATCGACAAGCTGAAAGGAGCATGGAAAAGGTTATATGCCAACAACACCGAGTCCGTCATGGTCTTGAATAACGGCATCAAGTTTCAGGAGTCGTCAAACAGTTCTGTTGAAATGCAGTTGAATGAGTCGAAGAAAACATTACAGGATGAAATCAATGGAGTTTTCCACATTCATAGTGATTTCAATCTGACATTTAAGGAAGCGATATATCCGATTGTTAAAGCATTTGAGACAGCACTCAACAGCACGTTACTATTGGAAAAAGAAAAGAAAAACTTCTTCTTTGAATTCGATACGAAGGAAATTGTGAAAGCAAGCATCAAAGAGAGATTCGATGCTTACAAGGTTGCAAAAGATACAGGACTTATGACTATAAATGAATTGCGCCGCATGGAAAATCTCAATTACATTGAGGGTATGGACGTGATCAATGTTGGACTTGGAGCAGTTCTGTATGATATTGAAACCGGAACGTATTACACTCCAAACACCGGACAGGTGACAGGCGGAAATGATGATGAAGAAACTGAACAGGGGGCAGATGATGAAATACAGATATCTGAAGAATCTGACGAAAAATAGTGCAGATTTCTATGTATATGGAGACATCGTTGATGAGAACGTACCTGACTGGTGGACTGGTGAAAAGTCCGAAACAGCAGTCGATACAAATGCATTCAAGACAGAGCTTGAAAGTTTGAACGGTGTGACAGATTTTAATATTTACATCAATTCAGGCGGTGGCTCAGTGTTTGCAAGTTCGGCAATGGTCAGCATGTTAAAACGATTCAGACAGAACACAGGAGCAACGATTCATGCGTACATTGATGGATTATGTGCAAGTGCAGCTACATATCTTGCCATGGTTGCAGACGATATTAACATTTACAAAAATTCTGTGCTGATGATTCACAAGCCAATGACGTTTGCATACGGAAATGCTAATGATTTACAGCATGACATTGACACATTGAATCTGATTGAAAGTGGAACGATGCTGCCAATGTATGAATCCAAGGCAAAAGAAGGAATCACAGCAGAAAATATTGCAGAGTTGGTGAACAACGAAACGTGGTTCAGTGGCAATGCAGATGATGATATGTACATCGGAAATTATTTCAACGTGAACGCACTTGAAACAGTGAAGGATGTACAGGCATGTGCGACAGATTTATTCAGAAACTACAAGCATGTGCCAGATGCATTAAAAAAGCCAAAACAGGTTAAAAAGCCTGTCGAGGATCGTGCGCTTGATTATTCAGCATACGAGAATATTATTTGTTCATTAAAGAAAGACGGAGGGGCGAAAGAATGAACGTAAAAGCACTTATCGAAAATCGAAATTCAAAAGTCGCTCAGATGGAAGGATTGTTGACAACTGCAAAGGCAGAAAACAGATTACCATCTGAAGACGAAAAAAATCAGTTTGCAAACCTTGAAAAGGAAGTCAAGGACATTGATGCAACTATTGCTATGTATGACCAGATGGCAGACATGACAATGAAGGAAGTTCCTGCACCACATGTTGAAATGACAAATGCAGAAAGAGATCACAAAACATTCGAGAATGCAATTCGTGGTATTGTAAATACTGACACACCAACAATGCCTGCCGATGCAAAGACATTGATTCCGACAACTGTTTGGAATGAAATCATTTCTAAAGTAATTGAAATCTCACCTGTGTTCTCTATGGCAGACCGCTATAACATCACTGGCAAGCTAGTATTACCAAAGTATGACGCACAGAACAGTTCTATCGTGATGCAATATGCGGATGAGGGAACAACAGCAGAGTCTGGAAAGGTTGTTATCAGCCAGATTGAACTTGATGGATTCCTTGCACGTTGCCTTGCTAAAATTTCAAAAAGCTTGATTAACAATTCCAACTTTGACATCGTTGGTTTTGTTGAAGCAAAAATGGCACAGGCAATCGCATTGTATTTCGAACATGAGATTTTGTTCGGAACAGTAGGCAAGGTTGAAGGTCTAACTGGAATTACATCAGATATGACTGTTACAACTGCCGCAGCAACAAAGATTACATCAGACGAGTTGATGGATTTACAAGACAAAATAATCGACAACTATCAGGGTAATTCTATTTGGATTATGAACCGTGAAACTCGAAATGCAATCAGAAAATTAAAAGATAATGAAGGCGATTACTTGTTAAACCGTGACTTTACAGCAAAATGGGGATATACACTTCTTGGCAAGGACGTTTATTGCTCTGATGCGATGGACAAGATGCTTGCGGGAAAAACAACCATTTATTACGGTGACTTATCTGGTTTAGCTGTGAAAGTTTCAGAAGAAGCTAACATGCAGGTGTTGCAAGAAAGATATGCTGAAGAACATTTACTTGGAATTTTAGCTTTCGTTGAGTGGGATGCAAAGGTTGCAGACACTCAAAAGCTTGCAAAACTTGTGATGGCAGCAGGCAAATAAAAAAGGGGTGAAACAATATGGAAGTAAGCAAGGTTAGTGATATTACAGCAGATAGCGTTTCAGAGTATCTAAGACTGGACGAAGTAAGTGAAGATGAAAAGAATACATTGACCATGCTTATTTCTGTTGCAACCTCGTTTATCAAAAGCTATACAGGGCTTGATGATGATGGCGTTGACAAATATCATGAATTTGTGATTGTGGTGCTTATTCTTTGCCAAGACATGTGGGATAACCGCACGATGTATGTTGACAGCAAGGATTTGAACAATACTGTTCAGAGCATTCTTGCGATGCATAGCGTCAATCTATTGTGAGGTGTGAATCATGTTAAATGCAGGGAAGTATTCAAAGCGTATCACAATTTACAAGACTGTAATTGTTACAGACGAGGATGGCTTTCAGACAGAACAGAAACAGGTGATTCTTACACCGTATGCGTATGTTCGGACAACGAAGGGTTTTACGCTGATTGCGAACAATTCTGATTTTGAAAAAGCATACACCAACTTCACGATTCGGTTTCCGAAAACAGAGATCACAAGGGATATGCTGATTGAGTTTCATAGCAAGACATATACGAAGACATATACGATTGAATATCTGAACAATGTTGATGAAAAAGGCGTAGAATTAGAAATTCAGGCAAAGGAAGTGACACACTGATGGCAAAGATTATTGCTGATATTGACGACAGTGTATTGAAGGATATATCTTACATCGACAAGCAGTTTGATCACATCTTTGGTGGCATGACCAAAGCAGGGGCAGAGGTTGTTTACAAGAATGTTATTTCGGCACTTCCAGAGCCGCTGAGAAGTTCAGGCTTTAGCAGTCATGTGAAACTGTCGAAAGTGTATAAAACGCCGTCAGATGATGGTATCAATACAAAAGTCATGATCACTGGATATTTCATCAACAAAGATGGAAGAAAGACTCCTGCACCACTTGTTGCTAACATGTTCGAGTATGGCAGTGACAAAAGGAACTATCCAAAGCAACCGTTCTTCCGAAAGTCTTTCAAAAAGTCACAAATCAAGAAAGCTATGGAAGAAGCGCAGAAGAATTTAAGCGGAGGTCTGTTGGATGAATAAACTCATCGAAAAAACATTGAGTGACTTTACGGTCAACGGTAAAAAAATTCCGGTCAAGTTCTTGCGGTATAATGGCACTGAAGAAACGTACATCACGTATATGGAAACAGATGCAGAGAGTACGTTACATGGTGATGATGAACTGCTCAATTATATCGAGTATTATGATTTTGATATCTACACAAAAGGCAATTACAAGCCGATTATCAAGGCACTAAAGGAATTGCTTACGAGTGTTGGGTTCATGTGGGAACCTGACAGATCATCCGCAGATATGTATGAGGATGATACGAAGTATTATCACAAGACATTATGTTTTTCAACTGAAAGGAGCGAATAATGGCTAAAATAGGTTTAAATAATTTCCGATATTCAAAACTTACGGAATCGGAAAATGGCAAAGCCACTTATGATGGCGCAAAAAAGCCAGCTAAGGCTATTTCCTGCAAAGTAGATATTTCTAACAATGATGCGTCTTTGTATGCAGATGATGCATTGGCTGAGAGTGATACTTCATTTCAGAAAGGTTCTGTTACAGCAGGAATCGACAATGAAGATGTGCAGGTCATGGCAGACCTTCTGGGGCATACGGTTTCAGAAAGTGGGAAAGGGCTTGTCAGAAATTCAAACGATGTTGCGCCGTATGTAGGTTTCGGAAGAATTGTCACAAAGATGGTGGACGGAGCTTACAAGTACACGGTAGAGTTCCTGTGCAAAGTTAAGTTCTCAGAACCGTCACAGGATGATTCAACTAAGGGCGAAAGCGTATCATTCAGTACAACTGAACTTAATGGAGTTGTTGCAACATTGGCTGATGGCACATGGTCAAAGACAGACACGTTTGATACAAAGACTGAAGCTGTCACATATCTTGAAGGACTGATGGCAAAGACTTCAGTTTAAAAGAATATTAAAGGCAGGGTTCGTCCCTGTCTTATTTTTTAGGAGGTAAACATGAAGGAAATTTCTAAAGAATTTGAGTACAAAGGGAAGACATACGGGCTTGTATTTAATCTGAACGTTATGGCAGTTATTCAGGACAAGTACGGCACACTTGATAAGTGGGGAAAACTCACAGATAGTAAAGATGAAGAGCCAAACGCAAAGGCAATCATTTTCGGAATTTGGGCGATGATCAATGAGTATATTGATATTCAGAACGAGGAACATGGAACAAGTGAAAAGCCACTGACACTGAAGCAGACAGGAAGAATGATAACTGACATTGGGCTTTCTGAAGCCACGAAGAAGGTAAACGAAACTGTTGTTGAAAGCACTAAAAGTTCCGAAAAAAACGTATAATCCCCGATGAGGATGAACCAGAGCCGATAGACTTTACATGGTTCTACTTTATCGGGCGTAACAAACTTGGCTTTACATTTCATGAGGTTGGCAGATTGACACTTACAACTTTCAATATGTTTTACAAACATTACAAAGATGATTTTGACTTTGAGTTGATGCTTGAAAAGACAGGAACAACATACGCAAAAGCATACGAGAAATCACAGCATGAGGACGACTGGTTCTAGGAAGGGGGTTGCATATGGCACTTGGTGGAACAATTAAGTTAAAAGGCGAAAGCGAATACAGGCGAGCATTGAGTCAGATCACACAGAACTTGCGTGAAGTATCTTCTGAAATGAAGGTTGTCACAAGTACATATGACAAGAACGACACAAGTACCGAAGCATTGACAGCCAAGAGTGACGTGCTGAACAAGCGTCTTGAAGAGCAGAAAGCGAAGCTGAAACTTGTTTCTGACCAGTACAAGACATATCAGGATGCTGTTAAACAGTCAGCAGATGAGCATGCGCAACTCGGCGAAAAACTTGAAAGTGAAAAGGGAAAGCTTGCAAGTATTGAAGCTCAAGTTGGCAAGAACAGTCAAGAGTACAAAGAGCAAGAAAAAGTTGTTAACGAGTTGCAGAAGCAGTATGATGAAAGCACCGCAGCGCAGGACAAGAACAAGAAATCATTGTCACAGCTTGCAGTGCAGATGAACAATGCTCAAGCGGATGTTAACAAGACCACAAAAGAGATTGATAACCTCGGCAAAGAATCTAACGATAGTGCAAAGCAGGTTGATAATCTGTCGAAAAAGATGGATGATGCTGATGGTGCATCGAAAAAGCTTGGTGATGGTTTCACTGTTCTTAAGGGTACGATGGCAAATCTGGCATCACAGGCAATCAGCAAGATTGTTGATGGATTCAAGCAGCTTGTAGGCGGTGCGGTGGACTATCAGAAGTCCATGGAGTATTACACGACATCATTTACGGTCATGACAGGTTCAGCCGATAAAGCAGGAGAAACGGTCAAGAAACTTGCTGATATTGGAGCAACAACTCCATTTGATATGCCACAACTTGCAGATGCAACATCTTTGCTGATGAATTTTGGCTTTAGTGCTGATGATGCGGTTGATAGCATGATGATGCTTGGAGATATTTCGCAGGGGAATGCGGACAAGCTGAACTCCATTGCGAGAGCATATGGAAAAATGAACTCGGCGCAGAAAGTAACACTTGAAGACATCAACATGATGATTGATGCAGGATTCAACCCGTTACAGGAAATCTCAGAAAAGACTGGAGAAAGCATGAAAAGCCTTTACGACAGAATATCAAAAGGTACAATGTCGGTTGATGAGATCACAGAGTCAATGAAGCGGTCAACATCTGAAGGTGGTAAATACTTTCAATCAATGGACGCACAGTCTCAGACTTTGGATGGTAGACTTTCGACATTGAGTGATACGATTAATTCAAAACTTGGTGAAGCATTACAACCCATTTTACAAAAGGCCGCTGATGAGTGGATTCCAAACATCACAAATGCAATCGACAATATGGATATTGATTCTGTCGTATCTGTCATTGATGATATTGTTTCTGGCGTTGGTGATTTATTCGGATTCATCATGGATAATGGCGGTACGATTATTTCGCTTGTGGCTGGCATTGGTACCGCTATGTTAACGTGGAACGTTGTAAGCATGATTAACGGTGTGGTTGGAGCGGTTAAAGCATTTCAGCTTGCTAATGAAGGTGCATCTGTTGCACAGGCATTGTTGAACGGCGTGATGAATGCCAATCCGATTATGTTGGTTGTAACGTTGATTGCAGGATTAATAGCAACGATCATCACATTATGGAATACAAACGAGGGATTCCGTAATGCTGTTATAAATGTGTGGAATGCATTCAAGGACACGGTCGGAAATGCAATTACATCGGTTGGTGGATTCATAGACAATCTTATATCGTGGTTTCAGGCTCTTCCTGGGCGTATTGGCGCATTCCTTAGTAATGTTATAAGCAACGTACAGAATTGGGCTTCTAACATGGTTTCTAGGGCTTCTGAGGCGGGTTCTAATTTTGTCAATGGTGTTGTGTCATTTATAAGTGGACTTCCATCTGCTGTATGGAATTGGTTATCAAGTGCGTTGAATAATGCGTGGAACTTTGCGGGGCAGTTGGCACAAGCGGGTGCAAATGCCGCTAGTGGGCTTGTAAATAACATTATAGGCACAATTAGCGGACTTCCTGGTCAGTTGTATAACTGGGGTGTAGATATGATTCAGGGTATTGCAAACGGTATCAGGAGTGCGATTCATCATGTGACAAGTGCGGTCAAATCAGTTGCAGATAAAATCACGTCATTTCTTCATTTCTCAAGACCTGACGAAGGGCCATTGGCTGAATACGAGAGTTGGATGCCTGACATGGTGGAAGGTTTGAGCGATTCTTTAAGGAAAGCAAGTCCAGAGCTGATAAATCAGACTGAAGCACTGGCAAATGGTATGTCTGATGCATTCAATGTGAATGGTGGCATTTCGACAAGCAGTGGAAACTATAGAAACATGGTTGATGCATTCAAGGAAGCTTTATCACAGGTTAAAATCGTGATGGATGATGAGGAAATGGGACATTTCGTCGATAAAACTGTTACAAAATTGATATACAATTAAGGCGGTAAAAATATGAGAAATTATGTTATTCAAAATGGGCTTGACAGCCGATATTTAAAAGGATTGCTGATTCAGGAATTGCCGTCAATTAGTAAGCCGTTGATGCGTACAAGCATTGAACAGATAGATGGTCGTGATGGTGATATTATTACAAGACTAGGATATTCAGCATACGAAAAAAAAATGAAAATCGGTCTGTTTGGCGATTATGATATTGACGAAATTATTCCGTTCTTTAATACAAGCGGAACAGTCACGTTTTCAAATGAGCCAGATAGATATTACAAATATGATATTCTTGATGCTGTCGATTATGAACGCCTTATGAGGTTCAGAACGGCTGAAATCACGTATCATGTGCAACCGTTCAAATACAGCACAATCGAAAGAATAAAGGTGTTTGACAATCCAACAGGAGCTATCACTGTTAGAAATAACGGCAATTATGTTTCAAAACCTATTATTCATATCAAGGGTTCAGGAACAATCAATCTGTCGTTGAATGGTGTGCAGTTGTTCCGTATTGATTTAAGTACATCATCCGCTATCACTATAGACACAGAAAGGCTCGAAGCGTACAATGATGATGTATTAATGAACAGATACGTTGTCGGAAATTACGACAAATTTATGCTGAAAGTCGGTCCTAATTCCGTGTCATGGGATGGACAGCTTACATATATTGCATTTGAAAATCTGTCGAGGTGGATATGATGGAAAAGACAAATCTTGAAATGATAAAAGGCGACACATTGTCATTTGCGGTTGAGATTGAGTTCGATGACAAACCGCAACAGCTTGAAAAGGCGCTCTTCACGTGCAAAAAGAATCTTGATGATGGCGATGTCGTATTTCAGAAAACACTTGAAGATGGCATCTCATTCAGGAAGCAGGAGCGCAACAAGATGTATTACGTGGTGCGAATTGCGCCTGAAGATACAAAGGACGTTGAAACAGGACATTATTTTTACGACATGCAAATTGAGATCAATGGCGATGTATTTACTATCCTAACAGGTGCATTGAAAGTACGATATGGAATCACAGATTAGGGGGTGCATAAAATGGGCGAATACTTTACAAAACCTGTATGCAAGGTTTTCATGCTAAAAGGCGAAAATGGTCTGAATGGTAAAGATGGCCTGAATGGCGAAAAAGGGGAAGGCATTCCAACGGGTGGTACAAAAGGACAGTTTTTGAAAAAGAAAAGCAACACTGATTACGAATACGAGTGGGCTGATATTGCTCCAACCTCATCTATTTCAAACAATGAAATTGATACTATCGTGAAAGAGTAGGTGATAACATGGAACACATTACAATGCCAAGAGGTGACTTGAAAAATGTTCATTTTACCGTTCACGATGCAAACGATGCAGAGGTAAGCAAAGGATTTACTCAAATTACATTTACGGTAAAAGCAAATACATCCGCGAGAAAAATTATTATCCAGAAAAAACTGACTGATGGAACGATAACTAAAGATGGAAATGTATATTCATTCTCAATTAAGCCAGAAGATACAGACTACATTGATTTTGGTACTTATTATTATGACATTGAGCTTATCAGAGGTGACCAGATACATCAGACATTTTTAGGTAAGCTGATTATCACGGAAGAAGTCACATTTGCATGTGATACAGAAAAAGGAGTGTAAAGCATGGATGATTACAAGATTATCATGCTTGCGGACGATGAACATTTTACCGTAAAATTGGATAGCGTTTCGGTTGTTGGAACAGACGATTATAATCAACTAACAAATATTCCTAAAATCAACAATGTTGAAGTAAAAGGAAACAAATCGCTTGCAGATTATGATATTGAGAGCGCAAGCGAAGCCAAAAAAAAGTTTGAAAATATTAACAGTGAAATAAACACACATGTAAGCAATGCAGATATACACGTATCACGTACAGACAGGCTTAAATGGAACAGCGGTACGACGTATACTGTTAACGAAGGAAATCTGATAATAGGAGGACAATAATGGCAGATATTTCAGAAATTACATTACCTAGCGGAGCAACTTACGACATCAAAGATGCAATAGCAAGACATGACATTAGCATTCTAAAAGGCTCTGCAACAGGTGCTATGCATTATGCAGGAGTTACAACAACGGCACTTGCGGATGGCTCTAGCACATCACCAATCAAGATCAATAATGCAGATTATACGCCATCAAATGGCGATGTTGTTATTTACAATTCGCTTGAACTTGTGTGGTCTACATCAGATAGTAAGTGGCACGAGTTTGGTAGTACAGGCAGTCTTAAAGGACTGGCATTCAAGGATTCTGCGAGTGCATCATATACACCGGCAGGTTCAGTTTCCGCACCGACTGTTTCTGTTGCTGTAAATACAGCGAGTGTTACGCCTATCAGTGACGTAGGCACATTGCCAAGTTTCACGGCATCGGTTGCAAATGAGGTTCTAACACTTGGATTTTCAGCAGGGACTTTGCCAACAAAAGGAACAGCGGTAACGGTTGCCACAGACATTAAGTCTGCTAGTGCATCCGCACCAGCGTTTACAGGCACAAGCGCAACGATAACGTCAAAATAAAGGAGGTTGCTTGAATGGATGATATATCAAGTATTAAACTCCCAAGTGGCACAACATACACGGTCAAGGATTCTACAGCCAGAACCCATATAGGAAATAAAAGCAATCCGCATGGAGTCACAAAATCACAAGTAGGTCTAGGCAACGTTGCAAACTATAATCAGTCAAAGGCAATAAAAAGCATTACAAGATCAGGAACGACATTTACGGCAACGGCACTAGACGGAACAACATTTACGTTCACTCAGCAGGATAACAATACAACATACGGAGTTGCGACACAGAATGCAAATGGATTGATGTCGTCAGCTGATAAAACTAAATTGGATAGTCTGAGTGCAACAAGTATTTCGGCAATTACCAATTATGAAATCGACGCGATAGTCGCAAGTTAAGGAGGAAAAATGGCTAACTATTTAGATCAAAATGGACTTAAATACTTCTGGGGCAAGATAAAAGCTAAAATGCCTGGACCGCTTCAGGCTTACCCAGTTGGAAGTATCTACATGAGCATTAGCTCTAGCTTTAATCCGAATACATCATTCGGTGGAACATGGTCAAAGATTGCGGAAGGACATTGTTTAATACAGGCTGGAGAAAGATACGTACTTGCAAGTACTGGCGGAGAATCAACACACAAACTAACCGTGCAAGAGATGCCGAACCATGCACATAGAATTGTTCGCATGGACAATATGCCGGTATCAACGTGGGCAACAAATGCGAATAAAGGCGATCAGTGGGAGCTTCCTGTTGATGGTCCTACGAGTGGACATACGGAATACATGGCAGAATTTGCAGGCGGTGGTAACGCACATAACAATATGCCACCATACCTAGCAGTTAACATTTGGAAGCGCACAGCATAAGGAGGAAGCAAAATGGAAGAAGCAAGAATTGAAGTAACAAAAAAGCTGGTCTTGAAAGATGGCACGGAATTAAAAATTAAAGAATTCAATGCTGAAGAAGGTAAAGTTTCAGTAACCATATTAGGTAGTGGATACAAGGAAGCCGTAGAAGCTTTAACAGCGGAACAGATTGCAGACATTCAAATTCTAAACGAACTTGGTGATGTAGTTCTGACAGCGAAAGGATACAGCCTTGGTGACAGCATCTCTGTAAATACCAAGGAGAACACAACTACAGTAACTTTCGAGGTTAAGGAAACAAGAGAAGCTGTTGTAGACGCAACAAAGGCAATTCAGATATTGCAGAACACATCTGAACAGAACACTGCTGACATCACAGCAATCAATGAAGCCATCGCTTCACTTGCAGAAATCGTAGGAGGAACAGAAGAATGATTAAATGGTATTTACGACAGATTCAGATGGGAAGAATGACTCTTGATGAAGTGCCTAAGAGATGGCATGATGCTGTAGAAAAAGCGTTAGCCGAATTGTAGGATAAAAAGACAGGCGCAACGAGCGCCTTTTTCGTTAAGTATGTGAGGGTTTAAACATGATAAAATTATTTGGAACAACAGACACAGACTTTTCAAGCAACGGCGATGCAGTCATTCAGCCATTCAAAGCAAAAGTTCACAAGGAAGATAACGGCAAATTTTATTTGAATGTTGAAGCGGATATTTCTTATGTTGATTTTTTGACAGCAAACAGGATTATCGTTGCTGATACTCCACAAGGTGCACAGGCTTTCCGCATTAAAAATCCTGAAAAGACAAAACACAAGATCACATTAAAAGCTCAGCACATATCGTATGATGCTCAAAACTATGTGATTGCAGACAGTTATGTTGTCGATAAAAATTGCAACGATGCGATGGACCATTTGAACAGCGCCACGGACAATCCTAGCCCATTTCAGACGTATTCTGATATTGCCACAGTTGATTCATATAGGTGCGTGAGAACATCGCTGTATGACGCTTTTAGCACGGTTCTAGAGCGTTGGGGTGGTCACTTTGTGCGTGACAATTACAGGTTTGGAATCATGAGCACAATAGGGCGTGATAATGGCGTGACTGTGCGATACAAAAAGAATCTGAAGGAAATGACATGTACAACAAACTGGGATAATGTTGTTACAAAACTTATGCCAGTTGGAAAAGATGGATTGCTGTTGGATGAGGTATATCTTTACAGCAAGACACAGTATGATATTCCTTTTACAAAAGTGGTATCTTTCAACCAAAATGTAGATCAAGACCTGTACAAGGATGCAGAAGGACATCTTGATGAGACAGCATATAACAATGCACTTATTGATGATTTGAGAAAGCAGGGACAGGCATACGTTGATGAGAATTGCGTTCCAAAAGTGAATTACACACTCAAGGCTAATCTCGAAAAACTGACGGATATAGGTGATACAATCGAAGTCATTGACGAACCGATGGGTGTGGATATTACAACGCATGTTATTTCGTATGATTATGATTGCATTTTAAGCAAGTATACGGAGCTTGAATTTGGGAATTTTCAGCAGAAAGTTTCTGACCTTATGGGAACAGTAAACTCAACAATTCAGCAGAGTGTAGAGCAGAACAATTCTGCTTTACAGGTTGTGTTTTCAGATGCAATTCAACATGCTCAGGAAACAATTCTAGGCATGCTTGGCAATTCTTATGTGGTGTATGAAGGTGACAAGATTCTCGTTGTTGATGCATTGCCAAAGGAAGAAGCTCACCACGTTATTATGATTAACAGCGGTGGTATTGCATTTTCAAGCACTGGAATCAATGGAACATTCGAGAGTGCATGGACGATTGACAATGTGCTGAATATGCAACATATCAACGTTATAAATTTAGCTGCCGACATGATAAAAGGCGGAACATTAAAGCTTGGTTCTAACCTTAATCAAAATGGACAGATAGAAGTCTATGATGAAGCAAACAATCTGATTGCAAAGCTGGACAAAAAAGGGCTGATTATGTATGGACTTGATGGTTCATATCTTGTGGTAAATAATTATGTTGGCTTTGCAGGATATGACCGCACGGGCGCTAAAACATTCTGGGTTTCAGGTGATGAGTTCCATCAAAAGAAATCTGTCATCGAGGAAGAGATCACGTTGTGCAACAAGGCGAGATTTATTCCGATAACTGTAAAAGATGGCGATACTGTTACAAATGACGGCATCGGCATAGTGGGGGTGTGATATGGCTACATCAGGAACATTCAAAACATCAACTTATGATGGTGCATGCTTACAGTTTGACTGGTCATTGAAAAGCCAAAGCACCGTAAACAATCAGTCTGTCATTTCGTGGACGTTGAAGGGTGCAGGAATCAAGTCAGGCTATTGGTACATGGCAGGCCCTTTCAAGTGTACTGTAAACGGCACTGTTGTTTATCAATCAAACACTAGAATTAAGTTATACACTGGAACGGTTGTTGCATCTGGTGAGCTTGCAATCGGTCACGATACTAACGGTGCAAAGAGTTTCAGCGCATATGCAGAATGTGCAATTTATGTTACGAGCGTAAACTGCAAAGGTTCTGGAAGTTGGAGCCTTCCCGATATTGGCAGAGCATCACAGCCAAGTTTGAATACGTGGCCAAACAATTCTCCTGATTTTAATATCGGAGATACTATTGTCGTGCATATGAACCGAAAGTCAACCGTGTTTACGCACACTGTTGTGCTGAAGTTGGGTTCATACAGTTATACTATCGGCACAGGCGTAACGGATAATATTACACTTAATACGGACAAAATTGCATCAAGTTTGTATGCGCAAATGCCAAACAGCAATAACATGACCGGAGAGATCGCTGTAACAACGTATAGTGGCAGTGCAGTTATAGGAACATCAAGCTGTACCATTATTGCGCACGTTGTAAATTCTAATCCGACATTTGATGTTTCATATGAGGATTCAAATTCGGCAACTGTTGCAATTACAGAAAACAATCAGTACATTATCAGGAACAACTCAACATTGAAAATCAGCATAAGCAATGCAAAGGCATTAAACAGTGCCACGTTGAAATCAATTACTGCTGTTGTCAATGGAAATGCTTATACAGGCACTTTAAGTGGTTCTACAGGCACAATCAATGTCGGTGTGGTAAATGTATCACATGACACTGAAGTGACCGTTAAAATCGTTGATTCAAGGGGAAATGTGGGGCAGAAAAAGATCACGGTGCTTGTGTATGATTGGAGTTTGCCAAGTGCCATTATTAAACTTAATCGTAAAAACAATTATTACTCAGAAAGTGTTCTGAACGTTAATGCGAATTATGCATCAATCGGTGGCAAGAATACAGTCACAATCAGGTATCGAACAAAGAAGGTTTCTGAAAGTTCATATGGAAGTTATGCAACCATTCAGAACAATGTGGATATTAATTTTACGGCTGATAACAAGTATGAGTGGAACGTACAGGTTGAGGTTTCCGACCTGATAGGCAAAACAACATACAATCTGATTCTTTCAAAAGGTATCCCGATTACGTACACTGACATCAAGAAATACAGCTTCGGTGTAAATTGTTTCCCAAAACATGATAACAGCCTTGAAGTCAATGGCATATGCCTTAGTGGTAAGGTGCTTTACAACAGTGCAAGTGGTACGGCAGGAACTGTCACATTGTCAGACAATGCGGAAAATTATACTTATCTTGAAATCTTTTACAGATCGTCTGGTGATAATGCTTGTGGAAGTGTCAAAGTTTTCAGTCCGAACGGAAAACTTGTGCATTTAGGAACGATTCATTATATTGCGGATTATGACTATGCAAAGTTTGCTCTTGTAAGTGTGTCGGGGTCAATGATAACATTCAGCCAGAATTATCAAATCACGTTGAAGAACAACGGCTCAACGTATTCAGCAGAAAATGCAATTTACATCACTAGAGTGGTTGGATATTAAGCAGAACTATGATATACTAGGAACGTGGTGTTGTTCATGTTCACCACTTCCTTTCTCAGCTTGTCGGGGGTATTCGGCGGGCTGTTTTTTTATGCGTGAAATTCTATACTAACTTGTCATAGCCTACAGGTTAGCGTATGTTAGTACAGAAAAATATCACCGTTTGCATTCGGTGATATATTGGTGTATATTATAGGCGTAGGGTTTAGTTGACATTTGGGCATGAAATTCTCCTAGTAATCGGCAGGCAGAAATGTCTGCTTTTTACTTGAAAAAAACTTCTATTCCATCAGGTGAAACGTGGACAGAATCAAGGACATTTCGCCACAGTGTGCGTTTGTTCTCACGTGTGAGGTTATCATATATTGAGCGCCAACCGCTGTTCAAAAATTGGTTAAGATGATCGGTACTTTGAGGTTTGAAAGATTCAAGCCTTTTTATTTTGTCTTCTGTCTCAGCGTACAGACGTTCATAGGTACTAACAGGCATACGCTTCTTGATGAAGATATAATTCAGATTATCAAGCTCTTTTCTTAATTCTTTTAATTCCTTTTCGGTTGTGTTCTTTGTTTCAGATGTGATGCTTGAGATTGTTGCTATATGATCTTTCAGCAGTGCATCAAGATTAGACAGAAGATATTTTTCCGTTGCCAGTTCTGCATAGTGCTTTTTGTGGGTACAGGTATGCACCGAGTGGGCATTGTTGCATCGGTAATAATAGTATCGTTTACCACCTTTTGGATGGCTCACTCCAACCAATTTAGAACGGCATTCTGGGCATCTTAACAGTCCAGTAAATAAATATACATGACGTTGTATTCCTGTGCGTATATTGGACTGTAATGCGGTCTGAACGGCATTGTATGTTTCTTTCGTGATGTATGGTTCGGCGTAGTTGGGGTTTCCACGGTATGATCCTGCATAAAATTCATTCTTTAAAATGTGCATATAGGACATGTAAGGACGAGACAGTCCGTATTTATTGTTTACGTATTCGACAGTGTGATGGACTGATTGATGCAGGAGAAATGATGCGAAAATGTCTTTCACGATTGGCGCTTTGGATTCATCAATTACAATGCGTTTATTGCCGTTTTCCGTGGCAATCTTGTAACCAAAAGGAACATTGCCAGTGATAGGTTGGCCTTGTGCGATTTTGTACTCAAACACGGCTTTGATACGTTCAGAGCCTTTTTTTAATTCATGTTCTGCAAGGTTGACTTTCAGGTTGAACATGAACAAGCCGTTTGCAGTGGATGTGTTTATATCGTCCTCACAAATGGAAATCATGGCAACGTTGTTCTGTTGGAGCAATTCGAGCATTTTGTTTGCTTCAAGAACGTTACGTGACAGACGGTCAAGACGAGTAAAGGCTATGGCATCTAGATCGCGAAGGTTTGACAGCATGGATTGTAGCTGCGGACGTTTCATGTTGCTTGCTGAGTATCCTTCGTCAATGTAGATATGTTGCAGTGAGTGACCGTTATCGTTGCACCATTGCGTTATTTCTTCGGTCTGAGCCTGTATTGAGTATCCATATTTCTTTTGTTCATCAGTGGAAACACGAGCGTATCCTGCCACTCGCAGATTTTTTCTCATAAAATTACCTCCGATTGATTGAAAATAAAAAAAGCAGTCCATACTAGCCGATGAGGGCGGTGAAAATATGGATGCAGAAAAAATATATTCGTTGTTGTTTAATCTTTATGCTGAACAGGAAAATCTTAAAATCGAGTATGAGTTAGACAACTCTTTTTTTTCGACAGATGGTTTCAATCAGAAACATTTTTACTGTCAAGGTACAACTTCATTATCTTCAGATACAGCTCATCCTTCTCAGGTTCAGGAAGATCGTGAAACAGAGACTCGATGCGCAGTGTGAGGTCTGTCGCTTCATCGTAGCTTGACGTATCAATGCCAAAGTAAGATATATCAATTCCGTAAACCTCACAAAAGCGTTTCAAAGTTGAAAGGGTTAAAGACCGCTTTCCAGACTCAATATTTGATATTGCAGGTCTTGAAAGCCCGACAAGTTCGGCAAGCTCAGACTGTTTAAGATCACGGGAGTTGCGTAGTTCCTTTAGTTTCCTTCCTATTAATTTATTGTTTATCATTATTTCTACACCACCTAAAAAAGTTTATATTTCGATGATAACACACCGTAGCTATTTGAAACAACAGCAAATAATCAAAAAAAGATGAAAAGTAGTTGCAATTTGATGGTAAGGGTTTATAATGTAGGCAGATGAAAGGGGGCACGAAATGAAAAGAGCAGAGCTGAAAGCGTTTCGAGTATCAAAGGGATTAACTCAGAAAGATGTAGCAGAAATGCTTGGAATATCGACTAGCCATTATGCTTGTATTGAGCAAGGAACGCACAATCCTTCTACAAAGCTTGTCAAAGTGTTCTGCAATGTATTTGGGAAAGAGTATGCGAATTTGATTATCGGGAGCTGAAAAAGATGCTAGAAATCGTAGAAAATATTGTACTAAGCGGTCACGCAGAAGAATTAAGAGCAATTATTGAACAGTACGAATTGGAGGTTTCAAAAAAGAAAGGAAAAAATGATAGGATTTGAAAATGTTAAAGCAGAAGTCGCAGTAGACTTGATTGAGCTGGTAAATCAGCTGAGAGGACTTGAAAAGTCCGCACAGGTAAATTATTCCGTGCAGAATCGAAAGACAGGCGAGTGGGTTAAGAAGGAATTTAATTATGTACCACTTGATAACATTTTAAACAAAATCAAGGAAAATAAACACTTTGCGTTATTACAGCCCATTGGGGTTGATGAGAATGGCATAAATGGTATTCGATGTATTCTTGTTCACGAGAGTGGACACGTATTCGAGACAAACACCTACCCATTTGCAGTTAAGGAAGGTGCGAAGCTTCAGGATGAGGGAGCAGAGATCACATACCGCAAGCGTTACTCATTAGGTGCATTCCTTGGCATGGCAACCGAAGAAGACACAGATGGAAACGATGACGAAGCAACGAACAGCGCTGAGCGTAAGGCATCGCCGAGACAGATTGAAGTATTAAGCAAGAACTATACAGGAGAGAATCTTGAAAAGCTGCTTAAGATGAACAAAATCGAAAAGTTGGAAGACATGCCGATGTCGAAGGCAAGTGAGTTGATTGGAAAGATTATGAAGCAAAGAAAGGCGGACAATCATGAGTAGTTACGTGCAATTTGTAGTATGTCAGCACACTGACAGCCAAAAAAAATTCCTGTTCTATGCACCGCTCTATGCAAGCATCAAGAGTGGTGACGAAGTGTTAGTTGATACGCAGGTCGGAGAAAAAATGGCAACAGTGCTTGCAGTTTGCAATTCAACTAGTAATGATGTGGAGCAAGTGTTGCGTGTTCTTACAGGTGCAGGATGCGAGCCACTCAAAAGAGTTATCGGCAAATATGATTTTACTAAATTTAATTACAGAGAGGATGAAACAAATGAATAACATTATCGAAAAAGCAGGCTCAGACGTTGCATTGTCTGAAGAAGTATGCGAGAAAATTGTAAGCCTTGAGAAGCAGGCGAAAGAGATAAAAAAGCAGCAGGACAATATGAAAGCTGAAATTCTTGATGCTATGCAGAAGTACGGCGTATTAAAGTTAGACAACGAGTTTCTGAAGATCGCATTTGTTCCAGAACATGACGCAGAAAGGTTTGACAGCAAGACATTTAAGGATGAAAATCCTGACGTGTATGACATGTACGTCAAAATCTCGAAAGTAAAACCGTCCATCCGCATCACGGTTAAATAATGGAAATATTCAGCATTAAAGGCGGTACTCTTGAATATTTTGATGAAACGCATACATATTTGTATGATGGACTTATGTTGCCAAGTGTCTCACAGATTCTTGGTGCGAAGTTTAGAAACGAATATGCAAGTGTGCCTCCTGCCGTGTTGAATAATGCGGCCAAAAGAGGTACGGCGGTACATAAGGCAATCGAGAACTACAACAACTCAGGGTACGATGATGGAAGCGAAGCAGTGCGAAACTTTAGGTTTTTGCAGAAACAATACGGATTCGAGGTTCTGGACAGCGAGTTGCCTATTGTATTGTTTAAGGATGATATGCCGATTGCATGTGGACGGCTTGACATGACAATGCTGATGGATGGACAGACAGGAATTGCTGACATTAAAACTGTCAGTGCATTAAACAAGGAAAAGATCGCATATCAATTGAATTTGTACCGCATCGGATTGATGCAAAGTTATGAAGTTGATGCACAATTCTTGAAGATTATACATCTAAGAGATGGCATCAGGAAAGTTATTGACAGTCCTGTGAACGAGGGCATGACGTGGGAATTGATTGACAAATTTTTGGAGGAAAACGAAAAATGAATAATGTTAGTTTGATTGGAAGGCTTACAAAAGATGTGGAAGAGCGAAGAACGCAGAACGGAACGCCTGTTGCCTCATTCACATTGGCAGTTGACAGGAGAAAAAAGGAAGACGGTGCAGACTTCATTCCTTGTATTGCGTGGGACAAAGCAGCCGAGACAATCGCAAAATACGTTCACAAAGGCGACTTGTTTGGTGTAACTGGATATATTCAGACAAGAAGCTACGAGAAGAATGGCAGAATGAATTACTTTACAGAAGTAGTTACGACAAGCTTTCAGTTCTTGGAGCGTAAGCGTGAAATGCAATTTGACAGCCCTAGCGTTCAAAATAATAGCAATCTTGATAATGGTTGGGGGAATAGAGGATTCGACATGAATTCGTCTGACTTGCCATTCTAGGCGGTAATAACGGCATGATAGGAAATGCAAAAGCTATCATCCAGTGGTTGTTCGACCAGCAGGATGCAGAAAGGCTGTATGAAATTAAAGAGAAGAAATCGAAAAGATCACTCACAGCCAATGCGTACTACTGGTCTTTACTCAACCAGTTGGCGAGCGTTATGAGGTTTAGCAGCGAAGAAGTGCATTTCATGATGCTCAAGCGATACAGCGTGTGTGAGGTTGTGTCGGTAAGGTCTGATATAAAAGTCGATGGCTATTTTCGATATTATGAAGAAATTGGTAAAAGCAATCTTGACGGCAAAGAGTTCACACATTACAAGATTTACAAAGGCAGTTCGGATATGGATTCAAAAGAGTTCTCCATCCTTCTTGATGGATTGATTATAGATTGTGAAGAGCAGGGCATCCCTGTACTTACACCGGATGAAGTTGCAAAACTGAAGTATATAGAAATGAGGAAAAAATAAATGAATATTTACGTTGAAAAAGGTGCGTACGTGCCAAATAGAGCACACAAAACTGATGCTGGGCTGGACATAAGATCACGTGATAATAAGCTTGTAAAGGCACACGGAGGGGTTTTGTTGCATACTGGATTGCATGTACAGTTACCACATGGAACGGCAGGACTGTTAGTTTCTAAAAGTGGTTTGAACGTCAATCACGGCATTACATCAACAGGATTGATTGATGAAGGATATACAGGCGAAATTATGGTAAAGTTGTATAATCATTCTGATGAAAATTATCTGGTTCATGCGGGCGATAAAATCTCACAGTTGGTTGTTATTCCAGTGCTTTATGAGGATATCAATTTATGTGATTCATTGGATGAAAATACCGAGCGTGGTGATAAAGGTTTCGGAAGCAGCGGAAAATGATTCAGAAAGAGTTCTGCATCATGAAAAGTGGCATGTTCTTCACGAAGGAACACTGCTACAGATATTATTCAGAACGGGTATACGGAACTGTCAGGCATGAAATATTTTTCGGCACTGCCAACCGCAAAAAATCAATCAAGTATGGTCTTGTCGTATTCATAAAACCAGAAGATCACAACATGAGTGCATACGGCGTGCATAACAGTAAAGGGCATGAATTTAATATGCATCTAAAAAAGCTTGGGCAGAAAAGAGCGATGGACGAGTATGCATGGACAACAGATGAATTTATCGAAATCTTTGGCAAGTCGTATATCTGAGGTGGTTACATGTACAGAAAGTATCACAATACAAAGACGGTTGCTGACGGCATCAAGTTCGATTCAAAGTTGGAAGCTGAACGGTATGCACAGTTGAAGATTCTGGAACGTGCAGGGGTTATAAGGGGGTTGGAATTACAGCCTTCTTTTGAACTTTTGCCGTCATTCAGGAAGAATGGCAAGACATGGCGTAAAACCGTGTATAAAGCCGATTTCAGGTACATCTTGTGTGAGAATGATATAACTATCATCGAGGATGTAAAAGGCTCTACAGCGGTAATTACGGACGTATTTCGGTTAAAGCAAAAACTGTTTGAATATAAATATCCAAACTACACAATCAGCATCGTTACGAGTAAAGACATCAAGAAGTTTCAAATAGAAACAAAAGTCGCCAAAATGTGTTGACATAATCACATTATGATGATAATATTAAAGAGTAGTAATAAACTATAATGTCTGTTTAGTGGTCGCCCCCGCTGAGCAGGGAAACAACTGAATAGACACGAGAACTGTATGGCTTTATAGTGGGCGAACTATAAAAGTTGTGCAGTTTTTTCGTTAGAAAGGCAATCACATGACAAATTGTGAAGAAGAAAAGGAAGGAAACAAAAACATGAATATTTTATCATTACTTGCCAGTGACAATTACATAGTCATAAACAGAGACTTGCTCAAAAAATATGGCATCAACGTAGCATTGATGCTGTGTGAACTTGCAAGCGAGTACAATTATTTTGATAAAAGCGGAATGCTTGATGATGGAATGTTTTTCTCTACAATCGACAACATTTATGAAAAAACTGGTCTTAGTAAGTATCAGCAGACAGAAGCATTAAAAGTGCTTGATAATATTGGAATCGTAAAGTCTGTAGTAAAAGGAATCCCTGCAAAAAGATATTTCAAAATTGATATCGAGGAATTGGCAAAGCAGATTGTAAATATTTCGACTTCCAGTTGTAAAGAAATTGGAAAACTGGATGGTGAGAAATTGGAAACAAAAAAT
>ERZ1034626.527-NODE-527-length-27700-cov-9.799855_pt1 | contig 27700 bp, 24 predicted proteins | sample MGYA00520652_ERZ1034626 | MGnify/ENA primary metagenome ERZ1034626 (study PRJEB33766, sample SAMN09781765) | gut metagenome | biome: gut microbiome | host: Homo sapiens | place: Madagascar | study: EMG produced TPA metagenomics assembly of the PRJNA485056 data set... | reverse complement strand
TAGCGCGCTTGAATGGGGTTCAAGAGGCCGTGAGTTCGATTCTCGCCACTCGGATTGGAACAAGACCGACGATTTCAAAAGAGATCGTCGGTCTTGATTTTTTATTCGGCTGTTTCTGGTGCACTGTCCCGGAGGGGCGGGCACCGCTGCAAGGAGGGCGAGTCTATGAATGCTGCACTGCGCCGGGATGCGGATGTGATCCTTCGTTCCAGCCTGAACGCTGTTCTGCCGGATGAGGCGGTGCGCCGCGCGCTGCGGGATCTCCGGCCCGGGAAGGGCCGGGTGCTTCTGGTGGCGGCGGGCAAGGCGGCCTGGCAGATGGCACACGCGGCGGTTGAAACGCTGGGCCGGGTGGATGGCGGCGTGGTCGTGACCAAGTACGGCCATGTGAAAGGTGAGATCCCCGGGGTGACCTGCTATGAGGCGGGCCACCCGGTGCCGGATGAAAACGGTTTTGCGGCCACCCAAAAGGCACTGGAGCTGGTGCAGGGGCTGACTGCCGGGGATACGGTGCTGTTCCTGCTTTCCGGCGGCGGCAGTGCGCTGTTCGAGCAGCCGCTCGTTCCCGGGGCAGAGCTGCAGGACATCACGAGCCAGCTGCTGGCCAGCGGGGCCGACATTGTGGAGATGAATACCATCCGCAAGCGGCTTTCCAGTGTGAAGGGCGGGCGGTTCGCGCAGTGCTGTGCCCCTGCGCAGGTGTTCAGCATCGTGCTGAGCGACATTCTGGGGGATCCGCTGGATATGATCGCCAGCGGCCCGGCGGTGCCGGATACCTCCACCTGCGCCCAGGCGCTTGCCGTTGCCGAAAAGTATCATCTGGCGCTCTCAGCACAGGCCCGGACCCTGCTGGCGCAGGAAACGCCCAAAACGCTGGACAATGTGACCACCCGGATCACCGGCAGCGTGCGGGAGCTTTGCCGTGCCGCGGCCAGCGCCTGCCGGAATCTGGGATATGAACCGGTTCTCCTGACCGACCAACTCTGCTGCGAAGCACGGGAAGCAGGCAGCTTTCTTGGCTCCATTGCCCGCACCCAGGCAGGGCAGGGGAAAAAGCTGGCCTACATCGCGGGCGGCGAGACCATCGTTCACCTGACCGGAAAAGGGCTTGGCGGAAGAAATCAGGAGCTGGCCCTTGCGGCTGCGCCTGCCATTGCCGGGCTGAACACGGCGGTGTTCTCTGTGGGCAGCGATGGCACAGACGGCCCCACCGATGCCGCCGGCGGCTATGTGGATGGGGATACCCTTGCCGCGCTGGAAGCCGGGGGCTGGAGCGGATACGCTGCTTTGCAGAACAACGATTCCTACCACGCCCTGAAAGCAGTGGATGGCCTGATCATCACCGGGGCAACGGGCACCAATGTCAACGATGTGGCGGTGGCCCTGATCGGGGAAAAAACACCGCCTGTGAGCCCGGAAGTTTCCCCGGAGTGGTGATTGCATTCCTCCGTTGAGTATGTTATACTGAACAGCGAACTGAATAGAAAACAGCAGGTGCGTACCGCCCGCGGCTCTGGCCGGGGGCAGGCATGTTAAAAGGGAAGCGGGTGCAAATCCCGCACGATCTCGTCACTGTGATAAGGGAGTTTACCGCCAGGGTGCAGCTGCACCGGTCACTGGAACGTATGTTCCGGGAAGGCGGCGGTGGATGTTGAGCTTTCAGCCAGGAAACCTGCCCGCTGTTGGTACGGGGGCGCAAGCCCCAGATCACGAGGAATTGGTTGTACCCAAAAAGCCTGAAAAAACTGAACAGGGCCTTTTTGCTTTGCCGTCCCGCAAGCAGAAAGGCCCCTTTTGTTTTGCCGGACACTCTTTCCTGTACCTTCTGTTCAGCAAAAATCATGTTCAAAAACAGGAAAGGAACGAACAAAAATGAGAAAACGCACCATCCACAAAGCAGCGGCCGCTCTGACCGCTCTGGCCCTCTGCGCCGGTGTGCTGACCGGCTGCGGCGGTGCCGCAAGCAGCACCACTGCTTCCAGCACGGCAGGATCTGCTGCCAGCAGCGAGGTTTCCGGCGAGGAGGCTGACGAATTGGCCGCAAAGAATGTTGCAGACCTGATCGATGCCATCTATGTGCAGGAGCGCACCGATGACACCGATGCCCAGTGTGAGGCCGCCAAGGCCGCATGGGATGCCCTGACCGATGCCCAGAAGGAGCTGGTCGAGGGCGAAGAGGCTGACCCTGACTACTTTGGCCGCGACACCGGCGATGCTTCCAAGGACGACAGCCGCAATCAGGACGACATCGGCGAGAATGAGCTGCTGGTGGTCTCCTTCGGCACCTCCTTCAACGACAGCCGAGTGAAGGATATCAAGGGCATCGAGGATGCGCTGCAGGCCGCTTATCCCGATTGGTCTGTCCGCCGCGCCTTCACCGCACAGATCATCATCAACCATGTTCAGGCTCGCGACGGCGAGAAGATCGACAACATGCAGCAGGCGCTGGACCGCGCTGTGGCCAACGGCGTGAAGAACCTGGTCGTCCAGCCCACCCACCTGATGCACGGTGCAGAGTACGACGAGATGATGGAGATGATCGACGAGTACAAGGACAAGTTCGAGCACGTCGCCGTTGCCGAGCCCCTGCTGGGCGAGGTCGGTGCCGACGCAACCGTCATCAACGCCGACAAGGAAGCTGTTGCCAAGGCTGTTACCGCTGCCGCTGTGAAGGATGCCGGTTTCGACAGCCTGGATGCCGCCGCTGAGGAGAAGGTCGCCTTTGTCTTTATGGGCCACGGCACCTCCCACACCGCAAAGGTGAGCTACAGCCAGATGCAGACCGCCATGCAGACCCTGGGCTACAGCAACGTGTTCATCGGCACGGTGGAGGGTGAGCCCGAGGAGACCGCCTGCGAGAACGTCATCGAGGCTGTCAAGGCCGCTGGTTACACCAAGGTCATCCTGCGCCCCCTGATGGTCGTTGCCGGTGACCACGCCAACAACGATATGGCCGGTGCGGATGACGATTCCTGGCTGAGCCAGTTCCAGGCCTCCGGTGACTTCGCGTCCGTGGAGTGCCAGATCGCCGGTCTGGGTGAGATCGAGGACATCCAGCAGCGCTACATTGAGCACACCAAAGCCGCCATTGATTCCCTGAACGGCTAATATTCCGCATTCCAATGCCCGAAGGGAGAGATCTTTTCGGGCATTTTTTATGGAGAGCTTCCCCGCATGAGGAGAAACACTCCCATTTCAAATTCTGAATTTTTGAGGTATTTTGTTTATGCACTGCAAACAGTTTGTTTCCCTGTCCGTTGCTTCTCTGATGCTGGCCGCTGCCCTCACCGGCTGCGGCGGGGCTTCTTCCGCTGCTTCCTCTGCCGCCAGCTCGGAAGCCGCTTCTGCCGTGAGCACTGCCGCCGCTTCCGAAAGCACCGAAGCTGCCCTGCCGGACGGCGTGTACACGGCTGAGTTCGACACCGACAGCGGCATGTTCCACGCCAGCGAAGCCTGCAATGGCATGGGCACCCTGACCGTGGAGAACGGGCAGATGACCTTCCATGTCAGTCTGGCCTCCAAGAAGATCGTCAACCTGTACGTTGGCATGGCCGCCGATGCCGAGGCCAACAAGGCAGACTGGCTGCTGCCCACCACCGACACCGTCACTTACTCCGACGGCACCTCGGAGGAGGTCTACGGCTATGATATCCCTGTGGCCGCTGTGGACCAGGACTTCCAGCTGGCACTCCTCGGGACCAAGGGCAAGTGGTATGACCACACCGTGAGCATCCGCAATGCACAGCTCAAGGCTGAGGAGGCCGCCGAGACCCCTGCGGACGGTGAATACAGCGTCAATGTGACCCTGGAGGGCGGCTCTGGCCGTGCCACCGTGGAAAGCCCTGCCGCCCTGACCGTGGCGGACGGCAAAATGACCGCTGTCATCCTGTGGAGCAGCCCCAATTATGATTACATGATCGTGGATGGTGAGAAGTATCTGCCCACCAACACCGAGGGCAACTCCACCTTTGAGATCCCGGTAGCTGCACTGGGCACTCCGCTGGCTGTTACCGCCGACACTGTTGCCATGAGCAAGCCCCACGAGATCGAATACACCCTGACCTTTACTTTGGAGTAACCTTCCATGAAGCTGACCCGCGCTCAATTTTTAAAGGCACTGCCCGCCGCGGTGCTGGCGCTTGCAGGCTGCACTGCCGCGCCTACTGCACCGGCCGATACGGACGAGCTGGTGTTTGACCACGCCTACCCGCTGGACTACGCCACCCAGTTTACCGCCGACTGCTATGCGGACGGCTCTACCCTGCTGACCATCCCGGACGCACAGGCAAAGTTCCTTGTCCGGCCGGAAGGCGCTGCCACCCTGCGCACTGTGCCCGAGGGCGTGACCGTTTTGCAGCAGCCGCTGCAGAACCTCTATCTGGTGTCCACCTCGGTGATGGACCTGTTCCTTGCACTGGACGCACTGGACTGCATCGCCCTGAGCGGCACCCGCGCCGAGGGCTGGTATCTGGACGAGGCCCGGCAGGCCATGCTGGACGGGCGCATTGCCTATGCGGGCAAATACAGCGCCCCGGACTACGAGCAGATCCTTGCCGCGAATTGCGGCCTTGCCATCGAGAACACCATGATCTACCACACCCCGGAGGTCAAGGAGCAGCTGGAACGGTTCGGCATCCCGGTGCTGGTGGAGCGCTCCAGCTATGAGAGCGGCCCGCTGGCCCGGCTGGAATGGCTCAAGTTCTGGGGCATCCTGCTGGGGAAAGAGGAGCTGGCGGAACAGGAGTTTGCCCGGCAGGTGGAGCGCCTTGCACCGCTGGCCGGGCAGGTCTCCACCGGCAAGCGCTGTGCCTTTTTCTCCATCACAGCCAACAACCTTGCCAATGTGCGCAAGGGCGGCGACTATGTGGCCCAGATGATCGAGATGGCGGGCGGTGATTATGTGTTTGCGGACCTGACCGACAACGGCAACAACCTTTCCACCATGAACCTGCCGCTGGAGGATTTTTACGCCGGTGCAAAGGATGCGGATGTGCTCCTTTACAACAGCACCATTGAGGGCGTGGTGCATACCACAGAGGAACTGGTGGCAAAATGTCCCCTGCTGGCCGAGTTCAAGGCCGTGCAGAGCGGCAGTGTCTGGTGTACCACCCAGAGCTTTTTCCAGCAGAGCATGGCGCTGGTCGATTTTGTGCTCGATCTGCACCGTGTCTTTACGGAGAACGACCCCGCCGACCTGCAATTTCTGAGGAAAGTAGAGTAACCTATGACCAGCAAAAAGCGCCTGATCCTTTCTTACGGCATCCTTGCCCTGCTGCTGGCGGTGCTGTTTGCCGCCAACCTGTTCTGGGGCAGTGTGTCCCTGACACCGGGGGCAGTGCTGGCGGCCCTGACCGGCCGCGGGCAGGACGCTTTGAGCGTGGGCATCATCACCCAGCTGCGCCTGCCCCGGGCCGTGATGGTGGTGCTGCTGGGGGCGGCGCTCTCGGCGGCGGGCTACCTGCTGCAGACCTTTTTTGCCAACCCCATTGCAGGGCCCTTTGTCATGGGCATTTCCAGCGGGGCCAAGCTGGCCGTGGCACTGGTCATGGTGGCTTTTCTGAACCATGGCCTGCTCACCAGCTCCCTTACCCTGATCACAGCCGCCTTTGCGGGGGCCATGGCCTCCATGGCCTTTGTGCTGGCGGTCTCCCGGCGGGTGCAGCGGATGAGCATCCTTGTGATCTGCGGTGTGATGATCGGCTACATCTGTTCGGCCGTCACGGAGTTTGTGGTGGCCTTTGCCCAGGACAGCAACATCGTCAACCTCCATAACTGGTCTCAGGGCAGCTTTTCCGGCATGACCTGGGGCAATGTGCGGGCGGCGGCGCTGGTGGTGCTGCCCGCTCTGGCGGCAGCATTCTGCCTTTCCAAGCCCATGGCCGCCTACCAGATGGGGGAGGCCTACGCCCGGAGCGTGGGCATCAATGTCAAAGCCTTTTCCCGGCTGTTGGTGCTGCTTTCCAGCCTGCTGGCCGCCTGTGTCACGGCCTTTGCGGGGCCCATCTCCTTTGTGGGCATCGCGGTGCCTCATCTGGTCAAGCAGCTGTTCGGCAGCGCAAAGCCGCTGGTGGTGCTGCCCGGGTGCTGCCTGGGCGGGGCGGCCTTCTGCCTGCTGTGCGACCTCATCGCCCGCAGCATGTTTGCCCCCACCGAGCTTTCAATCAGCGCCGTAACGGCAGTATTTGGTGCGCCGGTGGTCATCTGGCTGCTGGTGCGCCGGGGTCAGGAGGGTGTGCGATGAAATACCGCTGTGAAACGAAAGAACTGGCCATCGGCTATGGCGGTGCGCCCCTTGCTTCCGGCATCACGCTGGGGGCGGTGCCGGGGCAGATCCTGGCCCTCATCGGGCCAAACGGCGCGGGCAAATCCACCCTGCTCAAAACGCTGGCGGGCCAGCTGGCCCCCCTGGGCGGGGCTGTCCTGCTGGATGGCCGCAGCCTGACCGATTACACCGGCACAGCCCGGGCCCGGAAGCTGGCCCTGATGCTGCCCCACACCCGCCGCACCGAGCTGACTTCCTGCTTTGAGTTTGCCGCCGCCGGACGCATCCCCTATACCGGGCGGCTGGGCATCCTGTCCGATGCCGACCGGCAGGCTGTGCGGGACGCGCTGGAACTGGTGGGGGCTTCCCCTCTGGCGGGCCGGGATTTCAACTGCATCAGCGACGGCCAGCGCCAGCGCGTTCTGCTGGCCCGTGCCATCTGCCAGCAGCCCGGAGTTCTGCTGCTGGACGAGCCGACCTCTTTTCTGGATGTCAAGGGCAAGATCGAGCTGCTGACCATCCTGCAGAAACTGGCCCATGAGCAGGGGCTGGCCGTGATCGTCAGCCTGCACGAGCTGGACATGGCGCAGAAGATCGCGGATGCGGTGGTCTGCGTGTTCCCGCACAGGGTTTCGGGGGCGCTGACCCCGAAGGAGGCCTTTGCCCCGCAGAACATCCGGGCGCTGTACAGCCTGACCAAGGAGCAGTACGAGGCCGTGTTCGGCCCGGAAAAGCCTGCCGGGCCAAAGTTTGAACATTACGTCCGCAGTGGGCAGAAGCTGCTCCGCTGCGGGTACACCACCGGCACCTGCGCGGCGCTGGGTGCGGCGGGGGCCGCGCGGCTCCTGCTCACCGGCCATGCTCCGGAGAGCGTTGCCCTGCGCACGCCGAAGGGCATCGTGGTGGAGGTGGCCCCGCTGTACTGCCGCCCCGCCGGAGCCGGAGCCGAATGCGCCATTGAGAAGGACGGCGGGGATGATGTGGATGTGACCACCGGCCTGCCCGTGATCGCCGCCGTAGAATTACTGCCCGATACCACCGAGATCCGCATCTCCGGCGGCAAGGGCGTGGGCCGGGTGACCAAGGCCGGGCTGGACCAGCCGGTGGGGGAAGCCGCCATCAACCATGTGCCCCGGCAGATGATCGCTGAGGCCCTGCAAAGGGAAGCCGAGAGCGCCTGCTACACCGGCGGCTTTGCCGTGACCATCTCCATCGAGGGCGGGGAAGAGGTGGCAAAGCGCACCTTCAACCCCCACATCGGGGTCGAGGGCGGGCTTTCGGTGCTGGGAACCAGCGGCATTGTGGAGCCCATGAGCCAGCAGGCGATCCTGGACACCATCCAGCTGGAAATGAATCAGGCCGCTCTCCGGGCGGGCAGCCCCAGGCGGCTCATCCTGGCCCCCGGCAATTACGGACTGGACTATCTGCACGAAAGATACCCGGAGTTTCACGCTGTTCCGGTGGTGAAAACCTCGAACTTTATTGGAGACACGCTGGATATGGCTGCTGCGGCCCGCTTTGAAGAGGTGCTTCTGGTGGGCCATGTGGGCAAGCTGGTCAAGGTGGCGGGCGGTATTATGAACACCCATTCCCACACTGCTGACTGCCGCACCGAGCTGTTCTGCACCCATGCGGCGCTCTGCGGCGCTTCCCGGGAAGTCTGCGCCGCCCTGATGAACGCTGCCACCACCGATGCCTGTCTGGAACTTCTGGACAGCGCCGGCCTGCGGGCTCCGGTGCTGGAAAGCCTGCTGCGGGCAGTCCAGCTCCACCTTGACCGACGGGCCTGCGGGGCGTTCCGGGTGGGGGCTGTGCTGTTTTCCAACCAGCACGGCCCGCTGGGAGCCACCGACACTGCCGCACAACTGCTGAACGAATGGAAGGAGCATTGAGATGGTACATTTTGTAGGCGCAGGCCCCGGCGCACCTGACCTCATCACCCGGCGGGGCGCGGCCCTGCTGCAGGAAGCCGACTGCATCATTTATGCGGGCAGTCTGGTCAACCCGGCCCTGCTGGGGCTGGCGAAGCCGGAGTGCGCCGTTTACAACAGCGCCGAGATGACGTTGGAACAGGTGCTGGACGTGATGCGCCGGGTGGAAGCCGCAGGCGGGACCACCGTGCGGCTCCACACCGGCGACCCCTGCCTGTATGGGGCCATCCGGGAGCAGATGGACGCACTGGATGCGGATGGCATCCCCTACGATGATACCCCCGGCGTGTCCAGCTTTTGCGGGGCGGCGGCGGCGCTGAACGCCGAGTACACCCTGCCCGCCATCAGCCAGACCGTGATCATCACCCGGATGGAGGGGCGCACCCCGGTGCCGGAAAAGGAGAAGCTGGCCAGCCTTGCTGCCCATGGGGCAACCATGGTGATCTTCCTCTCCATCGGCCTCATCGACAAGGTGCAGCAGGCCCTGCTGGCAGGCGGAGCCTACACGCCGGAGACTCCTGCCGCCGTGGTCTACAAGGCCAGCTGGCCGGAGCAGAAGGTGGTGCGCTGCACCGTGGGCACGCTGGCCGGGAACACCCGTGCCAACGGCATCACCAAAACAGCGCTCATCGTGGTGGGGGAGTTTCTGGGCACCCGGTATGAGCGGAGCAAGCTCTACGACCCAACCTTTACGACGGAGTTCCGCAAGGGGGCAGACCAGTGATCCGCGCCTATCTCGCCTTTACGGAAAAAGGGCTGGCGCTGGCCCAAAAGCTGGCCAGTGCCCTGCCCGGCACCGTAGACCGCTGCGGCCATGGTGGGCCTGGCCTTGCCGATTGGGCTGCGGAGCAGTTCGCCCATGGGGATGCCCTGATCTTTGTGGGGGCTGTGGGCATTGCGGTGCGGGCCATTGCGCCCCACTGCCGGAGCAAGGCGGTGGACCCTGCCGTGGTGGTGCTGGACGAGTGCGGCCATTTTGCGGTGCCGATCCTTTCAGGCCATCTGGGCGGGGCCAACGATCTGGCCCGGGCGCTGGCGGCGGTCTGCGGCGCGGTGCCGGTCATTACCACGGCCACCGATGCCAACGGGGTGTTTGCCGTGGATGCGTGGGCCAGGCACCAGAACTGCGCCGTGCTGGAGCCGGGGCGCATCAAGCGCGTCAGCAGCAGACTGCTGGCGGGCGGGCCGGTGCGGTACCGCTCGGAATTCCCCATTGCCGGGCAGGCCCCTGCCGGGGTGGTCCCGGCGGGGGAGGCAGAGCGTGCCGACTTTGCCCTGACCCTTTTCCCGGCGGGCGATGCGCTGCACCTGATCCCGAAGGTCGGTGTGCTGGGCATCGGGTGCAGGCGGGGAACAAGCGCCGCACAGCTGGAAGCGGCCTTTGCACAGTTCTGTGCGGCCCACGGCCTTGCAGCAGTGTGCATCACGGCGGCAGCCAGCATCGACCTGAAAGCCCATGAGCCGGGCCTGCTGGAATTTTGCAGAGCCCACGGCTGGCCGGTGCAGTTCTATTCTGCCGCACAGCTGCAGAATGCCCCCGGGCAGTTCACACCTTCGGCCTTTGTCCGGAGCGTGACCGGTGTGGACAATGTCTGCGAGCGGGCGGCGGTGCTGGCGGCAGGCGGCACGATCATTCTTCCCAAACAGGCGGGCAACGGCGTGACCTTTGCGCTGGCGCTTCGTCCCTTTGCCCCGGATTGGAGGTGGCAGGATGCCTAATGTTGTTTTTGTTGTCGGGCTTGGGCCCGGGGATCCCCGGTTCCTGACCGCACAGGCGCAGAGCGCCTTAACGCAAGCCGAGGTGCTGTGCGGCTATACGGTCTATCTGGATCTGGTGCGCCCCTACTTCCCGGACAAGCTCTATTATTCCACCGGCATGACCAAGGAGATCGACCGCTGCCGCTGGGCGCTGGAAACGGCCCGGAGCGGCAGGGCGGTGGCGCTGGTCTGCTCGGGAGATGCCGGGGTCTACGGCATGGCAAGCCCTCTGCTGGAGCTGGCCGAGCACTTCCCGGACGTGACGGTGGAGGTGGTGCCCGGCCTGACCGCCGCCCTGAGCGGCGGTGCGGTGCTGGGTGCCCCGCTGGCCCACGATTTCTGTGTGCTCTCCCTCTCTGACCGGCTCACGCCGTGGAAAATCATTGAGCGGCGGCTGGCGGCAGCAGCCATGGGGGATTTCTGCATCGCGCTGTACAACCCCTCCTCCAAGGGGCGGCCGGACTATCTGGCGCGGGCGGTGCGCATCCTGCTGGCAAACGGCAAAGCACCCGGAACGGTCTGCGGCATTGTGCGGAACATTGGCCGGGAGGGGCAGGAAAGCCGTGTTCTGACGCTGGCTGCGCTGGAAACCACCCCGGTGGATATGTTCACCACCGTGTTTGTCGGCAACGCCCAGACCCGCCAGCTGAGCGGGCGGATGGTCACGCCGCGGGGGTACCGCGCATGAGGGCCGTGGTATTCAGCGGCACCACCGAGGGCCGCATGTTTTCAAAGCAGCTGGCCGCACTGGGGGCCGAGGTACTGGTCAGCGTGGCCACCCCGCTGGGGGCTGAGGAACAGGGCGAAAGGTCCGGCATCACCGTCCACTGCGGGCGGCTGACCCCGGAGGAGATGACCGCCCTGCTGCAGGGGGCTGACCTCTGCGTGGATGCGACCCATCCCTATGCCGTGGAGGCCACCCGGAACATCCGGGCAGCCTGCAAAACAGCGGGCACGGAGTACCGCCGCCTGCTCCGGCCCGAAAGCCCGCTGCCCGCCGGGAGCATGGTGTTTGCCTCTGCGGCCCATGCGGCGGGATTTCTGGCCCGGACGCAGGGAAATGTCCTGCTTGCCACCGGGGCCAAGGAGCTTTCTGCCTTTGCTGTGCTGGAACCGGCACGGCTTTTTCCCCGTGTCCTGCCCACCCGGGAGGGCATTGCCGCCTGCGAGGGGGCAGATATCCCCCATAAGAACATCATCGCCATGCAGGGGCCGTTCTCCTATGCGCTGAACCGGGCACTGATGGAGCAGTTTGCCATCCGCTTCCTCGTTACCAAAGATGGCGGCGCGGCGGGCGGCTTTGAAGAAAAAGCCCGGGCAGCGCAGGACACCGGGGCTCAGCTCATGGTCATCCGCCGCCCGGCCGAGCAGGGCGAAACGGCGGAACAGATCCTGACACATTGTAAGGAGATGCTGCAATGATCACACTCATCGGGATGGGGTCGGGCACGCCGGAGAGCCTGACCGCGCAGGGCCTTGCCGCCCTGCAGAACGCCGGACTGATCCTGGGGGCAAAGCGCCTGCTGGAACAGCTGCCGCAGGGCTGCACGGAACACCGGAAGGCCCTGTATCAGCCTGAGGATGTCCTTGCCGCGCTGGCGGCTGACCCGGAGGTGGATACTGCTCTTGTGTACAGCGGCGACACCGGGTTTTACTCCGGTGCGGCCCAGCTGCTGCCGATGCTGCGGGCCTTTGGCATCTCCTGCCGGGTGCTGCCGGGGCTTTCCAGCGTTCAGCTGCTGGCCGCTGCGGTGGGCCGCTCCTGGCAGGAGTGGAAGCTGGTCTCGGCCCACGGCTGTGCCTGCGACCCGGTGGCCGAGTGCCTGACAGCCGGGGGAAAGCCTGTGTTTTTCCTGACCGGCGGGGCAGAAACGCCTGCCTCCCTCTGCGGCCGGCTGGCTGCTGCCGGGCTGGGCGATGCCCATGTGCTGGTTGGGGAAGAGCTGGGCCGGGCAGAGGAGAAGATCCTGTTCGGCACGGCGCAGGAGTTTGCGCAAAAGCAGTTTGCAAGCCTGAGCGTTCTGCTTGTGGAGCATCTTCCTCAGCCGCCCCGGCGGGTGCCCGGCTTCCCGGATGAAGCCTTTCACAGGGGAGAGGTACCCATGACCAAGCAGGAGGTGCGGGCGGCGGCGCTGGCCAAGCTGGCCGTGCAGCCCGGCGATACCCTGTGGGATGTGGGCGCGGGCACCGGCAGCGTGAGCGTGGAGCTGGCGCTGGCCGCACCCCGGGGGCATGTGTATGCCGTGGAGTGTGACCCGGAGGCCTGCGGGCTCATCCGGCAGAACCGGGAAACGTTCCACGCCTGCAACCTGACACTGGTGGAGGGCCGCGCCCCCGCCGCGCTGGCTGACCTGCCCGCCCCGGATGCCGTGTTCATCGGCGGGACCAAGGGGGGCATGGAGGCTGTGGTGGACACGGTGCTTGCCCGGAATCCGAATGCCCGCATCTGCATCTCTGCCATTGCGCTGGAAACGCTGAGCGCCGCCGTGGCCGCACTGACTGCCCACGGCCTTGCTGCGGAGGTGACGCAGATCGCGGTCAGCCGCACCCGGCCTGCGGGCAGGCTCCACCTGCTGATGGCCAATAACCCCATCTTTCTCATCACAGGAGAACGCAAATGATCCAATTTCTTGTGGCCGCGCCCTGTTCCGGCAGCGGCAAAACCACACTGACCTGCGCCCTGCTGGCGGCGCTCAAGCGGCGGGGGCAGGCCCCCTGCTCCTTCAAGAGCGGGCCGGACTATATCGACCCCATGTTTCACCGGGCCGTGCTGGGGGTGGAAAGCCACAACCTCGACCTGTTTTTCTCCGCGCCGGAGACCGTGCGCGCGCTCTATGCGCAGGCCGCCGCCGGGCACGGGGCAGCTGTGTGCGAGGGTGCCATGGGCTTTTACGATGGACTGGGCGGCGTGAGTGATACCGCCAGTGCCTGGCATCTGGCCGATACGCTGGGCCTGCCGGTGCTGCTGGTGGTCCAGCCCAGAGGGGCCAGCCTGACGCTGGCGGCCCAGATCAACGGGCTGAAGCAGTTCCGCACCCCCAGCCATCTGGCGGGCATCCTGCTCAATGATTGCGCCCCCCATCTGTATGCTCTGCTGGCTCCTATGCTGGAACGGGAGACCGGCCTGCCGGTGCTGGGCTATCTGCCCCACCTGCCGGATGCCGCCCTTGAGAGCCGCCACTTAGGCCTGAAAACTGCCGGGGAGATCGCGGACTTACAGCAGAAGATCAGCCGGATGGCCGATGCGCTGGTGATGGACTGGGAAAAGCTGTCTATCCTGACCGAAGGCGCAGCGCCTTTGGAGCATGCAGAGCAGTTCCCCCCTGCGGGAGAGCTGCCGCCCCAGGGAGCAGAGGAACAGCGCCCCCGCGTTCCCATTGCCGTTGCAAGGGACGCGGCGTTTTGCTTCACCTACGCCGAAACGCTGGAAGCACTGGAGCGGGCGGGGGCGGAGCTCTGCTGGTTCAGCCCCCTGCAGGACTCCGCCCTGCCGGAGCAGATCGGCGGGCTCTACCTGCCCGGCGGCTACCCGGAGCTGTATGCCGGGCAGTTGAGCGCGAATCGCTCCATGCTGGCCTCTGTGCGCCGGGCTGTGGAGCGCGGCCTGCCCACAGTGGCCGAGTGCGGGGGCTTTCTCTATCTGGGCCAGAGCCTGGAGGATGCCAACGGGGAACGCTGGCCCATGGCAGGCGTTCTGCCGGGGCAGGGCTTCCGGGTGGGGCGGCTGGTGCGGTTTGGATACGCGGCATTGACTGCCCGCGCCGACAGTATGCTGTTCCGCGCCGGGGAGCGTCTGCCCGTGCACGAGTTCCACCACTGGGATTCCACAGACAACGGCACCGGCTTTACCGCCGCAAAGCCCAACGGGAAACAATGGGACTGCGGCTTTGCAAATGAGCATTTCTATGCGGGCTTCCCGCATTTGTATTGGGCGGGCACGGCCCTGCCCCGGCGGTTCGTGGATGCCGCCGCACACTATCATCAAGAGGAACAGGATCAATGACAGAGCTTGAACTGAAACAGCTTCTTTCCAGGATCACCCGGCCGGACGAGACCGCTCGCACCGCCGCCCACGCTCACTGGGCCAGCCTGGCCAAGCCGCTGGGCGGGCTGGGCAGGCTGGAGACCATGCTGGAGGATGCCGCCGCCCTGACCGGTACGGCAGAGCTGGCGTTTTCCCGCCGGGCCGTGCTGGTGCTCTGCGCCGACAACGGCGTGGTGGCGCAGGGCGTGAGCCAGACAGACCAGAGCGTGACCCGGGCCGTGGCCGAGAACCTTGCCGCCCGGCGCACCAGTGTCTGCCAGATGGCAAAAACGGCCCGCTGCGAAGTGGTTCCTGTGGACCTTGGCATGGCCGGGGAGCCGGTGCCCGGGGTGCAGAACTGCCGCATTGCCGCCGGGACGGCCGATCTCACCACCGGCCCGGCCATGACCCGCCAGCAGGCGGTGGATGCCATTGCGGCGGGCATGGGGCTTGTCCGGGCGCAGAAGGCGGCGGGGGTGCAGCTGCTGGCCACGGGGGAGATGGGCATTGGCAACACCACCACCTCCAGCGCCGTGGCTGCGGTTCTGCTGGGTCAGCCCGTGGAGCGGATGACAGGCCGGGGCGCGGGCCTTTCCGATGCGGGGCTTGCCCGCAAGCTGGATGCCATCCGGCGGGGCATTGCGCGGAACCAGCCCGATGCCGCCGACCCTCTGGATGTGCTCTCCAAGCTGGGCGGGTTCGACATCGCCGGGCTGTGCGGTGTTTTTCTGGGCGGCGCGCTGGAAGGCCTGCCCGTGCTGATGGATGGCTTCATCAGCGGGGTGGCGGCTCTGTGCGCGGTGCGGCTCTGCCCCGCCGCGGAAAAGGCCGTGTTTGCCAGCCACTGCTCCACCGAACCGGCAGCAAGGCTGGTGCTGGAAGCGCTGGGCAAAGTGCCCCTGCTCACCGCCGGGCTCCATCTTGGCGAGGGCACCGGAGCGGTGGCAAGCATCCCGCTGTGGGATATGGCACTGGCCGTTTACCGCGATTGCTATTCCTTCACGGAGGGCGGCATCACGCCGTACACCCCCCAATGCTGACGCTGGTATTGGGCGGTGCCGCCAGCGGCAAGAGCGGGTATGCCGAGAGCCTGGTGCTGAAAACCGCGCTTCCGCGCTATTACATCGCCACCATGCAGGTGTGGGATGCCGAGTGTGCCGCCCGGGTGGAAAAGCACCGGAGGATGCGGGCGGCAAAGCAGTTTGAGACCGTGGAGTGTCCCCTGCATCTGGAGAACATCCGTCTGCCTGCCCGGGGAACTGCGCTGTTGGAGGATCTGGGCAACCTGACCGCCAACGAGCTCTACGACCCCGCCGGGGCGGGAGAAAATGCGGCTTCGGCCATTTTGGAAGGACTGGACCAATTGGCCGGACAATGTGTACACCTCATCGTGGTCTCCAACGAGGTGTTCAGCGGCGGTGCCGACTACGCAGGCGACACCGGGCGCTACCTGAAAGCGCTGGCGCAGGTGAACAATGCCCTTGCCGCCCGGGCTGACCATGTGGTGCGGGTGGTGTGCGGCATCCCGGTCTATTATAAAGGAGTGGAAAAATGATTGGATTGCAGACCATTGCAGTGGCCTTTGCCATGTTTTCGGCCCTGCCGGTGCCGCAGTTCGCGTGGAACCAGAAAAACATGCGGTATGCCATGTGTGCCTTCCCGCTCATCGGGGCGGTCATTGGCGGGCTGTGGTGCCTGTGCGGCGCTCTGCCCCTGCCGATGCCCGCAAAGGCGGCGGGGTTCTGCCTGATCCCGGTCTGGGTCACGGGCGGCATCCACCTGGATGGCTATGCCGACACCTGCGATGCCCTTTCCAGCTATGGCGACCGGGAAAAGAAGCTGGAGATCCTCAAAGACCCCCACTGCGGTGCCTTTGCGGTGATCCGGTTGTGCAGTTATTTTGCGGCCTACCTTGCCCTTTGCGCCTGCGTGGACTTTACGCCCCGGGTGGGCCTTTGCTGGACACTGGCCCTTGTGCTGGAACGGGCCCTTTCGGGCCTGGCCGTGGCATCGTTCCCGATGGCAAAGAACACAGGCCTTGCCCACACCTTTGCCACGGCGGCGGATCGAACTACTGTCCGCCGGGTGCTGATGGTGCTGGCCGCTCTGCTCAGCGCCGCCCTGCTGGCACTGGGCGGCTGGGCGCTGGTGCTGGCGGTGTTGCTGGTGTTTGCACGCTATCATGTTGTTTCAAACAAGCAGTTTGGCGGCATCACCGGCGATCTGGCCGGGTGGTTTTTGCAGAAAGCCGAGCTGTGGATGCTGGCGGCGCTGTGTGCCTGCCAGTGGGGAGGACTGTTATGATCTTTATCACCGGGCCGCTGTACAGCGGCAAGCGCACCTTTGCGCAGCGCCTGCCCGGCACCCGCATTGCGGAGGTGCAGGCCCTGGCCGCAGAAGCTGAGGATCTGGAAAAGCTTGCGGAGGAGCTCTCCGCTTATGATATCGTGATGGCCACCGAGGTGGGCGGCGGCGTGGTGCCTATGGACGCAGGGGAGCGTGCCGCCCGGGAAGCCGCCGGACGGCTGGCCTGCCTGCTGGCGGCCCGGGCCGGGTGCGTGGTGCAGATGTTCTGCGGCATCCCCACAGTATTGAAAGGAGAACTGCCCCCATGCTGATCTATCTTCTGCGCCACGGCCTGACGGCCTACAACGCCGAAAAGCGCTATCAGGGCCAGCGGGATATCCCCCTGAGCCCTGCGGGCCGCGCCCAGCTGCGGCAGGCTGACCTCCGGCCGGAAACGGTCTATATCACCCCGCTCTGCCGCACCCGGCAGACCGCGGAGGTGCTCTTCCCGGGTGCAAGGCTCGTGGAGGTGAAAGACCTGCAGGAGATGTGCTTCGGCAGCTTTGAGGGCCGCAATTTCATTGAGATGGAGCACGACCCGGATTATCTGGCCTGGGTGAACGCCAACTGCGAAAGCCCCTGCCCGGACGGCGAGACCAAGGCTGTCTTTTCGGAGCGGGTATGCAGGGCCTTTGCCGCATTGGTGGACAGGGCCCTTGCCGAAGGGGAAGAGATACTGGTCATTCTGGCCCACGGCGGCACCCAGATGGCTGCCATGGAGCGCTACGCCCTGCCCCATGCGGATTATTACCACTGGTGCGCCCCCAATGCGGGCGGTTACGTTCTGGATGCAGGAGATTGGGCGGAGCAGCGGGTGCTGCACCTGCTGAAGACTGTGCAGTACACAAAGGAGGATGCCCGATGATCGAATACGCAGTACTCGGCGGTTTTGTGCTGGACTGCCTCTTGGGCGACCCGGCCTGGCTGCCCCACCCGGTGGTGTACATGGGCAAGGCCATCTCGGCGCTGGAAAAGCGCCTGCGGGCCCGCTTGCCCAAAACGCCTCAGGGGGAACTGCTGGGCGGTGCCATTGTGGCCTTCTGCCTGCCGGTGGGCACCTTTCTGCTGACGAGCCTTGTCTGCCTGGGGGCTGCCCGCATCAGCCCGTGGCTGGGGCTGGCCGTCCAGATGTTCTGGTGCGGGCAGGCACTGGCCGCAAAGGGGCTGGCGCAGGAGAGCACCAATGTTTACCGGGAGCTGGTCAAGCCCGACCTGCCTGCCGCCCGCAGGGCGGTCAGCCGCATCGTGGGGCGGGACACCCAGGATCTGACGCTGGAGGGTGTGACCAGAGCCGCTGTGGAGACGGTGGCCGAAAACGCCAGCGACGGCGTGATCGCGCCCCTGCTCTATATGCTCATCGGCGGGGCACCGCTGGCCCTGACCTACAAGGCCATCAACACGATGGACAGTATGCTGGGCTACAAAAACGAAAAATACCTCTACTTTGGCCGCATCCCGGCCAAGCTGGACGATGCGGCAAATTACCTTCCCAGCCGCCTTGCCGCCCTGCTGTGGGTGGCTGCCGCGGCCTTTACCCGCAATGACGCAAAAGGGGCGTGGAAGATCTGGCGGCGGGACCGCCGGAACCACGCCAGCCCCAACAGTGCCCAGACCGAGAGCGCCTGCGCCGGTGCGCTGGGGGTGCAGCTGGCCGGGCCCGCCTATTACTTTGGCGAATACTACGCCAAGCCCACCATCGGCGATCCGCTGCGCCCCATTGAACCGGAGGATATCCTGCGTGCCAACCGGATGATGTACGTGGCAAGCGCCTTTGCACTGGCGTGGGGCGTGGCAATACGGGCTATTTTGTAACGACCTCACCCTCTCAGTCATGCCTTGCATGACAGCTCCCCCAAAGGGGGAGCCAAGAGCTGGGATCCAGAACCATCCAGGAAAAGGAGAAGGAAGATGCAACTGGTACATGGCGGCGATTGGGCCGGTTACCGGGCCGAGTTCGGGCGGGATGCGCTGGATTTTTCGGCCAACGTCAGCCCGCTGGGCCTGCCGGAAGGGGTGGCCCGGGCCATTACGGCGGCATTGCCCACGGCCGACCGCTACCCCGACCCCCTGTGCCGGGAGCTGCGGGCAAAGCTGGCGCTCCATGAGGGCGTTCCGGCGGAGCAGATCCTCTGCGGCAATGGGGCAGCCGACCTCATCTTCCGGCTGGTCTGGGCCAGAAAGCCCCGCCGGGCGCTGGTCACCGCCCCCACCTTTGCGGAGTATGCCACTGCCTTGGAAAGCATCGGCTGCACGGTGGAACGCTTCTTTTTGCGGGAACAGGAGGACTTTGCGGTCACGGATGCGTTCTGTGCGGCCATCCGCCTGGGGGTGGACATGGTGTTCCTCTGCCAGCCCAACAACCCCACCGGCCAGCTGACAGCCCTGCCGCTGGTGGAGCAGATCCTCCACCGCTGCGCGGCGTGCGGCACCCTGCTGGTGGTGGACGAATGCTTCCTTGATTTCCAGCCCGACCATGCCCTGCACACGGCAAAAGGCCTGCTGGGAGAGGGAGATCTGGTCATCCTGAAAGCCTTCACCAAACTTTACGGCATGGCGGGCGTGCGGCTGGGTTATGCCCTGAGTGCCGACACAGCACTGCTGGAACAGATGCAGGCCTGCGGCCAGCCCTGGGGCGTGTCCAGTCTGGCTCAGGCAGCGGGCCTTGCCGCGTTGGAGGAGACAGCGTATGTGGAAAAGGTCCGGGCCCTCATTGCCGAACAGCGGCCCCGCCTGACGGCCGGGCTGCGGGCGCTGGGCCTGCGGGTGCTGGACGGCAGGGCAAATTACCTGCTGTTTCAGGCCCCGGAGACGCTGGGAGAAGCCCTGCGGCAAAGGGGCGCTGTGCTGCGCAACTGTGCGAACTACCCCGGGCTGGGCCCCGGCTGGTACCGCACCGCCGTGCGCACCGGGCCTGAAAACGAACAGCTTTTGAAACTTCTTGCGGAGGTGCTGGAATGAGCAAGGCAAAGTGCATCATGGTGCAGGGAACCATGAGCGGTGCAGGCAAAAGCCTGCTGTGCGCCGCCCTCTGCCGCATTTTTGCGCAGGACGGTTACCGCGTGGCTCCCTTCAAGAGCCAGAACATGGCGCTGAACAGCTTTGTCACCCGGGATGGGCTGGAAATGGGCCGGGCACAGGTGGTGCAGGCGCAGGCCGCAGGCATCGAGCCGGATGTGCGGATGAACCCCATCCTGCTCAAGCCCAGCAGTGACGTGGGCAGTCAGGTCATCGTGAACGGTGAGGTGCGGGGCCAGATGCCCGCCGCCGCCTATTTCAAGATGAAAAGAGCGCTCATCCCGGAGATCCTCTCGGCCTACAACAGTCTGGCCGAAACCGTGGACATCATCGTCATCGAAGGGGCCGGAAGCCCGGCGGAGATCAACCTGAAGGCGGACGATATCGTCAATATGGGCCTTGCCCGGCTGGTGGATGCCCCCGTTCTGCTGGCGGGAGACATCGACCGGGGCGGTGTGTTTGCCCAGCTGTACGGCACGGTGGCGCTGCTGGAGCCAGAGGAGCGCGCCCGCATCAAGGGGCTGCTCATCAATAAATTCCGCGGTGATGTGGAGATCCTGCGCCCCGGCCTTGCGATGCTGGAAGAAAAAACGCAGCTGCCGGTGCTGGGGGTCGTGCCCTACCTGAAGGTGGACATTGAGGACGAGGATTCCCTTTCCACTCGGCTGGATGCGGGCAAAGCGGTCCACCCGCTGGATGCGGCCATCCTCCGTCTGCCGCACATCTCCAACTTTACCGATTTCATGCCGCTGGAGCAGCACCCGCTGCTGGGTGTGCGGTATGTGCAGAATACCCGCCAGCTGGGCACACCGGATCTCGTCATCCTGCCCGGCACCAAGAACACGGTGGATGACTTGCTCTGGCTGCGGCAGTCCGGGCTGGAAGCAGCCCTGTTGAAGCTGGCGGCCAACGGCACGCCGGTGCTGGGGGTCTGCGGCGGGTATCAGATGCTGGGCGAGACGCTGGCCGACCCTGAGGGCACGGAGAGCGGTACGGCGCAGACCGTGCGGGGGCTGGGGCTGCTGCCCACCCACACGGTCTTTACCGGCCAGAAGCACCGCACCCAGGACACTGCCGCCGTGACCGCCGCCCCCTTTGCGGGTGCGGCCCTGACCGGATATCAGATCCACACCGGCCGCACCGAGGTGCAGGGTGTGCCCTTCTGCACACTGGCAGACGGCACACCCGAGGGCTGCGTGCAGGACAATGTGTTTGGTACCTACCTGCACGGCCTGTTTGATACCGGGGAGCTTACCGAGAAGCTGGTGGCCCTGCTCTGCCGGCGCAAGGGCATTGCGCCGGACAGTGCCGCCCTCATCCCGATGGAGCAGTACCGCCAGCAGCAATTTGACCTGCTGGCCGATGGCGTGCGCGGCGCGCTGGATCTGGATGCCGTTTACGCGGCCATGGGGTTGGAGAACCCGCGGAGGAATGCACAATGATCCCACAACATCATCTGCCCGCCGACATTGAGCGGACAAGCCTTTCCATCATCACGGCAGAGCTGGAAGCGCAGGGCCTGACCCCGCCGCCTGAGACTGCCGCTGTGGTCAAGCGGGTCATCCACACCACCGCCGACTTTGACTATGCGAAAAATCTGCGCTTCACGCCGGGGGCTGTGGCAGCAGGTGTGGCCGCCCTGCGGGCCGGGACCCCTATCATCACCGACACCAACATGGCGCTTTCGGGCATTTCCAAGCCTGCCCTTGCCCGGCTGGGCGGCAGTGCCCTCTGCTACATGGCGGACCCTGAGGTGGCGCGGATCGCAGCCGAGACCGGAACCACCCGGGCAGTGGCCTCCATGCACCGCGCGGCGCAGGAGCACCCCGGGGCCATCCTTGCGGTGGGCAATGCCCCCACCGCTCTGCTGGCCATTGTGGAGGAGATCGAGGCCGGGCTGCGGCCTGCCCTGGTCATCGCCGTGCCGGTGGGCTTTGTGAATGTGGTGGAAAGCAAGGAAGCGCTGTTTGCCGCCTGTGCAGCCCACGGCGTGCCTGCCATCGCGGCCATGGGCCGCAAGGGCGGCAGCACCGTGGCCGCTGCAGTCTGCAACGCTCTGGTCTACTCCGCCGCCGGGATGCTGGACCCTGCGGCAAGAGGGTGGAAATAGGGCGGAACCGGTGAAAACGCCCCTTTTTACGCTTTTGCTTGACTTTTTGGCAGAAACAAGGTATCGTTTATCTGTATGACGATTGATATATGAGTGGAAGCTTTGCGTGAAAAAGGAAGCATTATGGCACAGACGATTTTAGAAGAAAAGAAGAAATCACGGCTGATGACAGAGGGCAGCATCTGGAAGAGCATCCTGCTCTTCTCGGTGCCGCTGATCCTGGGCAACATGCTGCAGCAGCTGTACAACACCGCCGATTCCATCATCGTGGGCAACTTTGTGGGCAGCAACGCGCTGGCAGCTGTCGGCTCCAGCGGCTCGCCCATCTTTCTGCTCATCGGGTTCAGCCAGGGCATTGCCGTGGGTGCCGGTGTCGTGGTGTCCCAGTTTCTGGGAGCCAAGGACAGGGAGGGCGCGCACACTGCAGTTCACACCTCGCTGGCCCTTTCGGCCATTCTGGGTGCGATCCTGACCGTGTGCGGCATTACCGTCAGCCGGGCCCTGCTCACCGCCATGAACACCCCCGCAGAGGTGCTGAAGGATGCGGTGCTCTATATGCGGCTCTATTTTGGCGGCGTGCTGTTCAGCGTGGTGTATAACATGGCGGCTGGTATCCTGAACGCCGCCGGCAACTCCAAGCGGAGCCTGCTCTACCTGGGCGTTGCCTCCATCACCAACATCGTCCTCGACCTTGTCCTGATCGCCGGATGCAAGATGGGCGTGGCCGGTGCGGCCATTGCCACCGATATCAGCCAGCTGGTGTCCTGTGTGCTCTCCCTGCGGTTTCTGATGCGGGTGGAGGACGATTACCGCGTGACGGCAAAGGAAGTGCGCGTGCACAAAAAGATGGCGGTCCGCATCATCAAGGTGGGCCTGCCCACCGGCATCCAGAACATGGTCATCTCCCTTTCCAATGTGCTGGTGCAGGTCAGCGTCAACGGCTATGGTGCCGCTGCCATGGCAGGCTTTGCCGCCTATATGAAGGTGGATGGCTTCAACATTCTGCCTGTGCTGAGCTTCGGCATGGCAGCCACCACCTTTGTGGGTCAGAACTTTGGTGCGGGCAAGATCGACCGTGTCAAAAAGGGCACCTTTGTCACCCTGGGCATGTGCATCGTTTACACCATCCTGACCGGCATCCTGCTGCTCGCCTTCCAGGACCCCATCATGCACCTGTTCACCGGCGATGAAACGGTCATTGCCTACGGCAAGATCTGTATGCTCTATTTCTGCCCCTTCTACTGGATGCTGGGCATCCTGCAGGGCCTTGCCGGTACGGTGCGCGGCACCGGCAAGAGCGTGCCGCCCATGGTGGTGCTGCTGATCTCCCTGTGCCTGTTCCGCATCGTCTGGATCCAGTTTGCCCTGCCCCTGTTTGCAGGCATTGAGGGTGTGCTGCTGGTCTACCCGGTGTCCTGGGCTGTGGGTGCAGTGTTGATGGTGCTCTACGCCTGGAAGGGCAAATGGATGCAGCTGCCGGAAGCAATTTCATAAATCGGACGCACCTGATCCCCCGGTAAAAGTGCATTTTATACAAAAAATGACGTATGAATGCATAAAAATATTCGGGGGGGGGGGCTTAAAAAATCGCGAAAATCAGTTGATTTCTGCCGAAAAATGCCGTATACTGAATTATAGTTTCAAATCGAACGACAAACTTCGGCAAAAGGGGCTGATAAGATGGAGTGCACACAGGCAGAGGCCTTTGAACAGTATATTCGGGATCTGCGCGTTGTGCGCTCGATCTCCCGACCCAGCTTTCCGGAGGGAAAAGCTCCCGCTGCTGTGCTGGACGAGATCCAGACCAACGCGCTGAGATGCAACGACCTGATGCGGCAGAATGAGGCACTGCTGGCGCAGTTTGTCTACGACCGTGATCCTGCCTCCCTGACCGAAGCGGATATCCAGGGACTGAGTGCCTTTGCAGGCAGGCTGTTCAACTACGCGAACAGCGAGGATATGGGTGTGGCATTCAAGGTGCATCAGCTGCTGCTGGCAGCGGCCCGCAGCCGGAAAGACGTGCCCATGATCGTCAGGGAGCTGTACTACACGGGCATCACCCTGCATTATATGAACGTCCGGGATGAGGGAACTGGCATCAACCTGTTGGGAGATGCGATCCAGGTCTATTTTACGGAAGCTGCTGAATACATGTCACGGTATGAACAGCTGGACAGGAATACCCGGCAGTATCTCATCCGCTGTGTGGGCAACACCCGGCTGGGGATGTCCCGCGGCACCCACGAGGAAAGCCGCCGGTATCTGGAGCGGTTCCGCCGCGCAATGGAGGTCATCCAGTCTGCGCATTACCATGCACTGGACCCGGAGTTCCCCTGGGAAAGCTACATCTATTCCATGCACATGGATCGCATGACCCTGCTGATCCACCTGCGGCAGGAGGAAGATCCTGAGGTGGCGCGGCAGGTGCTGGAATCGGCGGAATACATCTGGGGTCACAAGAAGAAACACAAGGGTCAGGATGCACGCCTGCAGAACTGGCGGGTGCCCTATTTTTACGCCGCTGCCCGCTACCATGCCGGGGTGGGCAGCCTGGAAGACGTGGTCAAGATCCTTCTGGAATTGGCGGGAAGCGTGGAGCAGGATGATTATTCTGCCGAGGCCATCAACCGGAAGCTGGTTCTGGCGGCCTATCTTTCGGTCTATGCAGAACGTCTGGACGAGGCGGGAGCACAGAGGTATCGTGCAGCCGTGGAGCGGGTACGCCGTTCTGCGTATCAGTATCTGGAACAGATGCCGGCCAGTCAGTATCCCCGTGTGGTAAGCTCTGCCGCCTGGGAGTTGAGCAAGATCAGTTCCAGCTCAGATGAAACGGCGAACCGCCGGATGCTGGGCAGTATCCTGGCCGGGCACAAGCCGACCTATGTCCACTCGCTGATGGTGGCAGAGCTGACCCGTGCCCTGCTGCGGCGGCAGATCGAGACAAGGCCCGAAACACTGGTGGGCCTGCTGGGCTGCAGGAGCGCGGCCGAGGTGCAAACCCGGCGGGAAGAACTCTGCCAGACAGCCTATGAGTGCGGCCTGTACCACGACCTTGGCAAGTGTGCCGTTCTGATGTACATCGACAACAATGCCCGCCGCCTGCTGGATGAGGAATTTTTCTGCATCCAGAGCCACCCAAGGACCGGCGCTGCCATTCTGAATAGAATGGGCTGCGGCAAAACGCTGGCCCCGGCGGCGCTCTATCACCACTGCTATTACAACGGCAAGGGCGGCTATCCCAATGATGTACCCTCCTGCCCGGAGGAGATCAAGGGGATCGTGGATGCGCTGAGCGTGGCAGACTCGCTGGATGCCGCAACCGATAATATCGGCCGGTGCTACAACCTTGCCAAGCCTTTCCGCACGCTGCTGGAAGAGCTGCGGGCCCAGAGCGGCACCCGCTATGCGCCCAATGTGGTCGCCCTGTTCGAGGATGAGCATTTCTGCCAGCAGCTGGCAGAGAACACGGATGCCGAGCGCAAAAGGGTGTATCTGCAGGTGTATCACGCCGGAAGTGAAGAAAAATAAACGGCCCTCTCTATCATTGCTTCGCAGTGCCGCCTCCCCAAAAAGGGAGCGGGCATACGTCAGCGTGATAAAGAGGGTCGTTTTTTTGTTTAAGTCAGGATGAAGCTTTCCCAGTCCACCCTGCCGGTGCAGTTCAGCCGGAAGAAGAGCGGGAAGGTTCCTGCCGGGGCAGAAAAGCTGCCCTGTACCTCCTGCCAGTCCGTGCTGGCGGGGAAGGTGACCTCAGCGGCTTTCCGGGTGCAGGCCTCGTCCAGATAGATGGCCATGCTGCCCGGTGCGCTGGCCCGCAGGCGCAGGGTGAGCCGGGAAGCATCCCCCAGTGCGAAGTATTTGAACCCTGCCAGTGTACCGTCCTGCATATTGGCGATATAGTGCAGGCTGTCCTCCCGCTTGCCGCTGGGGGCAGGCTCCTCAAAAATGTGGGGCTGGGTATCCCGCACGCACTTGCGGGTGGTGAGCCGCTCTTTGCCGATGGTCTCGTGGATCAGGTTGCAGGCGTAACAGGCATTGTAGCTGCCGGTGCCGGGCAGCGGCCCGCCGTTCAGGCCGCAGCTTGTGATCTCGGCCTGGTGAAAATGACCTTCCGCATCCAGCACAACGGGTTCGGCACAGCCCTGGCGGCAGCACTCGATGCCGTGGGTCTGGCGGTGGTAGAAGATGTACCACTGCCCACTCAGCTGGACAAGGCCGCCGTGGGTGTTGCCATAGGGGGCCTTGGGTGTGGTGTTGCCGTTCCGTCCGATGTCTGCATTGGAAACGAGGACCCCGCCGTACCGGTAGCCGGTCAGCGGCTGGTCGGAGACAGCATAGCACAGGTCGTGGCTCTGCTCAGAGGAATACACAAGGTAATACCGTTTGCCGATTTTCCGGGGAGAAGAGGCTTCGTAAAAGCCGTGGCCCTCAAAGCCGGTGCCAGCGGTGGCCTGACAGCCGGGCAGCACCTCAAAAGGCCCGGCCTTGATGGTATGCATGTCCGGTTCCAGCTCAAAGCCCAGACTGTACTTGCCCAGCTTGAGTGCCCACGGGAAATCCGGTGTGGGGCAGAAGCCGATGTAGAGATAGATCCGGCCATCGTCGTCCACCAGCACGCCCGGGTCGAACATCTTGGTGGCGGGTATGGTGCCATCCGGGAAAGTTACATTGCACAGATAGGTGAAGGGCCCCTGCGGCGTGTCGCTGACAGCGACCTCACAGGGATCGTATTTTCCACGATTATAATACAGATAGTACCGTCCATCCGGGCCCTGCACGCAGTCGGGGGCGGCAAGGTTGCCGCCCTCTTCCAGTGATGCAGTGGTGGCGGTGTAGGGATAGCTGATGCCCTCGTATTTCCAGCTGCCCAGATCATCCAGCGGGGCGCTCCACACAACGTAATCGCCCTCGCAGAACTGAGTGGAGCCTGCCACGTCGTGGCTGCCGTAGACATAGAGCCGATCCCCCCAGATACGGGGCTCGCCGTCCGGGACATACTCCCACAGGGGCAGGTAGGGATTCATGGCGGGATGTTTCATTCAAATACCTCCTTGCAAAAAGAGCCCTCCGGCGCTCACGCAGTTTACCCCGGAAAAGCAGGGGGGTCCCTGATGCGTGAGCCGCCGAAGGGCTCCATCTTCTGTTTGATTTTATTAAATCAGATGCAAAAGGCTTTGTCAAGCACCGGCGGCTGCATCGCTTCAGCCGGGGTACTTAGCCACTTCCAGCAGTTCCTCCGCCCGGCGGACCTGTTCCGCCGTGGGGGGAACAGCATCGGGCAGGGGATAGGGGATGCCCAGCTTCTGCCACTTGAACAGCCCTAAGGTGTGGTAGGGGAGAACCTCCACCCGCTGCACCGTTTTCAGGCTGCGGATGAAGTCTGCGGTCCTGCGCAGGCCCTCCTCGTCATCGGTGAGGCCGGGCACCAGCACATGCCGGATCCAGAGCGGAACGCCCAGATCAGAGATGTGCCGTGCCATGGCTAAGATGTTGGCATTGTCCCTGCCGGTAAGCTGACGGTGCTTCTCCGGGTCGATCTCCTTGAGATCCAGGATCACCAGACTGGTAGAAGCCATCAGGGTATCGAAGGCGGCCAGGTAGGCGGGGTCATCGGGCTGGAACGGCTGACCGGCCGTGTCCAGCGCGGTGTGCACCCCCTTGGCGCGCGCCAGCTGGAAGAATTTTGTCAAGAAGTCCATCTGCCGCAGCGGCTCGCCGCCGCTGACGGTGATGCCGCCCTTTTTGCCCCAGTAATTGCGGTAGCGCCAGACGTGTTGGAACAGCTTCTCCGGAGACCATTCCGTGCCGCCCTCAGTGCTCCACGTTTCGGGGTTGTGGCAGTATTTGCAGCGCAGGGCACAACCCTGCAGAAAGACAACGAACCGGACACCCGGCCCGTCCACCGAGCCGAAGCTTTCCAGCGAGTGGACGAGACCGACAGGGTCACAGTGCGGCATGGCAGGTACGGGAGATCACGTCCATCTGCTGCTCGCGGGTCAGGTCGATGAACTTGACCGCATAGCCGGAGACGCGGATGGTGAAGTTGGCGTATTCTTCCTTTTCGGGGTGCTCCATGGCATCCAGCAGCTTCTCCTTGCCGAACACGTTCACGTTCAGGTGGTGTGCACCCTGATCGAAGTAGCCGTCCATGACCTGCACCAGGTTCTCCTTGCGCTCTTCCTCGCTGTGGCCCAGAGCCTCGGGGTTGATGGTCTGGGTGTTGGAGATGCCGTCCAGAGCCCAGTGGTAGGGCA
>ERZ1034626.523-NODE-523-length-27761-cov-3.903234_pt1 | contig 27761 bp, 27 predicted proteins | sample MGYA00520652_ERZ1034626 | MGnify/ENA primary metagenome ERZ1034626 (study PRJEB33766, sample SAMN09781765) | gut metagenome | biome: gut microbiome | host: Homo sapiens | place: Madagascar | study: EMG produced TPA metagenomics assembly of the PRJNA485056 data set... | reverse complement strand
TTCTTATTCTCCCTTGCCGAAGCACTTTTCGAGCGCTTCGTAAAATTCGTTTTCCTCGCCGTGCTTGGCGAGTTCGATTACGTCAACGAAGTTTTCCTCGCCCCAGTCGAGGAATTTTTTCACGTCCTCGCCGGACGCCTGCGAGCCCATCGCATCCAAGAGCGTGCGCTCGTCCTCGGGCGAGCACCCGAGCATGTCGGAGCGGTTCTTTTCGAACCAAGCCTCGCCCCATTCCTCGGGCGTATCGCCATCGAGGTTTTCAGGCGACGCCCACTCCCAAGGCGCACCTCACGGGGTGGCAGAGTCCCAGTCGTCGACGCCGATGTCATCGGCGGATTTGAAGCCCTCGACGAACTCATCGCGCTCGGAGTCCGTTAATTTATTAAAATCGACTAGCATGTTGTCCTCCTTTTGATTGATGATTGAATTCTATACGCATCGAAATCAAAGGTCAAGGGCATACCACGTAGGGTATGCTTTCCTCAATCAGTTAACCGAAGGAGAAAAAAATGCGACCAGGATGGATGTTGAAGTCGTGCCCAAAAGAGCTAACGTATATCGGCTATCTAGCAATCATCACATTCTTGCTTATTTTCTGGGCAGGTTGCTACCACGTTGCCTCGCTCCTCGGCGACCTGATGCAGTGGTTTACAGGTAGCGACACGCCCGACAATGTGGTGAATGCACTGGCAACAGCGTTCGTCGTCTTTTTCTACGGAATCCATTGCGAGATACTCAGATACAAGGAAGACGATACCCAGGGCGCTTACGCAATGATTCTCGGTGTAGCGTTCCTTATCCTCGCGCTCGGATGGGAAGCGTATTCGTTGTTTTGATACAGCGCTAACTCCTGGTATCGGAAATACAGCGACGGGTGGATTGAGCAGGGGGGACGGTTCGATTTTTCTGTAGGATATAACGCGACTGTTGCTAAGACGTTCCCTATAGCGTTCACTAATGCGTCGTCGATTTTCTGGTTGGTTGACGTGCTACTTACGGGGCCCACTTCTAGAACAGATTTTCTCTCATTTAGTTACTATGACACAGACTCTGGTGGCGACAGCAGCCCTGACATCTACCGCGGTAACGCTTACGTTAGCGTTACAGCAACAGGTATGACCGCGAAAGGCGGCAAGGAAAGTAATTGGCGAAACCCCACCTTTAACATACGATACTTTGTCTGTGGCAAGTAGTTATTTGCCACACATATACACACGAACGGGAAGCATAGCCGACGAATCAATATGCACGGTTACGCTACTCCTGGTAATAGCCGCAATCGCTGCTCTAGATATGCTTCTTGAAGCTTCGCCGTTTTGGGAAACAGCAATAGTGTAGTTTGTGGTAGAGAAAGGAGTCGCAAGTGTGAACGCCTGTGCACTACCCGGATTCGTTTCTATTTTAATCCCCTGCTCAATCCACCCGTCGCTGTATTTCCGATACCAGGAGTTAGCGCTGTAGGACTCGGCGACGACGGTTAGCCCTCCCGTGAGACTCTTTCCGCACCACGTCAATGAGCCGTCGGGAGCGCCAACGAGCATACATTTCTGACTGCTAGATAGCGAAGCTAAAAGAAAGAAACACCCCTTTTGGTCGTTAGGATACGCTGAAGAGCGCAGAAGTAGCGACGCCCCGTCTTGCCAATCGACGTTACTGCCGTGTAAAGCACTCCCAGTTGTGTCTATAACCAACTCGCCACCTTTATTCGTGGCGTTCTTGATTTTTCTGTTACCAGTAAAGGAAATGTCTCCCGTCATCGTTCCGCCACTTGTACTCAATTTCCCATCAAGGGCGGAGTTGATAACCTTGTTCTGAACAGGATTCTCGCTCGTAGACGAGAGAGCAGAATCAACGGAAGGCGCGTCGGTGACTTTGGAATACGGAATGTCGGGGATGATGTCCTGATTCAGTTTGTCCCCCGCTCCGTTGTTCTGGAAAAGTTTTTGTAGTAGTTTCGGGAATGCCATGGTTATTCTCCGGTGGTGTTCGTTTCGGTTTCTGTCGTATCCGTATCGGTTTGGTACGGGACAGTCCAAAGGGCTGTCTGGGCTTCGCCTGCAAGTTTGAGCGCTTGAGCGAGTTGAGCCACTGTCGGTTGTGCCACCGTGTTGTCGGCAAGAACCCAAACCTGCGTTGTGCTTTGGGCAATGCCAAGTGCCTGTGCCCCAGCGACCACACGACTCATGCGGTTCTGACTTGTTTCATCCGCGTCAAACACCATCCCATCGACCGTAACCGTGAGTTTGCTCACCGCTTCGGCTCGCTCTTTCTTGGCTTGCGCGAGCGCTTCTGCTTTTTCTCGCTCGGCAATTTCTTCAGGCGTCGGTTCGGGCGGTATCGGATCTCCCACCACCTCGTAATACGCGCCCTTGTCCTCAATGTGCGCATACACATACTCGTTGCACCACTGAGCCGCTTCCGCATACTTTTTATACGTGTTCGGAGCAGGGTTATCGACAAGTCCAAACTGAGGTCTTTCTTCAGTGCCTACGTTTTGCTCAATCTTGTCGTTCTGCAATGGCTTGGCGAATTGCGTTCCGATGTAACTTGTTTCAGACATGTGTTTCTCCTAAATTAGTGAATCTCGAATGCCATGAATTGAGGCGCATCTATGTCGCCGTCTTCACCCAAGGTAATTGAGCGAGCTGTGTTTCCTAAAGCAATAGTTGCTTTATAGGTCTGAGTTCCCGCGCTAGGCGTATCGATAAATCCGAGTGAGAAAGCCTTGTTTGCAGATGCACCATCGGACATTTGTGTTATTTGAGTAGCAAGCTTGGTCGTACCTCGTTGTAAGGTAACGTGAAGCCATGCAGTATTGACTTCGGGGTTGCCATCGCCACACACCAACAGGAACACGGGCTTGCCCGTTGTGGTAAGCGTGAGTGATTGCTCCGTTGAGGGAGCGCTACTCGTAAGAACGGTTTTCTTCCACTTCACAAACTTGTAATTCACCTTTGGGATTCGGCTATCAATAAGTGTGTTTAGTTTGGCCGTTCCGCTGTAGTTTTCGAGCGCCTCGTCGGTATAAGCGTTTGCCCTCTTGACCGCCGCCTGAACCGCCTTCTCGACCATTTCTTCAATCGTTGCCATTACGCTGTCCTCCTCCAAATGTTCACGGCTCGGTACGGAGGCATGTTGTTGTGCGATGCGCCACCGCCTGTATTGGCAGTCACAATTGCCTTCCTTGTTGCTAGATTGCCCTCATTCAGCACGTGGTCGACTCCATTCGTTGATGATATCTTGCGAGCGGCGGCAATCATAAATTCACCATCGCCATACCAAGAATCCCCTTTGTTTGCATCCTTCGCATTGAAGAATGCGATTGTGCTTCCGTTGTAAGTTAGAGTCTTGATTGTCGAGTTGTGCGTGTGGCTTGGCATTTCATTCACTGTCAAAGTGTGCATATCCTCGCCTCCCTCACTTCCAACGGAGTACGACGCATTTGCGCCGAGCAGGAATCGCCCTTCCAATTTTTGCCATACCCCCCCCCCCTAAAATTTCGTGAGGGTTGTCGGCGGATTCCGTAATGAAGTAACTCCCGACGGGATGTGCCCGTAGCACGGCTACCTGTATCGCTTTATCAACCATTTCTTCTAATGTCGCCATTACCCAATCTCCGCAACATATTTCGCATAAGCCGAATCAATACTCGCCTGAAGGTTCGTGACCTTCGTATTTAACGGACTCAAGATTTCGTTCACCTGCGCCTCGTCCGCTTTCTCGTCAATCGCCGCCTTCACAACCTTGTTCTGCACCGCATTGGTCGAAGTCGCAGACAGCGCGCTGTCAATCGCGTAAGTCGGCATCGGCGTGATGCTCCCTGCGCTCTTGAATTTCACAATCACCACTTCCGACCCAACGGGCAACACGTCGGCAAACTGCAAGGTCGTTCCGCCCGTGATGCCATACGTCACACCGTCAACGCCTAAGACAGAATTCACGAAAACCATCACATACGCACACGTTCCGATGTCATACGACTGCGCGCTCGTTGCTGTCTCGGTAATCGTGTGCGTTTCGGCTTCGATTGTGGTCGAGCCACCGCCGCCTCCCGTGCCCTCAATGGCAATCGGGAGGATTCCGCTCGCAGTTTTGACGTACAGGCTGTCGGTCATTTGCGCGCTAACCTATAAGCGAAAGCCAATGCGATAACCCATCCGCAAAGCACGATGCTCCACCGCACTACAAAGCCCCAAATGGGGTACAAATCGAATAGGTTCATAATTAATCCTGCTATACTTTCCATAACCAAAATCACCTTTGGTTGTTGTTCAAGCCCTCGGATTGCCGTCCGAGGGCTTTTCATTCCTTACGCACTCTTCAAAATGATCACCCCGCCGTTTCGAAGATTCGCGGGCACGTTTTCAAGCGTGCTTACTACGCACGAATCGATGTACGTTTCTTTAATCGTGATCTTCTTTCCCGAAGCGGTAATCGTCACGCCCTCGCCTGCCTCGATTTCCAGCGTGTCTTGCTTTGCCGCTGCCGTGAGTGTTGTCTCGCCCACTTTCACTTTTGCGAAAGCGTTCTGGTTAACTTCAGCACCGGTAGCGACACCTTCCAATTTGGTACGCTCGGTCGCTTTCATCTTCACGTAGGTCGTGCCGTCAGCCACAGAATCCAAATTGTCGGTTGTCTTCATGAAAGCGCCGGCGGCTTTCACATTGTCAGCGTCGGTCTTGTCTGCGCCTGTCTCGATGCCTGCAAGTTTCGTGTACTGCGCCGCCGTCATGAGGCCGTCTGCTTTGTCGGTAGCAGGCTTGTAGGTCGTGTCCGTGAACTGTGCGTCGGCAGGAACGGACTTGCCAATCGTGAATCCGCTATCCTTTAACTTCGCACCGCTCGTGCCGTCGAACACGGCCACGTGATTAGCAACGCTTGTGGACGGTCCTGTCACGGCTCCATCTAGGTTTTTCTGCAGGACAGTCCAATCCGAATTGGATGCGCTCCCACTTGCGTAGTCCTTCACGCAAATGATGTAGTCGCCCGCTTCGCATACGTTGCCTGCATATGTGCCTGCCTCGCCCACGATGTACTGCCAGCCTGCCTTATATGCAACGGTCGGCAACGGCGTTGTCGAATTGACTGCGCCACGGAAGTGCACGCCTGCGTCAATCGCTTGATTGAGTTTCGTGCGCAATGCGACGATTTCGGTTTCGACGTTAGACGCTTGCCCTTCAACGTCGTTAATGGAAACCTGCGTCGCTTTGGTCGCAGGCGCGAGAGGCGTATTGTTTGCGCCCTCATGCGAGTAAAGTGTGGTCTCAACTAAGTTCGCCATGATGTATTAACTCCCTGCACTTTCAGCATCTTTGTAAACAACCTTCTGGCTCAGTTCTGCAACCGCATCGTTGGCAGCCTGCGCCGTGTTGATCGCATCAGCCACATCCGCCTTGCCGAGCGCGGCAACCCAGATGTCAAGCTCATCGCCCGACTTCGCGTCAAAGGTCAGTTTGAATTTGTTGGACTTCGTGTCCGTATTCCCGACTTCCGTGAAGTTCGTGCCGATGTAGCACTGCAAGCCGTTGTAACCGACTCGCAAATGGTGACGACCGACAACGTAGTAGATGCCGCCCGGGATTGTGATTTCGGTGTTAGCAGAAACATCGGCATCAAGCGTCCACGTTTTCTCTGCGCATCCCGTGGCGTTGGCAACAAGCGTGCTGTCTGTCTCGTCTTGGATTCGTTCAATCTGCGTGTCGGTGAAGTCTTCTAACTTGCCCTCAAGCTCAAGCTCTTTGGCTGGCAGTTCATCAGCCGTAGCCTTCGCATTTAAAGCGTACTGCTTGGCAGAATAATCTTCATCCTCTACCTTGCCGTCCGTTTTGACAGCCCAGGCTTGAGCGAGGGTAGCGGAGGCAGCGCTTGCTGCTGCACTTGTGCCGGCTTGGGCAGCGAAACTGCTTGCTACTTGCTCTGCCGAGTCTGCGGCATGCTGTAGTTTCGAGACAAGTTCTTCAGGCGTTTGGCTCGATGTAGCAGGTACCGAGACGGTACGGTCGAGGCGTTCTACCAACTGCTGGATATTTGCCACGGCTCGATCGTGCACGGCATTTAACACGCTCGGCATGAAGCGGTCGTAGTTGGTAAGGCTTGTCAGTTGGGAGTACGGCACGTTCGAGAGAATCGCCAAGGCAAACCCCGGCATTAGAAGCGAACCTTCGTTTGTCTGCGTGTTCCCGGTTAACGTAATCGAGCCGCCCGGTGCTGTGTCCTGCTTACTCAAATCAATCGAGACGGTGTAGTCCGTTCCGTACGCAAGCGTCTCGGCACCGCCTTCCAAGTCTGCCGATTCCGAGCGTACTACTTTGATGTCGCTGTAGGCAAAGACTTTGAAGGTGAAAGGGAACGGACCGACTTGAGGCGTCTGTGTCTCATTGATAAAGGGTCCTGCTTTTCGGGTAATTGCTGCTACAGTCATGTTGAACCTCGCAATGGCTTAAACATATCTTCTCACCTATTTCCAAAAATCTTGAACGCTTTTTAGCGTTTCGAGTATCCGAAGAGGTAGGCCTTCCAATCTGTCGTATCTCCCTCGTCAATAGCCTGCTTGCCGCGCAGGTAGCGATTGACCGGCACAACAGGAATCGGGACGCCTGACACTTCTGAGAAAACCGTGATGGACTGACGGATGAAGGCAGGGTCGATTTCCTCACCGCTTTCCTTATTCCATTCCTTCATGGCCTTCTGACCCCATCTACCGATATCGGTAATCTTTTTAAGACCTGTCGGCCCTTGGTAGTTAAACACAGGCGTGTCCGTGACCAAGTCAGCTGCCGATGCAAGCTCACGTAAACCGACGAAAAGGCTCATGTTGAAATTGATTGTGTTTGCGAGCATGGCGTTCTGCATCCGGTCCCAATATGCATCATCATCGTCGTCAGGCGGTTGCACCTTAAGGGCTTCCCGAATGAATGTTTCGATAACCGGCTGGGCTACGAGAAGCAGCGTCAGGTCCCGAGCTGCTGCAAGCGTGCCCTTGGTTTCCATCGTCAACCGAGCAAGGTTGTATGTGGTATTGAAGAACGTGTAGAACACGGTAAAAAGCTGCGCCCATGCACCGCCACGCTCTATGCCTGATAAGTCTTGGTAGCGACCCGAGCCTTGCGCCTCGATGAGCATACGGTCCGCCATGGCCACCGCTTCGGCTTCGGCCTTGCCTTCAGCTAAGGCCTTGTTGTACGCACCCATCCAGGTCGGTAAGTCAACAAGCATCTGCACCATGGCGACCGGCATGTAGGCCATACGAGCGAAGCCGTCATAAAGCTTATTGCCGCCGCTTGCCGTGTAGCGTTGAATCTCGGCCACTTCGCGGAATTGCGTGCGGATACGATCTTGGATAAGAAGGCTCTTGGAGGCAGCAAACTTGTACGAGCCCATCGGGCCCTTAGTCACGAGATCTCCGAGACCCGATAAGGTCCACTTGCCACCGAGGGCCACGACCGTCTGCGTGATGCCGACCATTTGGATAGCGGCCGTTACCAAGTTAAAGCCGATACCGACAAGTGAGATGTTCTTGCGGAGCATCGTCGCAATGCCATCCTCCATGCGCCCCTGGTTGCTTTTACCGACCGCCGTATCTTTAATCCATTGGCGAATGGCCGCAACAGTATCTGCGCCGTAGTACTCGCGGATAGCATTATCGAGCGTGCTGTTGCGTCCGAAGAGCCGCCGAGTATCTGTCACCCACTCATCCCAGCACACGTCGTGGATTGTGTTCTCAAAGCCTTCGAACGCACCGCGAAGCGTGAGCGTTAGCGGTGTGCTCATATCGACTTTTTTAGCACGGTCCTTAAGGTGCCCTTTCCACGTAGAGGCCTGGCCTTGTACGCCTTTGAGCTCCTGGAGGACCCCCTTGGAGGCGTCGATAGCCTGCCCTCTTGAGCTTGCCAGGCGGTCGTATACGATCGGGTAGTACCCGCCTTTCAGCTGCACGACCTTACCGTCGACGGACGCCATGGTAATCGGTTGCGGAGTTACCCATGCAGGAGCTCTTCCGCGCATGCGGATTTCTTTGGCCTCGACTTCCTTTTGTAAGGTTGCGAACAAATCCCAAACTGCTTGAACACGGTTAAGCTCATCGGCCGTCAACGTCTGTTGGATAAGACTCAAGACATCGGCTTGTGTGAGCTTCTTGCCTTTCATGAAACTCCAGCCGTTGGAGTTATCGACCAAGCGTTGGATGTTGCCCTCGTTACCCATGTTAAGGGCCATGACGAAAATCTGCTGTTTGGTAAAGCTCAGCCCGAGACTTCCGTAGAATCGCGGTTTTGTTTTGGCCAAGTCTTTGAACATCGGCTCTAAGGCCTCGAACAGCGCTTTCGTAATCTCGTTCTTTAGTGCAGTTTCTCGGTTTCCGCATTCATCAAACTTACGTGTGATGTATTTGAAGAACCGCCCGTACCCGGGCATAACGCCTTCCATGCAGTTAAAGAGCGACGGAATGCGGCGATGCGAGAGGCCGATTCGATGTAGTTGTTCTTTAATTTGCGTCAGCCTTCCGGTTTTCTCGTAGTTATCCAAGGGCTTTTTGCCGCGCTTGCTTGCGTGCTCCTCGATGCCCTCGGCTAAGTCTGCGCGAGCCTCTTCCAAGGCGACACGCTGACCTTCCACCTCGATGCTGGCCACGTTGCGGCCGAGCGTGTAAAGCTCGTGGACAAGCCCATTGAGGACTTCGAATTGGTCCGCTGTCATACGGTCGAGCGTGAGTTCTCCGGCATCGATTTTCGCAACGAAGTCCGAATCAATGTCGATGCCCTTGACTTCGGCATCTTCAAGAGAAGCCGCCGTATTAAGGTCGTCCAAGAATGCAGCCAAAGACTGACGTTGGTTCGCTCCGGCATCGGGGAACTTGGCGATACCGACTTTATCTAGGACGTGCTGAATCGCCATCAGGTACTGCGTGTCGCACGTCTTTAGCGTCGTGACGCCCTTGAACTTTTTAAAGAATTTAAGGGCCTGTCCGATCTCCCGACGGCGAACCGTGATAACCCGCACGAGTGCCGCCTGGTAGAGTTCACGAATCTTGGCCGCCGCTGCATTTTTAATGTCGCCCTTGCTTCGTGCCGCTTCCGATTCACGAGCATTACGTGCGGCTTCGGTTGCATGCCGGGCATGTTCCTTAGACATATCCGCCAAGCGTATTTGACCGACGGCTGTTTTTGCGCCTTCTCGGATTTGCGTCAGCACGTCGCCTTTCTTCCCGAGAGCACGGTTAAAGGCCATGGCCTCGATGGAGAGAATGCGCAGACGCGCATCGTTGAAGATGGCTGCATCGGCAGCTTGCTCGATGGATTCGGGAGAAGCGAGCTCTGCGTGTTGCTCCAGCATCTCGGTTGTGGCCAAATCGAATACGTGTTGCGTAGGGTCTCCGAGCTTTAGCAGGGCAAACACCAAGGCATTGACCGAATCGTAGCCGTACTTGTCGGCCACCATCTTGGCACTGACACCACGGGGATTGGTACCGACCATCTCGGCATCTTCAAGCATCTTGATTTGCGCCGATGTAAGTTTCGGCTCGACGCTTTCCAAGTCCTTCTTTGTAAGTTTGGGCTTAATGCCGTTAATGCCTTCCGTAAGGGCCACGTACGCCCGGTACTCAGGCGAAGCCATGACTTCCTGCCAGATGCGGTCGACAATCTCGTTGTAGATGCGCTGCGCTTCGTCGGTCAATTCCTCGACTTTGCCCTGGCGCATTTTTGCGATACGCCGACTTGCTTTCTGCAAGCGCTGTTGTAAATCGTCTACGGCAGTCTCGGAGCTCTCTTGCACGAGGCCTGCGAAGTCTTCTCCCATCTCTTGGGCAATGGCGGCTACCTGCGGATCGTTGTAGCGCTCGAACTGCGCACGGCGCAAACGGGCTGTCTCCACCTCGGAGGACGAGACGAGCAGCGTGTCGAAAAGCTCTCGGACTTCGGGATTGATTTCCGCTTCAGGAATGTTGGAAACCAGGCGATACACACCGCGGAGCCATGCGGAGAACGACCGGAAGATCTTCGTTAAAGCCGAACTCGGGGCGTTTCCTTCCATGATGTACGCCTCGTACGTGCGCGCGAATTTCTCGTGCATCGGACGTTGCTGATCGACGCTCATCTTGGAGAAGGAATCAAGGTCGGTTCCGAGCCACTTCATAGTCGCTTCAATGGAATCGAGCAAGTGCTGTTCGCCCTTAGTGAGTTCTACGCCCGAGTCCTTCTTTGCCTTAAGCTTTACGGCAATCCTGGTGCGCATATCGAGGAACATGTGCCCCGTTTCATGCAGGAATGTTGAGCGATTGGCCCCCGTCCAAGTAGCGATGGCGCGGACGTCCGGGAACCATTCGCCGATGGTGCCTTGCACATATGATACGGAAAGTGTACTATTCGAATTGAGTCCTTCTATGGGGTTCTCCAGTGAGGGCGCTAGATGTGCGAAGCGCGAGTGCTGGTCCCCTTGTTTGAAGGACGAAGAAGCTACCTTCGACGGTAGCTTTTTCATTCTTAGATAATAGAAAAGCTTGCCGTCTTTGTATTTTTCGATAGTCGCATCAATACGGCAAACTCTCCCGTCAATCCTTGCAAGCTTGCTAAGCACCCCATAGCCCACAACATTTGGTTTTTTATCTGTCTTCGTGTTCGGTTTCCAGCCGCTAAAATCGCCGCTTTTGAGCACATCCTCCAGATATACCAACGCCTTCATTTCGTCTGCGTACAGAGCAACTTCACCACTGAGCTCTCTTGCAGACCGCGGCGAGATGTGGATGTAACCGAGTTTTTCATTCTTAAGGCGTCGTTCAAAATCACCCTTGCTAATCCTTTCGTTTTCGGGCACCGCTTCCCCAATTGTCGACAGCGTCTTGCGAATAAAGTCACGCAGGCTCCTTTTCGGACCGTTATGCCCCTGGCGAATACTCGCACTTAATTCTTGCTCCGAAACGCTCTTCGAAGGCTTGGCAAATTGATTTTGAAGCCTATCCCCGATTGTCATAGCGTACGATGAATTCGTACTCTTGGTGAACAACTGCTTCGCCCTATCGGACGTTATCTGTAGCTTGCCGTCTGCTGTATGTGTCGCATCCGCGGGCGTCAGCACCGACTTAGGTCCGTACTCGGCAAACACCTGCTCGGGCAAAACACCAAGGTCCTTAGCCACTGTGGAAAACAGCGTCTGCAGATACGTCGTCATAATCTGCCGTGCGCTCTTAGACATGCCTCCCGTCTTAACATCCGTATTCTCGCCATAGGCTTCATTGAGCATCGTCTCGACTTGCTTGCCGACATTGGCAGAACTTGTGGCAAAGTCGCCCGTGACGCCTTCAAGCGTCTGCGCTAAGCGCTCCGATGTTTCCTGCGCGGCCGTTTGCTCAAGGCTTTGCGCCTCCACTAAAGAGGGCATGCCTTCAGGATGCACGACTTCCGCCAAGGCGTTGTTCGTGTCCCTGGGAGCAAGAACCGTGAGTAATTCTTCAGGCGATACCTTCATCGATTCGCCCTTAAGAAGCGCTTGCTGGTAACGCTCGGCTAACTCGGGCAATGCACCGGAAATCAAGTCATCTTGGCCGCTTTGGTGGAGCGACTGCACATCGACGTACAAATCCGGTAACTGTGTTTGTGCCTTGATGTTCTTGACGTACTCAGCGGCGGTTTTCGGGTCATTGGCCAGTAAGGGAGAAACCTTGGCGTACTGCTCCAATTGCGCTGTGTGCTGTGCGAACTTTTGCGCCAAGACTGCCTTGGCGCGCGTTTCGGTAGTACGGCCGAATGCAGCGGCAGCCACATCCACCGGCCCTGTGGAGAACTCGGCTGCAACTTCAGCCACGATATCAGGCCAGCTTGTGATTTTGCCCTCAGTCACGTACTGTGCCGACGCCTCGCCTGCGCCGCCCATTGCACCTTGCAGAAGCGACTGCACGCCCACGTTGCCAATCTTCGATGCACGCTCCCCCATGCCCATAAAGCCTTTAGGGACAAGAGTCTTCGTGACAAGCCCGCCTGCGGCCGCGTCCCATGCGGCAACGGCTGCGGCCGCATCGCGCACCTTGGCACGCTCTTTCTCGAACTGCTGCTTAAACTCATTGGAGCCGTACCAGCGCAGGATGTCCTTGGCATCGTTGGGGTTTAAACCATGCTCGGTCATGGCATCGGCCATGCGTGACCCGAACTCCATGTTGTACGAGACGAGTCCTTGACCGAGCGCCGCCGCGCCTGTACCGCCTGCTGCCGCACCTACGGCAAGCGCCGCCAACTGCGGAGACTGTTGCACAAGGTTCTCAACACTTAAGTCCCACGCAATAGCCAACGGGTACTTTGCAAAAATGCCGAACGCTTCCTTGGCAGTGTCTGCTTGGAAGAGGGCTTGCGTCTCATAAAAGTACGGAAAGAGGTTACGCATGTTATTGGCCCACGCCATGGAAGTTGCTGCCTTGGCCATGCGCTGCATAATCTCTTTCTTGCGTGTTTCACCATGAGAGACAAAGCGAGCATAGGCGCCCTCGCCCGTGGGGTCTTCTTCCGAGCCGAACACTTCGGCAACTGTCTTGCCGGCTTTCAGGGCCTGCGTCGCATCGTCCATGCTTTGTAACTCTGCACGGCAATCTTCCAGAACAGCGCTATTGCCAAAAATCGGTAAGGAGTTAAGAAGTCCATATCCTCCTCTAGCATACGTGTTGCGTGCGCTTTGCCGATTCGGAGCGGGGGCAAGTTTCCACCAAAGGCGCTCCCACAGGCCTGCCTCACGAGGGTCGGAACTGACTTCGGCAGCGAACGTAGGATCGTTCATCATCTGCAAGAGGACAGGACTTTCCTGTTGCATCTTGTCCCAATTAATCGTCTTGGCCTGCTGTTCGGCACGCCCCTGGGTGTCCATGCCGGCGAGGACTTCGGGGCTGACCCCGATGGCTGCTCCGAGCTTGGAGTCGGCGGCCGCTTGCTCGGGAGTCTTTCCCGAAGCAACAGACTGCGTATAGTTATAGCGAGCTGAGGACGTAACAGGTGTGGGGCCAATGGGCGGCACCTCTTCCTTGGGACGAGCATTCGGGTCTAAGGAGGTCGCAAAGTTATCTCCGGCACTAATCGTCATGTCCATTTAACTACTCCCAATCGTAGGTCTGTATCTGTGTCTGGGGCTGCGGGGCAGATGCACCGAACTCAAAAGGCAAACCGCCTCCTTGCGGAGTCCAGCCGCAACACAGCAGGACATACCGATTAAGAAGGCTTGCCGGTGTAATGGCACACCCTTCTTTCGTGAGCTGAGCTTCAGCCTCGTTGCGCATTTTCGGATTAATGTAGAAACTGCTCCGAATCTCGTCGAGGGTAATGTGCAGCCCCTCGGGCAGAAGCCCGGAGCAAAGGTCACCCCACACCATTTCCTGCTGGTCGACTGTGCTAGGAATATTGCGACCTGAGCGTTGCGCCGTCAGCATATCGGCAATCCCTTGAGTTACTGTCTTGGCGTCCTGTGCATTTCGGTTGGGAACATTTGAAAAAGGCATGCTGATTGGCACAATGCCTTCCGCAGTCATTTGATCCTTTTGCTTCTGCAAGAAAAGGTCCAACTCCATCCCTTCCAGGGGTTGTGCCTTACCCGTGCTCGAGTAGCGAGAACGCTTCTGCGCCTCCGCAGTGACGAGCGTTATCATGCGCCAATACAAACCGTTGTCTCGTGGCGTGCCTGTCAGGGCCTTGCCCAGGCGAAACACTCGACTAATCGAGCCTCTCAGTACTTCGGGAGTCGGACTGAAACTACGGTCGTACTGTCCGCCCGCAACTTTGATGTTGTTAAGGTACCTCTGGTCAAGAGACATGCCGCGGGACTCTCTGCAGGCATTACGAAGTATGGAAATCTCCTCGGCCTTATTGCCCATGAGCGGAAGCACGAACGTATTAAAGTCGTCCTCAGGCATATCCACCATAAGCTCAGGATTGAGTTTGTAACGCTGATAGGCACGATAGTCAGGAGTACCGTCGCCCATGGCGCGCTTATCCTTGAGCTTTTGTACCCAGCGCTGCGCACTAATCGGCAATGCGTTGTAGTTTTCCGCCGGCATGTCCTGACCGTTTTGCGCAGCTGTAACACAAGCGTAGAAATTCTGCTGGTACTGCTTTTTCTTGTTAGCAAGCTCAGTTACTTCCTGCGCCCGAAGTCGGCCACGAAACTGCTCTTTAGCCATGGGGTTACGTTTAGTGTACCCTCCGTCATGCGCTTCAATGAATGCTGTCAACTGCTCGTCCGTACGAAGCGGATTGAGTTTCTCGATGTAGTCTGCCGAGCACGGATCGAGAATCTTGCCGTCCGAACCGCGGACGACGCCCTCTTGGGACTCCCGGACTTCCTTTAAAACTTTCTTGACATTGGCTATGTCACCCTTTACGTAATCCATCCACTGCTCAGGCTTGCCGTCTTTCGTAGCAAGTTTCACAGCCTCATCGACCTTCTCATCGCCCAGCTGATAGGCAACCGCCGCCTTCTCGCCGTCCCCATAGGCTTCAGTGAGCATGGCAAAGCGCGTCGTGCCTACCGTGTAGTTAAAGACGCGGTCTACGATGAACTTGTTCTTGAGCGCTTTCTCGCTCAACTTATCCGGGTTCAAAGACGGGTCAGCCTTGACGGTTTTGAGCATGTCCTCCATGCGAAGTCCGCTGATGCCATACCCTCCGTTCGCATAACGCGAGACGTTCACTCCGTCTGATTGCGTGTTCTTGCCGACAAGCCCTTGGAAGATAAGGTCCTTCGGCAGGCGTTTCGCATTGGTCGAACCCATGGAGATTTCTTTAACCCCCGGTATGTCTGATAACGCAGACACTCCCTTAAAGTTATTAAGAACGTTTGCCATGGCACTATTGGCTTCAAGCTCACGCAACTTCGCTTGGCAGTCAAGAATTGTGGCGGCATCCATGTCTTTATGCTGAGATGCGAGAATCGCCTTGGCACGCTGGTATCCGCCAATAGGGTCCTTGTCAGCTGTAAGTAACTCTTTGGTAAAACGCGCCTGCCAGAACTTCGATGTACTCGTTTTCATGGCGATAGTCGCCATGTCGCCATCTCGACCGAGAATATCATCGGCTGTCTTGACAGCCTGCCGAAGCTGTCCGTACGCCTCACCGATGCCCTCGGGCGTCGTTGCCAGAAGTCCGGCATTGATAGCATTAGCTGTTGCCGTCTCGCATTGCTCGATTTGGTAACGCTTTCCTTCTTGAAGGACGTGTGAGCCCATGCCATTCTGGTACTGTAGGCGCACACTGAACCCCTCCTCCTTAGCAAGTTTCATCTGCCGAGGCGTGAGGTTATTGTTTCGAAACCAGTCGTCGGAGAACTTGTCGTATCCGGCCAAGCCTCGCTGCGTCAGTCCGTTCCCTTGCTCATCTTGAGCAAGAGCGTTCTTACCCAATTGCTTTAGGTATCCGTTATCACCGTAGGTCTGGTCGGAGACGTACTGAAGCATCGCATTCTTGTACTCAAGAACCCGGGCCTTGTCCATCTTGTCTTGCGCCTTCATCAATGCCACGCCGACCTTGGAGAAGTCAGGCTTTGTAGCCGGGAACATCTTTGAGACATCAAGCGGAGTATTTGCGCCTCCGCCGTTGTTTGCCTGAAGCGTTACTTTCGATTCATAAGTAGGGACAACTGCCATATATCACCTGTTGTAGTAGTACCAGCGGTCAGCAACCGTGCCGATAGCTTCCAAGCCAGAAGAAATTGTTTGGGAAATTGCCGTGTCGTTTTGATAGCCTGCGCCCATCACTTGCATATTTGCTTGCATGCCGTACTGTGCGGCCTGTGTGGAGTAGCCCCACGAGTTGGCCAAGGCGTTCGCCTGGATGTTCTTCACGTCAAGCTTCTTGTTCACTTCTGTCGAGGCCGCAACTTCGGCCGCCGAACCCTGACCGAGAGACACACCGTTGGCCGCCATCGCGGTGCGTTGCTTTGCCTTGATTGCCCCGGCCTCTCGTGTCACCTTGGATATCTGAGACTCGCCTGCGCGCAAGGCACTCTCGTAGCCTAACTGCATACGCCCTTGGTTAATGCGGTTTATCTCCGCCTGTTTTTCAAGTACGTAGCTTGTTGCCTTGGCGTTAATAAACGCTCCGACAGCCGCACCGATAGCCTGGCCGATAGAGGCTCCGATACCGATGTTGCCGAGCATGCCTCCGCTTGCTCCGCCGGAACCTGCACTGCCGCCGCCTGCAACGGCTGTTGTGCCCGGCGCACTCAGCCCCCAAGCCTGCAGCGTCTCAGGCGACATCGTGACCATGGAGCCGCCGAACGGGAGCGCCGTGCCTCCTGTGCCCAAGCCGGAGAATCCGCTGGGAAGAATGACTTGAGAGCCGCCGAAAGTTAATGCCATCTTGTTCTCCTTACTGTGCGAAGTCCGCCGTTATTCCGACGACAATAAGCGGAAGCGGATACGTCTGCCTGATGCAAAGCTGTCCGTTGCGTTGCCATGCGGGCGTAATCGCCAACTCCACCTCGTCACTTGTCAATTCAGGTGCGGTTGCGTATGCCTCGTTCTGACGCGGCTTGCGCTCGCTTAACGACTCGAATGTGGGACCGGCGAAAATACCGCTTGACCGATACACACGAACCCACACTTTGTTGATGTTCTTGATGTGCCCACGGGCGTACGAGCCGTCCTGTGCTTGGTATGCAGCAGGAAGCGTCTGCAGGTCGGACACGTAGGGCAAGCCGATAATGACCTTCTTGGCGCCGACAGGAAGCGTCAGGGTGCCTGTGGCACTTACTGTCTGATTCGGCAACACGCCGCCGTCGGCGAGGATAGAGACGGTCTTGCCTGCCACGGGGAGCAACCCCGTAATGGACGTTGTCCCCGTCTCGAAGGTCTTCTTGATTCCGCAATCGACAAAGAACGAGTCCTCAAGGGGAGCCAAGGCCCGCTCGGACATGCGCTCGATGTAACGGACAGCAGAGCCGTTAATCGTGCGACGGATAACGGCATAAAGAATATCCTCGTCGCCTTCCGGGACAACGCAGATGGACTCGAACGTTCCGTCTGTCTCGTGCCGGTGCCAACCTGCCACGTTCTGGTCGGGCATGTAGGTCATCCCGAGCAAGCGCCCGGAACGAGTGACCGCCCAAAGAATCTGATCGGGGGCCTTCGCCAGGGCGATATCGATAACCTTGTCGCTATCAAATAGATGCGTTGCACGCACGGACAAGTCGCCTGTTGTAAAGCCCCCTGCCTGGTTCGAGTACCCCAACTCACGAATATGGGAGCCGCGCTCGGCTACGTAGAGCATCACGGAGTTAAGCACCTGAGGGTGTACCTGACTTGCACCCACATACGCTTGGGGTTTAACGGAGAACGACGTAGGCGACAAGGCGTCGGAGTTAACCGACTGCACACGCAACTCGGTGCTTGGTGTTGTCGTGATGAGTTGGCTTAACGGAATCAGGTGGTTAATGCGCCCTGCTTCTTGCGCCGCCACGTTGAATTTAATGCGGTCGGAGTTCTGTACCGGAATGCGATATGAAAAGTCCGTCTCCGTCCCCGGACTCGATAGCCACATCATGCGGGGGCGTAACACCGTTCCTGCATAAATCTTGCGCTGGTCAAAGTACCCGACGGCACCCGGGTAGTCCCCTGCCTTACCGGCTTCTGCAGTAGCTGTGGCACCGCTTCCGTTCCCCTGCGTCGTGCTAATGATCACAGTGGGGTTTGTATAGCCGGCACCGGCGCGGATGATGCGAACACCACTAACCGTGCCGTTAGCGGCAACAATGGCTTTGAGCTCTGCACCTGAGCCTGTCGGATCGACAATGCCGACCGACGGAATTCCGGAGGCGAACGGCATGTCGAAGGTTGACCAATTATCTTTTCCACTCAGGATAAGCCATGCGTCCTGAAAGGAAGTCCATCCGGTTCCCTTGCGCAGTGTCTCTATACGCACTTTCGGCTTACTGTAGCCGGTGCCGGGAGCCGTTATGCGAATGCCGTCAATAGTGATCCAGTAATCTGTGACCGTTTCTCCGTTCACATCATCATATGTATCGTGCGTCGTCGTGTAGACAACGGTTCCTTTTGCGCCATAGCCAAGCTGATTCTCATCGTAAATCTCGAACTTAGGGGCACTCGGCGGACTGTAGCTGCCTGTATTGTTGTAGTGCATCACAATGTTCAGCCCCGTAAGCGTTGCCAGGCCTCCGTCGAGCGTTGAGTAACCGGAGCCGCCGTTTGTCACCGTGACGGACGTAATACCGCCCGCTTGATTAAAGATGTCGTCCCACCTAGGCGGGGTAATGCCGTCATCGGCCTCTTTGTTGTTGTCAACAAAGCTTGTGGTCTCTGTCTCGCCGATATAACCGTAAAGACCGGAATACGTCTTGTACACACGATAGCGGTCCGCATCGGGTACCGCTGTCCACGTGATCGTGTTCGAGGAATCGTTCAAGAACAGATTGCAAAGGACCTCGGCCTTTGTACTTGCCGTCGATTCAATCGTTCCGTCGTTCGTGTCTTTGAGCGCCGTAACAACGTAATAGACCTTGTAGCGAGTCGGGTTAATACCCTCACCGGTTTTGCCGGTGTACGTGTTCGTAGCCGTCACATTTGTCGGGGAGGCAATGGGTATCGAAAACTGAATCGGCGTTATCGTGAAGTAAACGCCGGTTGCATCCGAATGGCGCGCCAATGCCTGCGGCGGATACTTCGTATGCACCAAAGTAATTACATCTGCCGACTGCGCATACTCAATCTCGTCTAAGTCAGCGGCATCGTAGGGCGTTGTAATTTCGTGAATGGCGCCGTTTCGATACACCGTCAGTCCGTACGAGTGAAAGCGTGCATAGTGGTCGCCAAGCTCGATGACACACGTTTGGTCGGAGTTAAACCGAAACGGAATCAGACGAACTTTTCGGTCGCCGTATTTCGTTTGCTCCACAAACGCAAAGCCTGTACGACGAACTGCAGGCCCTTGTACTCGGCAGATAAAGTTCTTGAGCGTTGCGCAACCCATCTGGAACTTCGAGTCGTCGATACGCCCGTATAGGTACGGCGCGACTTCTCCGCCGTTAAACGCATTTTGTAAAACACGAACAGCCATTAGCGTGCCCTCATCCACGGTGCTTTGTACGGCATATGCACTTGCATCATCGAGGCATCCAAGGTCTTAGCCTGTGTCAGCGCTTGCAAGTAGCGCTGCTGGCAAGTCTGCGCAAAGCTTGCGCCTTCTTTGCCCTTGATGCGCTCACCTGCAATGTAGGTCGCCAGCAACCACGCCAAGGCGTCTGAAAAAGACGGTGAAAAGAGCGCCTCGGACGTGTCGCCGGCGATAAAGCCGGCTACCGGATTCTCACAATCCGTATAAAGAATGCGCCCTGTACCCTTGGCTCGGACTTCGTAGTCTCGGTCAATCGGGTAGTACAAAGACGGACGCATGCGCGTTGCATCCCGCAAGAACTGCAAGCGAAGACAATTGGCCGGAAGCGCATAGGCTCCGCCCCAACCGAACGTTTCCGTTTCGGCAAGTTTTGCCAAGGGCTCCGTGCGCGAAGCAAAACTCCAGTCGTGCAGTTCAAGTAGCTTATTTTTCGCAATAGGATAGAAAGCTTCGCAGGCTTTCCGTTCCTCGCTCTGCTCGTCAGGCGAAGTCGTTGCCGCTGTTTCGCCGATATGCGAAAGCGCTAGGTTGTAAATCGATACAAGCTCCATGTTCTCTCCTATTGCGAAAAAGGGGACACCCCGTCGGAGCATCCCCTGGCTACAGTACGTCTAAGGGGGTGCTCCCTTAGAGCGGATTGCCCTTGGGCGGGATGTTGTCATCCCAGCCCCAGACCACGTGAGCGCTGACCTTGCCGGCGCTGATAGCCGTAGCGCTCGTCGCCGTATCCGCAGCGAAGTTCGCACGCAGATACCGACGAATGTGCGCCGGAATGGGAAGGACAACCTTCGTGCCTGCCTTCGGACTCTTAAACGTACCGGGAGACGTCGCCGAGATATCGGCGAACGTCGTGCCGTCAGCAGAGTCCTGGAGCTTGAAGATAACGTCACCGGTGACGTCGGTATTGACCGTGAAAACACACGCCAGACGACCGTTACCGAAATCCAGATTAGGATCGGGTTTATCCGCACCGAAGTCAATCGTGTTGGTAGAGGCCGCGGCCGCCGTAAGCGACTGCTTGTCTGCCAATTCCAAAGCCTTATCAATAATCATGAAACATCTCCTTTAATGATTAAGACGGGGGCGTGTAGCGCTTCTCGGTATTGGCGAGAGCGTCAACACGACGAACCGGCACACCGTCGAACGACACGACTTCCTTGCCCGCGACTTCGCTCATCGTGATGTTCACGTTAGCGGCGTAGCGAATCTGCTTACGCAGGAACGTGCGAACGTCCTTGTTGCAGTAGAAAGCCATACGGCCTGTCGGATGCGGAATCTTCTCCAAGGCTTCCGTCATCAGGTCGATGAGCACCTTGCCGTCCGTATCCTCCTTATCGGGATCCGGTTTGATCTTCAGATTCTCAAGGTCGATGTTCGCGATACGGACGATGTAACGCCAATCGCGCACACACAGGCCCATGTTCCACTTGTAGTGGGTTTTGAGGACTCGGTATTCGCCGCCGTCATCATCGAGCGCCGGCTCTTCGCCGAGGTCGCGCATCGAGAGGCCCGCTGTCGAACCCTTCGGATACAGACCGAAGACCGTACGCGGTCCCCAACAAACGAGATACATGGAGGCGAGTTTTCCGGAACGTGCAGTCGTACCGCCGGCATCAATAACGTTAGCGGCGGTTTCAGCCGACTTGTCATTAAACCGCGCCTGTAAGCCCATGAATTTCTCAGGATCGATGGAACTATCACCATAGATAACCGCCTGCTGCATCTGCTGTGTCATTGCTTCGATAAACGCGGACTCTTCCGAGAGACGGAAGGATTCCGTGTTTCCGTTCAAATCGACAAGGGCTTTATCAACCCGAGCCAGAGCTTCAAGCGAACCAAGAGAATCTTTAATCTTCTTGGTCTTAGATTTACTCGGCTTAACGCCGTAGTTGAGCTTGCGCCATGTGGCGCTCGGCAAGCCGACGCGCACCGTCGTGACGTGCTCGGTTACACCGTTGGCCGGCAAGAACACCATGTCATCCAACATTTCGTTGGTTTCTGTCAGCATCTCGACAATGGACGTATCAATGCGGCCGCTCGCATCCGCACGCGAAACAATATCTGCAAGCGTGGGGTAAAGAGTAGAAATTACTGCCATACAAAAGGCTCCTTACTTCAAGTCCGGAAGCATTCCGGAATTCGGGTACAACTGACGAACAGGCGCGGGAGCAGAGGCACCGCCGGCTACACCCTTGTCCTGCTGTAGGTTCTTCCCTAAGCGATAGAAGTGCCGCACCACTGCCGGGTGCCGGCTCAAGCCGCTCGCTTGAATAACGGCCCGAAGGTCCTCGTCGGCATAGGCACGATACCCGGCACCGGCGACGGCCATGTTCTCATTAAAGTGCTCACCGCCCAATTCTTTATCGGTTCGGCAAGCTTCCAACCACTGCTGCTGGTATCCGCGCACTTGAGCTTGGATAGCAGGAGCAAAGGTGTTTACAAACTCCTGAGCATCTTCCTGACTCAGGTTATGTTTCTTTGCAATTTCAGCAAACGCTGCCGTCGTCTCTTCCGAAAGCGTGCTGTCGCCCATCTTGAAGGCCTCATACTTCTCAGGCGCTCCTGTGGGTTCTTGCTGTGCTCCGCCGGCCTGCGCCTTCGCGGCAGCGGCCATCGGGTCCTCGACGCCCTGCGGTTGCGCTTGCGCGGCCGCCGCCATCGGGTCTTCAATCCCCGCTGTGGACGGAGGCGTCGTTGCCGGCTCTGCCGGATTAGGAGACACAGCGGGGTTCTGTACCCCCTGTGTTTGGGGTTCTTGTACAGGCGCCTGTGCGCCGCCTTGGTTATTCAAATCATCCATGAGCTTTCTCCTCAGGCTCGATTAACACTTTTCCACAGATATCCGGAGCGACCCGTTTAAGGTCCTTGTAGATTCTGTAGCCAACGGACCGAAGACCTTCCACGTACATCAACCGATAAGGCATGTGAACCTCGTCGGTGCGCAACGTCTCAAGTGTGTTGTCCATGAAGCACGTAATCCGGAACAAGCGCTTTAAGAAGCGCTGCCCTCTCGGCTGCTTGGCCAACCAAAGCAAGTCTTCGTCTGCCTCGGCACTCTTACCTTGGCGCTCTACCCCGACAGACTCTTCCTGCTTCGTGCGACGTAAGAGAAGTTCTTTTAGGTTGTCCATAGCACAATCATCCCATTCTTTTTTTTAAATCTTGAACGCTTTTGGCTAGTACCCGGCAAACTGGTTCATCAGCTCGGCGTTTGACGGCGTACTAGGCGTCTGTCCGGAAAGGTTTTTACTCATCTCGGAGAGCTGTTGCATTTGCTCCATCTGGGCCTGTTGCTGCTGCGCTTGGGCGCGTTGCTGACGGATTAAGGCCACCTGGTCGCTCGATACGATGAGTTGCGGGTCGATGCCCAAGGCATCGGCGTAATAGTCAACCCAATAATCAGAATTGAACTTGTCCGCAATTTCCGGTTTGAACTGCACCAGCACGCCTAGGTTCTGCGTAAAGCGGTCAATGGCATTGGTCGTAATCGCACGCTGTGCCTGCGCCAAAATGGAAACGAACTCAACGTTAAGCTCTTGCCCTTGTAACTCCTCAGGGATAGGCGGCAAGAGGTTAGCCTGCACAAGCCTGTCAAAGGTCAGGGCAATCAGGGGGTCTAAAAGCTCGGCGTTAAGTCGCTCAAGAACAGGACCGAGCATGAGCATCTTTTCTTCATGCCGCTCGGCCACTTCCGTTGCCGTCATCATGCGGTCCTTGCCCGAGGCAAGCATCATGAAGATGTCTTTATAAAATGCCTGGTCGATACGCTGACGCACGTCGGCCATGTCTTGCGTAAGGTAGTCCAAACGCAAGTTCACATCGAATGCCGAACGCACCATTTGCGCCTGCGCCGGGTTGTCTGCCCAGATGCTTCCGCCCGGTTGTAAATCGGCACCGTTGTTCTTCAAATCCGCAGGCAACACCACCGGTGGATTGGCTTGGAAAGCAATGGCCGTAGACTTGGCCAACGATTGCTGTTGCAATTGGCGAAGGTCGCCTAAAGCCTCCATGCCGGGGCACGTTCCGTAAATATCGCCCCCCGTCACATACCAACGGGCGGCAAGCACGGGAAATTGTCGGAAGCCCGTCTCTCTGAGGATTCCGTCGTCATCCCGTGCTCCCATCTCGAAGTACACGCTCCGGTAAGGCATGTTCTTGGAATCGCGCTTATGTAAGTCCCGATAGTCCCGAGGCTCGATTGCATTGACAACCGTCACCCAGTCGTCGTACTTACCGCTGTCGTACCTTTGCTTCGTTTGACGAGAAAGGTGTTCGTACCCGAACTCCTCGGTAAGCGCGGCCACCGTCATGCGGAACTGCCGATAAAGCGTGTTGATGTTCCCACGAGGACCCGTTGCAATGCGGTACTCGCCGATGGTCAAAGGCATGCAGTGGATGACCTTCTCGTAGTCATCAAGGACGATTGCCGCGCTCGTGCCGAAAGCCCCAAGCTCTTCATACGACATCTGCAACGTCCGATAGATATTGGACTTGTTGTAGATCATCTGCATAAGGGCCGTGACTTTGCCCATCCACACCTTAACGGCATAGGCTTCATCGAGCTCCGGGTTCATTGTCGTGAGCCTGAACCACGGGCGAGCAGGACTTGTCATGCCTGCCATCATGCCGCCGGCTAAGGTGCGCAAGGCTCGCGTACCCGTATTGTCGTAAATGTCGTTGTACCGCTGAAGATCTCCGCGATTATTCTCCGTCGGCAAAAAGCGACCGGAACGCGGAAGCAGTACCTTACTGATTTCCCGATAATGGTCACGCCAACTGGAGAACTCAGTGTCCAAGTCCTGCCAACGGGACATGCACCGTGTGCGAAGGTCCTTCTCCGGCATAACTAGCCTCCGAGTAACGAACTCTTTCCGAGGTTCATCTTGTTACGGTCAACGCCCTGGGGACCCGTAATCATTGTCCCACCGGTATCACCCATAAGGCCTGCGCTCTCGCCTGCGAGCAAAGATTCCATATCGACCTTACTTTGGTTCTGGCGATTGAAGTTCTGCTCGTCTCGATTAAACTGTTCGCGCGCTGTCTTAGCCTGCATGTTCGCTGCTTTCTTCTGGGCGCTCGACTGCTTTTCGGAAGAGTAAATTGAGGCTCCGGCGGCTGCTACCGCGGCGATTCCAACTGCTACCCCTGACATATTTTCTTCTCCTTTCGGTTTGTTAGTAACTGAGCCGGATCACTACAAAACTCTTTCTCGGCCTCTTCAACCGTCTTTGCTTTCGTCGCAAAGAACATCGTGGCCCACGTGTCTTCCGTGGCAAGGAATGCGCACTGTCGATGCGGAAGGCCCTCCATGACGAGGTATCCGTGCATCTCCTTAGTGCCGTTACCGTCCGTAAAGAACCCGTGGCCGTACTGCACTAACTGCGTGGCACATTGCATCTCTACACCGATAATCAGTGTGCCTTTCGGTATGAAGATGGTTCGTGAGTAGACACCGGCATGTAAGTGATGTTCTGTTCGTACATCTGTTTGCGGCAACTCCTTAAAGCGCTCGATGGCCCGAGAAAAGATTTCCTTACTCGCTTCGGAGCACGCAGGAATCGAATTTTTCGCTGCAACAAGTTTCATACCTTGCACCACCAAGCGTTATGCGTGTGCGCCATACCGAGCTTTTTGCACAGCACGTTATAGGTTGAACCCGGAGGCGCCATAAAGACCAAGCCGGGCGCTCCTTCGCGCCTCACCAAGTCCTTTACCGCATTGATAAGTCGCAGGCCGTTTAGCCCCTTGCGATATTCCTTTCGCAAATAAAACGACTCCATCGAAGCAATCGGGAACGCATAGTGCTGGCTGCGGGCGAACATCACGCCGACTAAGCCGACTAAGGTCTTACCGTCGAAAGCCCCGAGGCACTTGATTCTCCCGAGTTTGTCAAGCTCCCGATACCGTTCGAACTGCACGCTGGGGTTACCGATGGCCATGTTCTGTGTCTCTTGCTGATACTCCGTCGCCACATCGAGAAAGCCGGGACACTGCTCAAGCTCTTGGTAAGAAAGTTCGTGAATCTCAAGCATGCATTACCACCCAATAGATGAGGGACCAAAGAAAAGCTATCCCTGTCAAAAACAACAGCCACTGGGCAAAGTTCATACTTTTATCTCCGACGCTCTTCCAAAGGAACATGAAAAGCCTTAAAATTTCCCTCATGGATACGCCTCACAAGTCAGGTATCTGTCGTGCCCCGGATGCTCTAACATCGCGGGGCTTTACACTATCTTCGCACCGAAAATAAAAAATCCTGAACACTTTTGGGCGTTCAGGATTTTTCTCTTTCTAAATCAACGAGTTATCGTCGGGTACAGAACTTCAAATCGAAGGGGTCAAACTTCCTAGGGGTATCGGCGCCACCTCGAACACGCTCAGGGCCAACGGTTCTGTCGGACACTTCACGGACTTGATAGGCCCACGTAAGCGCCAGGGCATCGGCCGCGTCAGGCGAATGCAGTCCTCGTTTTTTCATGTCTGCCTTCGACTCCAGCTTCGGTTGCCCTTTAATATTGTATTCAAACTCGATGCCGGTCAAATCATCGAGCAACTGCTGGTCATTCGGAATGGAGCCAAACTCAAGCCACTTCTTCATGCGTGCCCACATCTCCTCGCGCTTGAAAGGGTAAAGCTCGGGATCGTCCGCACCTTGGCCGAAGTTCACACCTCGCACTTCTCGGAAGCCGTCAGCACGTAAGACGTCCACAATGGCTCCGCCTAAGCCCCCCTCATCAAGGAACACGTAAACACGCTCGAATCCTTCACGGTACAGCTCGTTAATCTTTGCCTTGACCAAGGCAATGACTCGATCTCCGCTAAGACCGTGGTAACGCGCAAAGGGTGTCGTCGCATCTTTCCCGAAGCGAGTAACTATCACCGTATCGTCATCGCCGAAACGCGCCACGTCCACACCGACAATCGCCGTAGCGATATGGTGACGAGCCGGCGCAGGACGGGCCATGGCATCCTCGGCAAGCTTGGTCGGGATGAACTGCGTCGTCGAAGCATTCGGGAATTGGCCACGGACACGAACACGGAAGAAGTCCGAATCCTCTCCGTACTCCTTGGCCCAGACAGCAATCTGCTCTTTGTTCGTAATCTGGGCTTCACGTGAGTCAATCTGGAACGTTTTCCACTGTTCACGAAAACGCCCGAAGCATTCCTTGAATCGCCCCGTATTGCGTGTCGGGTTTCCGAACACAAACCACATGGGCTCGCCGTCGGTCAAACCACCCTCGGCCACTTCCCAGATTTTGTCGGGCACAGCCGATGCCTCGTCGAAAATGTAGAAAGACGTCGAGGACGCGGCGTGCTGGCCGGCAAAGGCTTCCGAGTTTTCCTCTCGGCACGTAAGAGCGTCCACTCGCCACGATTCCGGCTCATCCTTTTGAACAACGGACGAGGCCTTGATGTCGAACATATCTCGGACAAGCGAGCGTTTAAGCCACTTGGAGATTTCAGCGAACGTTTTCGTTTCAAGCTGCGAAGCCGTGTTTGCCGTCACCGCGCCCTTCGCTCCCGGACGAGTGGCCATGATCCAGCAGACAAGCCATGCCGTGATGGCCGATTTTCCTAAGCCATGGCCTGAAGCCACGGCGACCTGTACGGGCTTAACGGCGTGCACGCCGTCAAAGGCATTGGCCCTGACTTGCTCGCCGATGTAGTCGAGGACTTCGCAGGCCCACTTGTCGGGACCGTACTTGCAACCAGGATACCGCGAGGCCCATGGCTCCTTGAGCGTCACAAGCGAAAGCTCAGGCGTTGTGCCCCACGGGAACGCCCACAAGACGAACCTTAACGGGTCGTCGTAACACGCAGCAAGGTCCGCGAAGAAAACGTCATTGCCCGACATTGCTCCCTCCCTTAGGAACATTTCCCCATGCTCCGATACGCACCAGTTGGCGGTTAATCTTGAAGTCTTTGTACAGGTTGACTTCTCGATCGCACACGTTCAACAGATACTTGAGTTGCTCGAACAGCACCTCGCAGTCGATTGCTTCCTCAATCACGGCCTCTCGTGTTTTCGGTGTCGGGCCGGCAAGGTGCTTCAAGATTGCAGTGTTCAATTCACGCAGCTCCTCTTGCGTCTTTTCCAACTGATGACGCAAACCGTAGTGCGTCGCAATAATTCGTTCTCTTTCGTCCATGATTTCTCCAAGTCCATCGGGAGCCGAGAAGCGGGGGCAAGGATGCTTGCTCGACTCCCTCCGGAACACATTCCCTTCCTTGTGCGAGAATTGTTTCTTCCACAAAACAGCCCTCACAGGGAAGGAGAATTTTTATGTCTGATAAACCTACCGAGAAAACTCTCGAAGAACGCGTTGCCGACCTAGAAGAAAAAGTTAAATCCTTAGCCCTCGCACTTTCTCGAAAACTCGATGTAGAGCGTTACAACAAAGAGCATCCTCTCAGAACAACTAAAACCCGCTCTTCTCGATAATCTCTATTGCCTTTTTCGTGCCCTTGATGAAAGTTTCAAGGGCCTTTTTCATCGCCTGACTATCCCCTTTCTTCGATCGATCCTCGTCGAAAAACGCGTTTATTCCCGAAATCGTTCTCCATGAGAGATATATCTCGTCATAGTCGATTTTTTTCAAGTTCTTTTTTGTAAGATCAATCACTTTTCTACCTCCTTCGCCCTTTCCAAAACCGCGATACGCTTTTGTA
>ERZ1034626.519-NODE-519-length-27862-cov-17.473442_pt1 | contig 27862 bp, 19 predicted proteins | sample MGYA00520652_ERZ1034626 | MGnify/ENA primary metagenome ERZ1034626 (study PRJEB33766, sample SAMN09781765) | gut metagenome | biome: gut microbiome | host: Homo sapiens | place: Madagascar | study: EMG produced TPA metagenomics assembly of the PRJNA485056 data... | reverse complement strand
GTGAGCCAGGGTGTCCTGCTCACCAAAAAGTCCCCACACACGATCCTTATAATATGAGTTGCAATGGTCAAACTGCATAGCTTCAAGTTCCGCAAATTCCTCTATCAGCACCTCGTCTATAACCAGCCGCTGATTGCCGTCCCTTCTTGGCGCCTTGTATTCATGCTCACCGATGCGTTCCTTCAGAAACTCCGTCATCTTAAAATACGGATTGCCGAGCAAGGCAGGGATGCCAACTGTAGGAGCCAGCATTTGGGCAAGGAACGCTCCGCAACTGTTGCCCAGAAGCAAGTCGGGTTGTTCTTTGTCTATAATAGAACGTATTTCATTCAACGCCTTCTTGGGATGCAAAGGCAAGTCGGGAGTCAGCACCACCGCCGTCCCCTCGAATGCCTCTTTCAAGGCTCTCGCCATCGGACAGCTGCCCGTGGCGAAGAATCCGTGTAGGAAAAGTATCTTCTTCATGTGTGCAAAGATAGTGCAAAACGAAGACAATACAAAATTAATGCAAGTTCATTTGCCTTCGGGATTCGTTCGGGATTGAACTGGTTGTACTGCTGTGGGAACATGTGCTTTTGGAAGTTGTTGACAATGGAGATTATGCCTATATTAATACGAGCAGCAGAATATGTTGCCATACAAAAGATATAACTTCTTCTTTCTTAATCATTTACCTATCTTATGCAAAGATACAAACTATATTCAGAAATATTTATGGAAGGTGTTAAAAAAATAGTATCTTGCGTTATTTTTACGCGAAGAATTTGTTTGCGTCAATTTTACGCAGTATATTTGCAGCAAAAAATTAATATATCATAGTTTATGTACACATACAAATATCCACATCCTGCTGTTACTACAGATTGTGTAATCTTTGGTTTTGATGGCACAAGTATCAATATTCTTCTCATAGAACGTGGCTTAGACCCATACAAAGGTTCATGGGCTTTGCCTGGTGGCTTTCTGAATATGGATGAGACCGTTGAAGAGGGCGCGAAAAGAGAACTGTATGAAGAGACTAACGTAGAAGATGTATATCTTGAGCAATTTCATGTTTTCAGCACAGTTGACAGAGACCCTCGTGAGCGTGTACTGACTGTTGCATTCTTTGCTCTAATCAGTAAGGATAATTTTGACGTTATAGCCGGTGATGATGCCAGCAAGGCGCAATGGCATGAATGGAACAATCTGCCATCTCTTGCTTTTGATCATGCTGAAATTATAAGAATGGCAAGGGAGAAGCTTCAGGAAAAACTGCGCATCTCTCCTATAGCATTCAAACTCTTGGACAAGGTGTTTAAGATGGACGAATTGCAACGCATATATGAACTTATCCACGAAAGGAAATATGACAGACGCAATTTTATGCGAAAAATGGAAGCGTCTGGCTTTCTAACGAAAATGGAGGTAGATGATGAACGTGGGAGTGAGATGTCTCCATCTAAAGAAAAGGGTTCTTCTGCAACAAGATCTCTCTATGTATATTCATTCGATGAAATAGCATTCAATAAAGCTGAAGCTTCTAAAGAATGGCGCAAGTATCCATTTGATTTTTAATCTTTAAAAACAGTAGGCATGACAACATTATTACACACTTCTTTGTACTGCCCTATGCTTATGGGGGCTATATTGGGCGACATAGCAGGAAGTATCTATGAGTTTGATCCGCACAAGTCAACGGATATAAACCTTCAAGACAAGAGGATGGACTACACCGATGACACTATAATGACCATTGCTGTGGCAGACTGGATTCTGAACGATAAGCGGCATACCATGAATGGATTGGTTGAACGTATGCAACAATGGGGACGCAGATACCCTCATCCCATGGGAGCATACGGCAATATGTTCTCACAATGGTTGCGCTCAGACAATCCGATGCCATATAATTCATGGGGCAATGGTTCTGCTATGCGCGTATCTGCGGTCGGGTTTGCTTTTGATACATTGGAAGAGACGATGAACGTTGCAAAGAAATGTGCCGAAGTGACACACGATCATCCCGAAGGCATCAAGGGAGCCCAGGCTACAGCTGCTGCTATTTTTATGGCAAGAACCGGTAGCCCTAAGGAAGTAATACGTCGCTATATAACCGATACATTCGGTTATAACCTTGACAGAAGTTGTGATGATATACGTCCAACATACGGGTTTGACGGCAGTTGTCAAGGTACAGTACCAGAATCCATAATAGCCTTCCTTGATAGCAAGGATTATGAGGATGCTTTGCGGCTCTGCATCTCGTTAGGAGGTGATGCAGATACGATGGGAGCCATAACAGGAGCAATTGCAGGTGCTTATTATAACAAGATGCCATATGCTCTGTATGAGTTTGGCATGGAGAAACTTCCTAAAGACATACAGAATGTTGTTGGACTGTTTAATAGCAAATATGGACAGATAATATAATCGTGATACTGACGCAAGTATAGTGATATATAGATATGTTATGTGCCATGAAATGGTCGTATCATGCCATGAAATGACCGTTTTATGCCTTGATATGACCGTATCATGTCTTGATACGAATAAAAAAGCGCCCTGAAGGAGTTCGGCAACATATTTGTTTGCTTTCTCCCTCAGGGCGCTTATTGTATAAGCTGAATTGCTATATAGCTAATTAGTCAAGCCACTTAACGTAGCAGAAGTCCTCACGATAAACGAGGTTCTCGTTCTTCGGGTACATACGTACGCAGCTCTTGAATGAACCTGCAACGTCTGGCTCGAATGTAGCCTCGAATGTGTAGTTGTTGCCCTCGTGAGCCACAACCTCAAACTCGCGCTTAGAGAAGATGTGCTCCTCGCCATTCTTGTCGGTCTTGATAGAAATAAGCTCAAGTCCGATAGCGTCGTTCAAGCCCTGCTCGTCAATAACGTAGCGCAGAGTGTACTTCTTGCCAGTCTCAGCTCCATAGAGAACAGAATCGTCCTTGCTTACTACGCGGATAGAATCCCAACGCTGAGCAACAGTCTCCTTCCATGAAGCAAGCTCCTTGGCGAGGCGGTTGTTATTGGCAGAAAGCTTCTTGAAGTTGGCAGCTTCCTTGTTGTAGAACTTATCATAGTAGTCGTCAAGCTGACGCTTCATTGTATAATGAGGAGCGATAGTGGCGATAGAGTTCTTGATGGTCTTGATCCATCCCTCGCTGAAGCCCTGTTCGTTGCGGTTGTAGAAGAGCGGCAGAATCTCGTTCTCAAGGAGAGAGTAGATTGTAGCTGCATCAAGCTGATCCTGGTAACCCTGGTTCTGGTATGTGCGCTCCTGCTTGAGAGCCCAACCTGCACCCTGACGATAACCCTCTACCCACCAGCCGTCGAGTACTGAGAGGTTAACAACACCATTCATCTCTGCCTTCTCGCCTGATGTACCAGAAGCCTCAAGAGGACGTGTCGGAGTGTTCATCCAGATATCAACACCTGAAACAAGGCGACGTGCAAGCTCCATGTCGTAATCCTCAAGGAAGATGATCTTGCCGAGGAACTCAGGACGCTGGCTAATCTCGAAGATGCGCTTGATCAGTCCCTGACCTGCACCATCAGCAGGGTGAGCCTTACCAGAGAAGATGAACTTAACCGGACGCTCCGGATTGTTCACGATCTTAGACAGACGCTCAAGGTCGGTAAAGAGAAGGTGAGCACGCTTGTAAGTAGCGAAACGACGGCAGAAGCCGATATAGAGAGCGTTAGGAGTGATGCTCTCGAGCAATGTCACTACGCGTGAAGGATCGCCCTGATTCTTGAGCCATGTAGCTGCGAACTTCTCGCGGATGTAGTCAACGAGCTTCTTCTTAAGAGCCATACGTGTCTCCCAGATTTCTGCATCGGGTACATTATAGATAGCGTGCCAGAGGCTTTCGTTGCTCTGATCATAGATGTAGTTCTTGTCGAAATACTTGGCGTAAACCTTGCGCCACTCTGTAGCTGTCCAAGTCGGGAAGTGAACACCATTGGTTACATAGCCTACGTGGCTCTCCTCAGGATAGTAGCCCTTCCAGATAGGAGCGAACATGCGCTGGCTTACCCAGCCGTGGAGCTTACTTACGCCGTTAACTTCCTGGCATGTGTTGCAAGCGAAGGTAGACATACAGAAGCGCTCTGAGTGGTCGTCAGGATTTGTACGGCCCATGCCGATGAATTCGTCCCAAGAGATGCCAAGCATCTGAGGATAACCACCCATGTACTTGCCGAAGAGCGACTCGTCGAAGTAGTCGTGACCAGCAGGTACCGGAGTGTGAACAGTATAGAGTGAAGAAGCGCGAACGAGCTCGAGAGCCTCGTTGAACGACATACCCTCGTTGATGTAGTCGATAAGACGCTGGAGGTTGCAGAGAGCTGCGTGACCCTCGTTGCAATGGTAGATGTCCTTCTTGATACCGAGCTTCTTGAGAGTGAGCATACCACCGATACCGAGCAGAATCTCCTGCTTCAAGCGGTTCTCGTTGTCGCCACCATAGAGGGCGTGTGTGATAGGCTTGTCAAACTCTGAGTTAAGCTCGTTGTCGGTATCGAGCAAGTAGAGCTTGATACGACCTACGTTCATTACCCATACGTAAGCGTGAACCTGATAGTTCATATAAGGAACGTCAACTACCAAAGGCTGGCCGTTCTCATCGAGAACACGCTCTACGGGGAGAGAGTTGAAGTTCTGGGCATCGTATTGGGCAATCTGCTGACCGTCCATTGACAGAGTCTGCTTGAAGTAGCCATAGCGATAGAGGAAACCAACACCACACATGTTTACGTTAGAGTCAGAAGCCTCTTTCATGTAGTCGCCGGCAAGCATACCAAGACCACCTGAGTAGATCTTGACAACCTGGTTGATACCATACTCCATACAGAAGTAAGCCACAGAAGGACGTGTTGCATCAGGAGCAACGTCCATATACTCGCGGAACTTCTTGTATACAGCCTTAACGCGCTCCATGATGGCCTTGTCCTTAACAATAGCCTCCTTGCGCTCGTAGCTCAAGCGGTCGAGAAGCATTACAGGGTTGTGGCCAACCTCCTCATAGAGGTCTTTGTCAAGGCTTTTCCACATGTCGCGAGCCTCATAGTTCCATGCCCACCACATGTTGTGTGCGAGCTCATCAAGACACTTCAGCTCAGCAGGAAGTGTAGACTTGATTGTAACCTCCTTCCATTGAGGAGCGTTAGCGTAATCTGCTTTAATTTTCATAGATTTTCTTATTTATAATTTGATATTTATTATTTATTTCACTTTTCTTGCTTCGGCCTTGCGCAATGCAAAGTCGTAGGCGTTGTAATAATATTCGATGAAGTGAGTCCAAAGAGCCTTTTCAGACAGAGAGCGTGCGTTGTTGCGCATGCGTGTCTGCTTGGCCTTTGTCGCATTGGCATACTTAATGACAGTCTGCTTGATGTCGTCTGCCACCTCATTGTAGTTGTAATCGGTACGATGTATTACCTCCACGCCATTGTCTATCGTCGACTTGCCTCCGCACTCAGAGTGTGCCCAAAGTCCGAAACCGGCAAGGTCAGTAGTAATACATGGCACCTTGAATGCCACGGCCTCAAGCGGAGTGTAACCCCACGGCTCGTAGTATGACGGGTAAACACAGAGGTCGTTGCCGAGTATTACGTCAAAGTATGATAGGTTGACTATGCCGTCGTCGCCAGTCAGATAGCATGGAATGAAGATGAGCTTCACCTTCTCGCCCTTCTGATTGTGCATTCCGAGCCAGTTCATCATGCCAAGAGCACGGTCGTTCTGCTGCTCGTTGAGCCAATGTGTGATAACAGGAGTTTCGAGCGGAGTGTCAAACTTCTCGCCCTGAGCCATCTTCTGCAAGCGCTCGGCAAGGTCGTCGCGCTTACAGTTGACCCAAGCAGGAACTTCGATGAATGCCACAAGCTCCTTGTTGAGTTCGTCGGCCGAAAGACGCAGACGATTAACTGCCTCAATAAAGACATCAATACCCTTGTTGCGCCACTCGTAGCGTCCGCTTGTAGAGATAATGACTGCATCGTCGGCTACTTCGTCGCCTGTAAGAGCGCGTGTAATGTCGAGCAGACGCTTGCGTGCTGACTCGCGCTTGCGGTCGAACTCCTTACCCTGTGGTACAAAGTCATCCTCAAAGCCATTTGGCAGAACTACATCTACGGGTTTGTCGAGCAACTCGGCACACTCGCGAGCTGTTATCTCGCTTACTGTGGTGAAGCAATCTACATGAGCAGCTGTCTGCTTCTCGATAGATTGCTTGCTCTGCATATTAAGCTCTTCAGCCATCTGGTCGCCGTTGTAAGCTTCAAGATATTCATAAAGTGGCTTGTTGTTGCCTGCGATGCTTCGTCCGATGCTTGTGGCATGTGTTGTGAAGATTGTGGCAATCTGCGGCAGACGGTCGTTGATATATAGAGCACCCAAACCAGTCATCCATTCGTTGGCATGATATATGGTCTTGTTGGCGCGCTTCTTCTTGCTTATATAATAATTGTAATAGCTCTCAACAACGAGTGCTGCTGCATACGAGAACATAGATGCTTCATCATAGTCGCCATAAGCGTGAAGACTGTCTACATGATATTTCTCCCACAATTCGCCATATATTTCGTCCTTCTTGGCGAAATAAGGCTGGAAGTCAACCAAAACGGCTACGGGATTGCCTGGAACAGTCCAGCGACCTATCTTTATATTAAGACCTTGTTTGGCTGCTGCTGTGTGCCAAGGCTTAAGAAGTGCGGTATCTTCCTCAAAATACGGGCTTTGTTTCTCGCCCCAACAATCGGGACCGATGAAAACCAAATTGTCGCCAAGCTTCTCTTTAAGGGTCTTTGCACGGGTGGAAAGAACTGCATAAATACCACCTACTTTATTGCAAACTTCCCAACTCGACTCAAAAATATAGTCAGGAAATAGTCTCTCTTTTTTCATAAAAAAGTTAAATATTTGCTGCAAATATAGTATATTAAAAGTAAAAACACGAGGGTTTCAAACATTTTTTTCGGATTTTTTAGGTATTCTTGATATGAATTCGTTATATTTGCATAGTAAAAGGGTGAAAGTTTGCTCCACAAGTGAAAAACCTGTGGCTTTCAGCTGAATAAATATTCATAAAAACAGAACAAGAAAATGAGACGATTTCTTATACTTCTCCTTACGTTGGTTTCCGTTTTAATAGGAACTGCACAAAACGTCAAATCCGAAAATGTGTTCCATACTTACATCTACAACGATGAGTACAAGGTGTATATGGACATCAATCTATACGATGCAAACATAAGTGTTCCTGGTCAGGATGTGTTCGGGATGGTTCCGGGATTCTTCGGGGCGTTGCGCGACTCGCGTAAGTGGCTTGTTACCGACGCCAAGATTGTTGGCAAGAACAAGGCAGAACTGGATATTATCAACGATTACGGGTCGGAAGACCTTACAGCCACGCTCACCTACAATCCTAAGGACAACACTTATGTGCTGAAGCAGACAGGCGGAAGTCGCCTTAAGATTGTGGTGAACCGCAAGTGGCTGAAGATTCCTACTGAGATAGTCCTGGTGCCGCATGAACGGATGCCAGACTTGTGGTAAGAGAATAATGAGAATCAAATTCTCGTCAGGTTCTTAAAAACTGAAGTTGAAATCGGCCCCAAACGTTACGGGTGCTCCCTTTTGACCGAAATAGCGCTTGGTGCGCGATGCCGAACTGTCCATGGCAAACGTACAATAACGTGTGTTTGTAAGGTTCTTTGCCCACAGGTTTACTGTAAAATGCTTGAACCCGAACTTGGCGTGAGCGTTGAGAAGCGCATAGAACTTCTGTTTGTAGCTGTTAGCCTCGTCCCAATAGATTTCGCCCTGGGCTGTAGTAGCTGCACCTATCACTACGCTCTTCAGAAATGACTGCTGTGGAAGTATTGTATAGTCGGCATTTGCCGAGAGAGTGTGTTCTGGAGCGAACGGCACTCTATTGCCTCTAAAGTCGTTCTCGCCATCGTTGTAGTTGCGGAATGTGGCATTAGTATAGCCATATGCCAATGCCCATGCAAGAGCGTTGTTGAACGAACTTCCGCGTAGAGTTATTTCGCCACCAAAACTACGGCTGCGACCTGCATTAACCATCATTCTTCCGAATCCGTATGTACCTGCCATTACAGATAGTTGCTGGTTCTTTATCTGCATGTAGTAGGCAGAGAAGTCGAGATGGGCAGCTTGGTTGAAAAGATTGAGGTGGGCACCTACTTCATAGTTCCAGCTCTCCTCGGGCTTGTAGGTTATTGTATTGTTCACCTTTGAATAGTCGTCGGCAGAGTGGGGGATGTCGTAGTTTCCTTTCATGGCATTCATTCTGTTGGCCATAAGCTCGGTCTGCAGTATGTCGGAGAACATCTGTATGTTGTAGCCTCCAGCCCTGTAGCCCTTGCTGACTGAGGCGTAAAGGTTGCCGATGTTTCCACCATTTGACTGCGAGACTTTGCCTAAATCATACGTGAATGACAACTTTGGCAGCAACTGATTGAAGGTGTTGTGTGTACGGCTGTCAAGGTGGGAAGTGAGAGTGTTCACAGCTTCCTGTCCCATAACTTTGGCATTGGCTGCCATTATGGCACGAGTGTCGTAATGGATTGAAGTGCGCGAGAGGTCGTAGCGCAATCCAAGAGTAGCCCTCAAGCGATTGGACAGCTGCAGGGTTGACTCGTGAAACATGGCTGCGTTGAGCTGAGGTGTGTGGAACAGACCAGGCACATCTATACCTATATTCATCTTCACGCCACCTGCCCTTTCTATGATTGTTTTTGCAACATTCTCAGACATTCCGCTGGCTACCATTCCATTAAGTATGCTATTGTAAATCTGTCCGGCTATTGCATTTCCCATAGCTCCGGTCATACTATCGCCAAAACCTACTGGTCCGTAAGTACGGAGCCATTGGTAGCTGAAGAAGGCACCTGTGACACGTCGCCAACGGTTATCGTCATGATTCTTGATGGCAAATTCTTGAGTCACAGCATTCATGAGCTGGCGTTGGTGTAGCTGCATAAAGTCCTGAGCCGTATAGTCCTGATCCATCTGCATATTGTCGTTCAGATACTGATAGCTCGTAGTAGAATTGATGTCGGCATTACGACCCTTGTAGTTCACGTTCAAACCTACCGAGAGCAGATGACGGCGGTAGTTGTTAGGCAGATTGGTAGAAGGGTCTTGTGCTCTGCCGGTAGCTACATCATAATCGCCATAGGCAAATCCGTTCTGTCTTACCCATTGGTAGTCGGCTGTGAGCGAAATCAAAGTGCGTGCTGTCTGCTGACGTATCAGCTTCAGACGTGCTCCCGCCTCGTTTCCGTTGTCGGCACGTTTGCCTGTAGCTTGGTTTCGCTGGAATCCATTCTGTCCGTTATAGAAAGCCGAAAGCGAATAAGCTCCCAATCCTTCAGCCTTGCCATAATGACTCAGTTGTGCCATACGCCAGAAATGGTTGCCAATGCTCATCTGCACATCTGTACCTTGATATTGCAGCGGACTCTTGGTGTAAATTCTGACAAGTCCTCCCTCGGCATTCTGCCCGTAGAGCGTACCTTGCGGGCCACGTAACAAGTCAATACAGCTGATGTCGTAAATATGGGTGTTGAACGCACTCTTGCTTACAAGTGGGATGTCGTCGACATACATACCGACAGCAGGGCTGTTTACTCTTGCTCCGATGCCACGTACATAGACCGAAGAGGTGTAGCGTGAACCGTAAGCAGGCATTACAAATGAGGGAACTCTTGATGAAACGTCCCTTAAGTCGCGTGCTGCAAATGAGTTGAGAGTACTTGCCGAAAGCGACGTAGAACTGACTGCTTGGCGGCGTAAGCGTTGGATGTCTTTGGGGCGTGAGGCTACAATCACTTCGTCAATATCGTAGACGCGGGATGTGTCAGCCAGGTGTTTTTCGTTGAAGTTGAAGCTGTAGGCTACTGCCATTGTCGGCAGAAAGCATAGTGCCGAAACTACATAGAGTTTAGAGTCCATCTATAATACTTTTTCTAAATTTTGATTAACTGACTGCAAAATTAGTTATTATAGTCAAACTGCACAATCATAACTTATGATGAAAAGAAAGACGACAAACAAGAGTAAATACGATTTTATTACAAATCAAAAATATTTTGACAGCATAAAACAAATATATGCCCAAAAATCCGTAACTTTGCACAAGAGAATATCAAAAACACATTTATACATACAGGTAATGAAACAGACAAAGATTGTTGCTTCTATTAGTGACCGCCGTTGTGACATTGACTTTATCCGCAAACTCTTCTTTGCGGGTATGAACGTAGTGCGCATGAACACGGCACACGCCACTCCAGACGGGATACGTACTATAATAAGAAATGTGCGGGCTGTGTCGCCACACATCGCACTTATGATTGACACCAAAGGCCCTGAGGTGCGCACCACAGGTGTTGAGTCGCCTATAGAATATAAGACGGGCGACATGGTGAAGATTTTCGGCAGACCGGAAATGGGTTCTTCACACGACATCGTAAACGTGTCGTATCCCGATTTTGCAAAGGATGTAAAGGTAGGCGACCATGTGCTTTTCGATGACGGCGAGCTCGACATGCTCGTTGTAGAGAATGTAGGTCCGATGCTTGTGGCACAGGTTCAGAATGACGGAGTGCTAGGAGCACATAAGAGTGTGAATGTTCCGGGCGAACACATCGCTTTGCCTGCCATTACCGAGAAAGACCGTCAGAACATTCTGCTTGCTATTGAGGAAGACATTGACTTCATTGCTCACTCGTTCGTGCGCTCAGCAGCCGACGTGATGGCAATTCAGAAGATTCTTGACGAGCACAATAGCGACATCAAAATCATTTCGAAGATTGAGAATCAGGAGGGTGTTGACAATATTGATGAGATTATCGACGCCTCATATGGTATAATGATTGCACGTGGCGACCTTGGCATTGAGGTGCCAATCGAGCGCATTCCAGGCATTCAGCGCCAGATCATCCGCAAGTGTGTGATGAAGAAGAAGCCCGTGATTGTGGCCACACAAATGCTCCACACCATGATTAAGAATCCACGCCCCACACGTGCCGAGGTTACTGATATTGCCAACGCTATCTATTCTTATACTGATGCTCTTATGCTCTCGGGCGAGACAGCAAGTGGTAAGTATCCTCTTGAAGCAGTTAAGACAATGGCTGCCATCGCCGAGCAGGCTGAGAAGGACCGCAACGCTATGGGAGAGTGGGAAGTGCCGATGAGCGAAAATTGCTCGCAGCGTGAATTTCTTGCTCATGCTGCTATCGATGCCACTCGTCGTATTGGTGTGGCTGGTATCATAACTGATTCGCTTACAGGTGAGACAGTACGTCATCTTGCTGCATTCCGCGGACCGAATCCGGTACTCGCAATATGCTATAAGGAGAAGACCCAGCGTTGGCTCAATCTTAGCTATGGCGTAATTCCTATCCATCAGAAGGAGCAGGCTTCGGCTGAATATATGTTTATTGCAGCCTTGCGTATGCTTCGTCAGAAGGGTTACATTACGCTCGACGACAAGATTGCGTACCTTAGCGGCAGCTTCGGATTGGGCAATCCTACTGGCACCACTTTCTTGGAAATCAATAAGGTCAGCCAGGTATTCGACAAGTCGTACGAGTTCCACTTGCCGCAGAAGGAACAGTAAGAACAATATATGTTCAATAATAAAGGGGGGCGCAGAATATGCGTCCCCTTTTCTTGTTCTTATACATTTTGTTATATTTCTCTGCTGTAATCTATTCCTTGTTGGCTTTCTCTACAGTCAACTTGTCTTCGTCTGCTTTCTTGTCAACGATGATGGCATCACCAGTATTGACTTCACCAATCAGAATCTTTTCGCAGATTTCATCCTCTACGTATGTCTGAATGGCTCGCTTAAGCGGACGTGCGCCAAACTGTGGATCATAACCCTTCGTGGCAAGGAATGTCTTTGCTGCATCTGTTACAGTCACGGCATATCCGTTCTTTGAGATGCGCTTGACGAGTTTGTCAAGTTCTACATCAACTATTCTTCTTATGGCCTTGGCATCGAGCTGGTCGAATGTGATGATTTCGTCGAGACGATTCAAGAACTCTGGGGCAAACTGACGTGAGAGAGCCTTTTGGATGATAGAGCGAGCATATTCTTTCGATTGCTCGTTGGCTGCTCCGTTTATAGAAATAGCGTTGAAACCTATCCCATGGCTGAAGTCCTTGAGCTGGCGTGTACCGGCATTTGAAGTCATGATGATTATGGTGTTGCGGAAGTCGACAATTCGCCCGTTACCATCGGTCATACGACCTTCGTCGAGCACCTGCAGCAAGAGGTTGAACACATCGCCATGAGCCTTCTCTATTTCGTCAAGCAATACGATAGAGTAGGGGTGGCGACGTACACGCTCTGTAAGCTGTCCTCCCTCACCATAGCCGACATATCCCGGAGGAGCGCCAACAAGTCGTGAGGTGTTGAACTTCTCAGAATATTCGCTCATGTCAATACGTATCATAGCATCCTTGGTACCGAACATTTCTTCGGCAAGGCGTTGTGCCAGATAGGTCTTGCCTACACCAGTAGGTCCGAGGAACATGAATACGCCAATCGGACGGTTGTGACTGCCAAGTCCAAGACGGTTGCGCTGTATGCTTCTCACAACCTTGTTGATAGCCTTCTCCTGAGCTATGACCGAATTGTTGAGACATTCACCAAGACGGCGCAGACGGTCGCTCTCCTTTTCCGAAATGCGTTGCAATGGGATACCGGTCATCGTAGAGACTACATTGGCTACATCTGCCGAATTTACGGTCTCACGTTGTCCGTCGTCGCCTGTAGCCCAGTCTTCATTAAGTTTCTTCAATTCTGCCTCAAGCTGGCATTGACGGTCGCGATAGCTTGCAGCAAGTTCAAAATCCTGATCAGCAGCAGCTGCATTCTTCAGTTGTTCAGTCTGTCGGATTTCCTTCTCCTTGTCGATAATGGCAGGCGGTATAACTGCATGTTGCAGATGGACACGTGAGCCTACCTCATCAAGTGCGTCTATTGCCTTGTCGGGATACTGGCGTTCGGTAATGTATCTTCCGGTAAGGTCGACACAAGCCTTTAGGGCATCGTCTGTATAGCGTACATGGTGATGATCCTCGTAGCGTTCCTTGATGTTATGGAGTATTTCGAGAGTTTCCTCGGCTGTACTAGGTTCGACCATAACACGTTGGAATCGACGTTCCAAGGCTCCGTCCTTTTCTATTGAGTTGCGATACTCGTCAAGCGTTGTAGCTCCGATACATTGTATGAGTCCGCGTGCAAGAGCAGGTTTCATAATGTTGGCTGCATCCATTGAGCCAGGAGTACTTCCGGCGCCGACTATGGTGTGGATTTCGTCGATAAAGACAATAATATCGGGATTGTCCTCCAGTTCACGTAGAAGGGCTTGAATGCGCTCCTCAAACTGTCCGCGATATTTTGTACCAGCTACAATTGAGGTCATATCAAGGCGAAGAATGCGCTTGTTGAAGAGTAAGGGTGACGTGTGTCGGCTTGCAATCTGCTGTGCCAAGCCTTCGGCTATGGCACTCTTTCCAACACCCGGTTCGCCTATAAGTATAGGGTTGTTCTTCTTTCGGCGGCACAATACTTCTGTGACGCGTTGCATCTCATTAGTACGTCCTACAACTGGGTCGAGTTTACCGTCCAACGCAGCCTTTGTCAAATCGGTAGAGAACTTGTCGAGTACGGGAGTTCCGGTCTTACCACTTGTCCGGCTCATATCGGCTGTTCCGGCTGATGAAGAACTGTCGCCACGTCGGCTGTTCCGACCTGTCATATTTTCGTCCTCTTCCTCCGACAGTCCTATGCCGTCTACAGTTGTCTTAGAGTTTGGTTTCAGCAGATATTTCATTGCCAATTCATAGTTTATCCCATATTTTCCGAGTGCTGCCTTAACGCCGTTTGAAGCGTTATCGTGCAGAATGGCCAATACAAGATGTTCGATATTAACGGTCTGTGAGTGAGCCAATCTGGCTTCAAGAACCGATAGTTTCAAGATATTGTTTGTCTTGTCGTCAAGCGAAGTTACATTGTTAGCCTGAATAGCGTCATGTGACTCGGATTCGGTTGACGACAACGACTCTAGATTTTGCTTTAATTCATGTACATTAATGTTCAAGTCTGTAAAAATCCCCGTCATTGGATTCTTACGCTCACGCAATATGGCCAGCATCAGATGTTCTGGTCTGACGATGCTGCATGAGAGTCTTGCTGCCTCTTCGCGGCTATAAGCAAGAACTTCGGACACTAATGGCGAAAATTGATTTGTCATTTCTATATTATCCTGTTTGTAAAAGAGGGAGTGTTAAAACCGTTATTGTCTTGACACTCCCTTGTAATGTTCAACTATATTGCCAAGCTCCTATTCTGTATAGAAGTTGATAAGTTCGCGCAGAGCCTTCTGACAAGCTGGGCAGAATTCCTTAACGTCGTTGCTGCGCATACGACAGTCGGGCGTAGCACGGTAGACTCCCTTAAGACTATAGCCAGCACCTTCGTATACTCCCATCTTATAGGTAGGAGCCTTAGACTTCTTGTCCTTCTTCACATTCGGCTGTTCTGCGGCTGTCACAATAGGAGTAGGTATGGGTGTACCTTTCCTGATCATGTTCTCCCACTTGCCATGGAAGTCAACGAGAGTTGTTATGTTCTTCTCCCAAGGCTCCACATCGTGCGGATACATGGGTATCTGCTCCTGCTCGTAAGCATACTCGTCGGCGAGTCCGGCAAAGCTGTGTCCGAACTCATGCACAACGACCTGCTTGTACATCGGATGGTGGGTCATAGACAGATTGTACGAGTTCAAAATACCGCCTCCGCCGTATTCCTTGGTATTGACAAGCACGATGATGTGCTCATAAGGAGTACCTGCCAACACGTCGTGCAGACTCTTGAGATTGAGCGTTGTAAGATAACGGTCGGAATAGAACGTGTCAAAATGGCTTCCAAGCGCAGTATTGCGCCAAATGCCCTTTGACGGTTCGCTCGTTCCGCTGTCTGCTGAAGGCGACTCGACAGCAACTATATTGAAGCGGTTGCGCATCGACTTGAACGGCTCGTGTTCAAATAGTGCTTCGGTTGCAATCTTGGCATCCTCGATGAATACGTTCATTTCGTTTTGCTTGTATCCTTCAGCTACGTATGCTATATGAATGCATCTTGTAGTGTCGGCAGCCTGCTGTATCGTAGTGAATGGCGTGCGGTTCTTGAATCCTATGTGTCTGATAAGGATGTCGGCAGGATCTACCGTATGCGTCATGGTTCCGGTTATCTCATGACGATTGTTGCGCAGATCGACAGTTACGTCTACCTTCTCTTGTGGCATAGGGATAAGGAACACGTTCTCAAATGCCTTGTCGGATGTCTTAGCCTCGTCGTACGACTGCCACTCCTGGAAGAGTGTAGAGAACGAGTTGCGGTAAATCACTTCTGCCGTGTCGTGCTTACGTACTGTTATCTGTCCGTTGCCCTCTACGGGCAGTTGGGCCAGATGCTTGCGCTTGCCATACCAGCGTGGCGACATGTTCAGCTTGTCGAGCGAGATACGTTGTGTAGTGGCATTGCCCGAGAAGATGTAGTCGATGCGTAGCGTTGAGTCGCGGAAGGTTTCAGCAAAGTTTATCTCCTGCGGCTTGTTCTGTCCTATAGATTCCGTTGCGCCCAAAGCTGCAAGTGCAAGGGCAAATAATATTTTTTTCATATGTTTCAATATTATAGTAGTTTATACATTTGTAAATTGAAATTGTTGCATTTCTTCCATAAGCGCCATTACGTAATGGCGCTGCCAGTCAGACTGATGAAAGCGTTCGTCATCGTATTTCAGCAAGTCAATGTCCATAATCACTTCGCCTCGGCTTCTTGCCATACGTGTGTCGCCACATTGCCTTTCTATTTGCTTCAGCTTGCTGACTATCTCCTCTGTGTCCAACGATGAATTGAAGACTACAAGCATATTGGCGAAGCGGACATTCGTATTGTCCATCCCGATTGGAAGTGTCAGCATGACGCGTGAGAACCGGCAGTCGGCAAACGTGCTGTCAAGAATCTCCCTTGCCTTTGCTATGTTCGACTGATGGTTGATGTTCGTGCCTACGCAAGCAATTATTAAATGCTCGTGTGTATTCTCCATATTCCTCTGTCTGTTTTTCTATAACATACCCTTTGTAGAGGGCAATTCAAAGTGGTGGATGTCGCGTCGCACAGCCATGTGTAGAGCACGTGCAAAAGCCTTGAATATTCCTTCTATCTTATGATGCTCGTTTGTTCCACGTGCTTCTATGTCAAGATTCATGTGGGCAGCGTCGCTCAGACTCTTGAAGAAGTGAAGGAACATTTCGGTAGGCATGTCGCCTATGTGTTCGCGCTTGAATTCGGCATTCCAGTTGAGCCATGGACGTCCGCCGAAGTCGAGTGCTACCTGGCAAAGGCAATCATCCATTGGCAGACAAAATCCGTAGCGCTCTATGCCTCGTTTAGAGCCAAGACACTTTTCGATACATTGTCCGAGCACAATGGCTGTATCCTCGATTGTGTGGTGCTCGTCCACATTCAGGTCGCCCTTGCACACGATGTCCAGATCTACCTGTCCATGTTTGGCTATCTGTTCGAGCATGTGGTCGAAGAATCCGAGACCTGTATTTATGTTGCATCTGCCGTGTCCGTCGATGTTCATAGCTACACGTATGGAAGTCTCTTTAGTGGCACGTTCTACAGAAGCCGTGCGTTCGCCGGCAAAAAGAATTTCGGCAATCTTAGGCCAAGTCATTCCATCACGACCGAGAATAAGCGACTTGCAGCCGAGGTTTTCGGCAAGCTTTGCATCCGTATCACGGTCGCCAATCACATACGAATTCTCCAAGTCGTACTTGTCGTTATCCATGTATTCGCGCAGCATTCCCGTTCCAGGCTTACGCATGGGCGAGTTGTCCTCGGGGAAGTGGTCGTCGATATGTTGGGCCTCAAAAACGACGTTCTCGGCAGCCAATGTCTTTATTATGAAGTTGTGTACAGGCAGAAATGTTTCGGTAGGAAAACTATCTGTACCCAGTCCGTCCTGATTGCTCACCATTACAAACATGAAATCCGTGTGCTCATGTATGAATCTAAGGCTGCTTATAGCATCTTCAACAAAATCCAGCTTCTCAAAGCTGTCCACCTGTTCGTCAGCAGGTTCCTTTACAATAGTTCCGTCTCTGTCAATGAAGAGAATCCGTGTCTTTTTCATTTCGTTTTCCATACTATCTTCTTCTAAATTCTGCACATATTATAGCCGTGGCAACAGCTACGTTAAGGCTGTCGGCTGTGTCACGACCTTCGGGATAGTTGGGGATACGCAATCCCTTGCTTATGAATTGTCTGATTTGGGGCGAGATGCCTTTGCCTTCGTTGCCCATTATTATTATGCCGTTATGCGACAGCTGTTCTGAATACATATTATTGCCTTCAAGGAGTGTGCCATAAACGGGTAGGGTAGGGGGAAGGACCTCAAATAGCTGCTTCAAGTCCATATACGACACTCTAACTCGCGCAATACTACCCATTGTGGCCTGCACCACCTTAGGATTGTACACGTCGACCGTGTCTTTACTGCAGATAATATCCTCTATGCCAAACCAGTCGGCTATGCGGATGATGGTGCCCAGATTGCCTGGGTCTTGCACTCCGTCAAGCACGAGCGTGAGCTTGTCGGCAAGTGAAGGCAACTCCTTGGGAGTCATTTCTACAAACTTCCTGAATACCGCAAAAACCTGTTGTGGATGGCACAGAAAACTTACTTTTGTCAGTTCGTCGGCTGAAACTACGATTCTCTCGTATTGCAAGCCGTCCATAAGTTGGTATTCCTGTGCAAACCACTCCTCAGTCGCGGCAATTACCGACAGCTGTTCTTTGTGTCTTGACAATATGTCGTGCACTATTTTCGGACCTTCAGCTACAAAGGATTGCTGCGCATCTCGGTTCTTTTTCATCTCCAGGGAGTGTAAAAACTTTATCTTGTTCTTGCTAAGCATTATGGCGTTTTCTATTTGTCAGTTACTATTTGTTCTACAAAGATAAGCATATTAATTAATAAATTAGTATCTTTGCATAAGTTTTTTCAATGTTTTATGTCACGACAATCATCTCTAAACAAAATACTTGCGCTGCCGTTTATTGCAGTCCTTTTCATGGCTTCGTGTTCAACTACTAAGTTTGTGCCTGCCGACGATTATCTCCTTAAAGCCGTAAAGATTGAAAGTGAGCAATCCGACGTTAAGGCTTCTACACTTATGCCATATGTACAGCAACGGCCCAATTCCAAGTGGTTTTCGCTGTTCAAGGTTCCATTGTCGCTATACAGCATGTCGGGTCGCGATTCTACACGATGGGGCAACAGATTTCTGCGTGGATTGGGCGAGGCTCCGGTCGTTTACGATTCTCTCAAGGCTGCCGCTACATGTGATTATATGACCATGTACTTGCAGTCTGAAGGCTATCTGCATGCCAAAGCCAGCTATACAGTAAAGCGCAAAGGTCGTAAGGTTGAAGTTAAGTACAAGGCAATACCAGGCATTTCCTATACAATTGATTCTGTTGACGTAGTCATAGAGGACGACAGCGTACGCAATACGTTGCAAAATCTTGGCGCGCTTGACATGAATCTGAAGCGTGGCATGCGATTCTCCATCCAGACTCTTGACGACGAGCGCAAGCGCATAACCAACGTTCTAACCAAAGAGGGATATTACAAGTTCAATAAAGACTTCATTAAATTTGAAGTAGACTCTACCATTAATCCGGGTAGGTTAGATGTTACTATGTTCCTACATAAGTATAAGGCTTCAAACAACAGCCCGGAGACAAATCACAGAAAATACTTCATAAACAAAGTAAACTTCATACCCGTCAATTCCGAGCGTATAGCTTTGCGTCCCAGTGTTTTACAGAATAACACCACCATTAAGGAAGGCGACAAATACTCGGCAGCCGAAGTACAGAACACATATAACAACTTCTCTCGTCTGAATGCAGTAAGGTTCACAAACATACACTTTGACGAGAACGAGGAAGACGGACTGCTTGACTGTGGAATCAAGGTAAGCACACGTAAGCCAAATACAATATCTTTCCAACCCGAAGGCACCAATACCGAAGGCGACTTCGGAGCTGCTGCAACATTGACTTATTCCAACAACAATATATTCAGGGGAAGCGAGCTCTTCTCCGTACAGTTCCGTGGTGCCTATGAGGCAATCAAGGGACTTGACGGATACCAGAACCAGAACTATATAGAATATAATGTAGAGACCCGCCTGGCGTTTCCGCGCATAATTGCTCCATTCCTCTCGCAAAGTGTGCGCTACGACAACAGTGCAAAGTCGGAACTTATGTTCAGCTACAACATGCAGAACCGTCCAGAGTTTCATCGTCGCGTACTTACATCGGCATGGCGTTACTATTGGAAGGGGTTGCGTGGCTTGTCTTACCGTTTCGACCTTATTGACATCAACTTTGTACACATGCCGTGGATTTCATCCACATTCAAGAGCAATTATCTTGATGACACCACTTACCGCAATGCTATCCTCAAGTACAACTATGAGGATTTGTTTATTGTGAAGTCGGGCGTAAACGTATCGTACAACTCTAAGAACCAGGCATTCAGAACAAATATTGAAGTAGGAGGCAATGTGCTGAATGCCTTATCACATCTTACTAAAGCCAAAAAGAATTCTGACGGGCAATACACGCTCTTCAAAATAGCCTACGCACAATATGTAAAGGGCGATTTCGACTACACACGTCTTCTGCAACTTGATGTGAAAAACCAGCTTGCGCTTCATTTCGGACTTGGAATCGCTTACCCTTATGGCAACAGCAATATTCTGCCGTTCGAGAAAAGATATTTCTCGGGTGGTGCCAATTCCGTCAGAGGGTGGAACGTGAGGGAACTCGGTCCTGGAAAGTTCCGCGGTTCAGACGGCAAGATTGACTTTATCAACCAGACTGGTGACATGAAACTTGACATGAACGTAGAATTGCGTACGGCATTATTCTGGAAATTCAACGGCGCATTCTTCGTTGATGCAGGAAATATATGGACGCTCAAGAACTATAAGGACCAACCGGGAGGACAGTTCAAGTTCGATTCGTTCCTAAAGCAACTTGCTGTAGCTTACGGACTCGGACTGCGTGTCAACTTTGATTATTTTGTTGTTAGACTTGACTGCGGCATGAAGGCTGTGAATCCGGCTTACACAACATCAAGCGAACATTTCCCAATAGCAAATCCAAGATTGGGAAGAGACCTTTCTGTTCATTTCGCTGTGGGATTGCCATTCTAAGAAAAAAGCGTTATCGTTAAAGACGTACTGTCTCAATGATGAGACAAAAACTAACTTAATAGCACATAACAATAACGACAACACTTATTTTGTAGCAAAAGTACAACAAAATGGTGATACTACAAAATATAAAGTCTTACAAAATACCTATTTATCATAATGGGCGTTACTTATTGTTACGTAACCAACCTCTGAAAGGAAAGGCTGACAATCTCAGACTTAACAAATTAGCAGGTATGACAAATATCCAATACAACTTCAGTAAACCAATCCCTCCAGCTATGCCACGGCAGGGAAAAGGCACCGAATGCGTGCTGCTTTTGCCCTCGCAAGAGTCAAAAGACATGCATCAATTATGCTTTTCCCTATCCATGGCGAACACGTAAGCGGAGCGGAATTTATGTATTTGTCACCCGAACGCATCCCGAAGGCTTCCCGAAGCCCTCATTTATGGTAAAATAACGAATTACGAGCCATCCTAAAGCGCATCCTCCCACGGGTTGGAACACGTAGGAGCATCGTCGGTTAATGTGGCTTTCTTGCCGTCATCACTCACGCCTTTCCCCGAGCCGCTCAGCAACTGCAACGCTCCCATGTTGATAACTAATGTCTGTGGCTTGATATATTTACTTTTCATTTTTTATGTTTTAATTTTCTGCTCCTGTATACTGTCCGATAAACAATATAGCGTTAGTGGTATTTTCGGTAATCATGTAGACAAATGGACGCTTTGCGTAGAACTTTACGTGCCGTGGCTGTTCGTGCATAGCCGACATAGTCATGACAGCGGCTGTGACGGCTGCGGCCTTTGTTCCTTCCTCGCTCACCTCGATTTTTGCTTTCTGGAGCATAGCTGAAATGAATACTCCTGCATCGGCCATACGGCTGAAATCGGCATTTCCAGTGAACATTGTCTTGGCTCCAAGGGTTGAGAGCGGAGCATTGAGACGGACATCTGTAGTGGTAGAGAATCGAGGCAACTTCAGGTCAACAATGCACTTGTCCATTTGCTGCTGTAGTTTGGCGAGTTCGGCAGTCGTGAGCTGTTTCATCATGTCGTCGATAGAGACACCCTCGTTGGGCAGCAGTACGGTCATGGAATACTGTCCGTTGCCATAAGGCAGCTCAACGGCTGAATACAGATTGTTGTCAGCATAGTTGAACTTATAGTTCTGGTGCATCACGTCAACCTTCTTTATGTCGCGCGTGTACCCATGGAAATTCTCCTGACGTGTGTACTTCTTGCTAAACGGATCGGTCCAAGTGCCGTTGAAGTAGATGGCGTTCATCAGCACGGCGATGTCTGATGAGTTGAGACGGTCGATGATTGAAGGAATCATTCGGTCGGTCTGGTCAGAACACCATTGATTGATTCGCTTAAGAGTCTTTGGCGAGGCAAAATCGAGATTCTCCACATTGGCTGCGTACCTGCTTCTGACAGCATCAGCATAGGCATTCTTCAGCTTGAAGTGCTTGTTGACAGCAATGTAGTTGGCTATGTTGACTGTTGTGAGTTTGTCGCCATTGGCTGCCGTACGCAGAATGGCAGCATAGGTGTCGTTGAGTTCGTCGATAGAGATGTTCTTGTCGCCGGCTATAGTAGCGAGAATCTCTTCCTTGGTGGTTCCGTCGGCTCCATTGGCAAGCATTCCCATAAGAAACGACACGCTAACGGGCGAAATGACCTTAGAGTCCATACCTGTCTGTGTACGGAAAAGGTCAAGGGCAAATTGGTTGGCACGGTTAATGAGTGCGTGCTGTCCGTCGGAAAGTATCAGATAATCGTTGTCCATATCGTTGGTGTTTTTAGTCGCTTCGATGTGGGAATTGATATTTTTGTTGATATCCTGCTTGTGCTGTGTAGTCGCACATGAGGCCAATATCATTGCTGACAAGCCTAAAATCATTTTATTCTTCATAATTTCTTTCATGTTTTTATTGTTCATACTAGTGTTGCATTCTGTTAGCTTAAATGCAGCGTGGCATGAAATGTTGCATGGGAAATCTGTATTTTAACTTTCGTTAAGTATGCGTACTCCCCTACTCCTCCATATTTGCAATATAGCTGGCTATCTGTGTGAAGAATATGCTGACCGACTCAAGTGGAGCATAGAAGAAGCATCGCTGGCAGTTGCGGAAGGTCTCGGTGAGTTTGCCGCCGCTGTTGAGAGTAAAGATGTGGCGGCCGCTAACCGTAGCGTCGTTCTCTTCGCCATCGTCATAATAGAGAGCGTTGAGCGCTATGTTGTAAGCTGCGGGGATAACACGACGCACAAATGGTATCTCGTCTTGCTGGAATCCTAAGGTATAGATGAGTATACTGGCTTCAAGTTCTGCCATGGAAAGGATATTGAGCCGCTGTAGCCACTTTTCGAGTTTGACAAAGTCAATACGGTCGCCGTAGTTGCGCAGGAAAATGCCCATGTTGAGTATGTAGGCGTAGGTTACGCCGTGTAGGATAAGGCGCTCAGTAGTCTGTACGATTATGTCGAGCATGTTGAGCGTCTCGATTGATGGTTCGGCAGAGTCGGGCTCGGCATCACGAATCTTTCGAAGCCGTCGGTTGAGAAAACCGTTGCACAGACGAGAGAGTCCGGCGTCGGGCACGCTCAGCATAGGATTTTGTGAGCGAGTGTTGTCGCGTGCCGAATTGACTATGGCTTCGACGTAGTGGGCCTGTGCCATTCGCTGTAGCAAGCCCCATTTGTAGGCCGACATGGGTTCTGTTGGCTCATACTCGTTGAAGGCTCCGTAGCGTAGGAGTCGGAAGAAGTTTCGTTTGATGACGTCCATAGTTATAGTATAATGTAGAGGGGTGTAATGTTGTTGTGGTGTTACTTAACTGTAACGCCTTGGCAGTCGGAATACTATGGTGAACAGCACGCATACAGCCAGGGCGAAGGGGTAATACAGATAAGGTATGATTTGTGCTGGGCTGAGTTTGGAGAGTCCTGAAGCCATGAGCAGCTGTGCCCCGTAGGGGATGAGACATTGCATTACGCACGAGCTTGTGTCGAGAATGCTTGCCACCTTGCGGCTGTCGAGTGCAAACTGCTGTGAGATTCTTTTGGCTATGCCTCCGGTTGAGATGATGGCCACGGTATTGTTGGCGGTACAGACATCGATAGTGGCTACAAGCGACGCTATGATGCCTTCTGCTCCTCGCTTGCCGTGGATGTGGCGGGTAATTTTGGCGATGATATAATCTATGCCACCGTTGTGTCGCACCAGTTCGAACATGCCTCCTGCGAGCATGGTTACGATGATGAGTTCACCCATACCCATAATGCCCTCTCCCATTGCATGAAACCAGTCGAACACGCCCATGGCGCCACTGAGCATGCCGATTATGCCTGTGAGCAGGATGCCGATGGTGAGCACGAGCATGACGTTGAATCCGGCTATGGCTGTGGCAAGTACGGCGATGTAGGGAATTACGCGCATTATATCGACTGGATGAGGTGTACTGGTAGTATTCATGTGCATCCCCATGAAGGTATAGACGCCGAGGATAATGATGGCGGCTGGGGTCGTGATGAAGAAGTTCACCTTGAACTTGTCGCTCATGCTGCATCCTTGTGAACTTGTGGCGGCAATAGTGGTGTCGGAGATGAACGATAGGTTGTCTCCGAAGAAGGCTCCGCCCACCACAACGGCAGTAAGCAGGGCTGCGGGCGAGCCTGTAGATTGTGCCAGTCCGGCTGCTATGGGCACGAGTGCCACGATGGTTCCGACGCTTGTACCTATAGAGAGGGATATGAAGCAGGTGGCAAGAAAGAGTCCCGGCAGAAGCATATTGTCGGGCAACAGCGACAGCATTAAGTCGACCGTTGCATCAACCGAACCCATGGCTTTGGCCGACTGGGCGAAGGCTCCTGCCAGTATGAAAATCCACAGCATGAGCATGATGTTGCTCTTGCTGGCTCCCTTGCTGAAGATGTCCACGCTCTGGCGCAGTCCGTTCTTGTAAGAGATGGCAACTGCGTAGATGCTTGCTATGACAAATGCCACGCTTATGGGCACTTTATAGAAATCCTGGGCTATGATGGACGCAACCAGATAAATGGTCACGAAAACAAACAACGGGCTTAAAGCCAACAATCCTTTACGATTACTCATTTCAATGTGTTAATGTGTTTGTATGAGGAAGTGACGGCCCCTTTAGAGCTGTGTGCGACGGTAGAAGTCGACGTTCTCCTTGGTGAGCAGCTCTATAGGCATGTAGTTGACTGGCTGTACCTTCTTGCGCAACACTATGGCCTTGAATAGGGAGTCGACACAGCTGAATCCCTGCTGGTAGCCGTGTTGTGCTATGAGAAACGAGATGCTTCCCTGGCGCAGGCACTCGGCGTTCTTGGCCACCATGTCGTAACCCATGATCTGGATGTCACGGCGGTTAGTGCGCAGGAGGTATTCGCCCATGATGTGGGCCTTTGAATTTAGCGTAATGCAATGGTGTACGTTAGGATGGGCATCAAGGAAGTCACGCAGCATATTGTCGTACTCGGCACGTGTGCCCTTGAATGGAAGGTGAAGCTCAAGAATCTCTATATTGGGGAAATGGTCGTGCATGTAATGGCGGAAACCGACCTCACGATTGACCTGCTGCTTACTGGTGACGTGGCCGTCCTTCATTAGCTTCATGATCATTATCTCCTTCTCGCCCGAGGCTATGAGCATGAGCATCCTGGCAGCAAAATAGCCGCTGCAGAAGGAGTCCTGACCGAAGAACGAAAGAGGCTTCAAATCGGGCATGTACGAGTCGAGCATGACGAAGGGTATCTGGCGCTCGTGGAGCTTGTCGGTAAACACCTTAGTAGTCTCGATGTCGACGGGCACGATGATGACTCCGTTGGGATTAGACTCAAGGCATTGGGTATAGCAATCGACAAACGACTGGTTGTTGAAGCGTTCGTAGAACATGAGCTTGACGTCAATGTGGAAGTCACGGCGCATCTCCATGGCCTTCTTCAGTCCCTGCTCCACTTCCTCCCAATAGGCTTCCGACTCGTGCTGTGGAATGAGCGCGATGAAAACGTATGACTTGTTGTAAGCCAATGCACTTGCATAGACATTGGGCTGGTATTTCATTTCCTTCAAGGCTTGCTCAACCTTTTCTCTTGCTGGCTTTGAAACGTTGGGGCGATTGTGCAAAACGCGGTCAACGGTGCCTACCGAAACTCCAGCCCTTTCGGCGATATCCTTAATTCTAATCTTATCCATTATACATTAAAACTGAGATGTAAAAAGTTGGTTGTGTGATAACACAAATTGTTTGTCTGTGCAAAGTTACAAATTTCTTTAAAAAAAATGCAAACGTTTGCGTAAGAAAAGATAATAAGGAGTGAGAAAAAGGGGTAAAAAAGTTGTAGTGTTGAGGTAATGGGATGATGAGACTTCAACATAAAATCATGAAATCCCAACATTCCAACATCTCAACACTACAACATAAATATTACTTAATCATATCTACCGAACGCTTGAGGAACGAGTCGAGGGCTGCACCCTTCAACATGCCGTTCTGAAGCAGGGCAAGGTCGATGAGCTGATGAACCACCTTGTTGCCCTTGGCATAGGCTGCTATGATGTCGGTGCGCTTTGTGCGCTGCTCCTGAATAGAATGCTCGGTGTTCTTGACATCGTCCTTTTCCTCCTGAGTAATCTCTTCGGGCTTCTTGGCGCTCTGGGTCTGATGAAGCACAGCAAGTCGTGCCTCAAGTCCTTTGAGTTCGCTGTCGACGGGACTGAGTTGACTGCCACACTCCTGCTTCTCGCCGTCGAGCACGCCCTTGATGAGGGGATGGTCGCTGTTGAGAACGAGGTTGAAGGCATCTGGCATCTGGGCGTAGAACGCCATGCCTGCCTGATACTTGCTTGCCTCCTTCATACGGCGCATGTACTCGCTCTGTGTGATGAGCACGGGCAGATTGTCGGCTCCAAGAGCCTGCACGTCAACGTAGAATTCGGTATGGTCCATTGTGGGCAACTGCGAGCGGAATGTCTCGGTAAGGCTGTCCTTGTCGTCCTTGGCGAGTTCGCTCTCCTTGTTATCGTCCTTGACTATGAGACGGTCGACTATATCGGCATCCACACGTGCGAAGCGTGTCTTCTCAAGCTTCTGCTCGAGCATAGAAACCATCGGAGTGTCGAGTTGGCCGTCGAGCAGGAGCACGCTGTAGCCCTTGTTCTTGGCTGCTTCTATGTAGCTGTACTCGCCTTCCTTGTCGTTGGCGTAGAGATAGACGAGATTGCCGTCCTTGTCGGTCTGGTTGTCCTTGATGAGGGTCTTGTACTCGTCGTAGGTGAAGTACTTGCCGTCGACATCCTTGAGAAGGGCGAAGTCCTTGGCACGGTCGTAGAAGTCGTCTTGCGAGAGCATGCCATAATTGATGAATATCTTGAGGTCGTCCCATTTCTGCTCGTAGTCCTTGCGGTCGTCCTTGAAGATTGAGGCAAGACGGTCGGCCACCTTCTTGGTGATGTACTTCGAAATCTTCTTTACGTTGGCATCGCTCTGCAGATATGAGCGGCTCACGTTAAGAGGAATGTCGGGCGAGTCGATTACTCCATGCAACAGGGTAAGGAATTCGGGCACGATACCTTCTACCTGGTCGGTTACGAACACCTGATTGCAGTAGAGCTGAATCTTATTGCGCTGCAGTTCGATGTTCGACTTGATGCGCGGGAAGTAGAGGATGCCGGTGAGATTGAACGGATAGTCGACGTTGAGATGAATCCAGAACAGCGGCTCGTCCTGCATAGGATAGAGTGTGCGGTAGAAGTTCTTGTAGTCCTCGTCCTTGAGGGTGCTGGGCGTCTTGGTCCAGAGCGGCTCTACGTCGTTAATGATGTTGTCCTGGTCGGTTTCAACCTGCTTGCCGTCCTTCCATTCGGTCTTCTTGCCGAAGGCTACCGGAACAGCCATAAACTTGCAGTACTTGTTGAGCAGTTCCTGAATCTTCTGCTTCTCGAGGAACTCCTTGCAGTCGTCGTCGATGTGGAGCACGATGTCCGAACCGCGGTCGGCCTTGTCGGCATCGCTAATCTCAAACTTGGGGCTTCCGTTGCAGCTCCACTTGATGGCCTTGGCTCCATCCTTATAGCTACGTGTAATTATGTCGACACGCTTGCTCACCATGAAGGATGAGTAGAATCCCAATCCGAAGTGGCCTATGATGGCGTTGGCGTTGTCCTTGTATTTGTCGAGGAAGTCGGTGACTCCAGAGAATGCTATCTGATTGATGTACTTGTTGATTTCGTCTTCGGTCATGCCGATACCACGGTCGCTAATGGTGAGCGTGCCCTTATCTGTGTCTAGGCTCACGCGAACGGTGAGGTCGCCCAGCTCGCCCTTGAAGTCGCCACGTTCGGCAAGAGTCTTGAGCTTCTGTGTAGCGTCAACAGCGTTTGAAACCATCTCGCGAAGGAAGATTTCATGGTCAGAATAAAGAAATTTCTTGATGACAGGGAAAATATTTTCTGTCGTTACTCCAATATTACCTTTTTGTGCCATAATATTGTTTG